>Ga0209489_103819_pt1 | contig 28727 bp, 9 predicted proteins | sample SiratrowhiteBW_FD_187527 | JGI IMG/M metagenome (GOLD analysis project Ga0209489, IMG submission 187527) | Root nodule microbial communities of legume samples collected from California, USA - Siratro white BW (SPAdes) (version 2) | ecosystem: Host-associated > Plants > Roots > Nodule | place: USA...
TTTTATATACTTTATTTTTTTGTTTTTTTTCTTTTTTTTTTTTTTTATCTTTTGGTTCACTTTTTCTTTGATTGCTGTACTGCTTTGTGTTCTTGGAGTTTCATGAAGGGCCACTCAGGGTTGCAAGAAATGAAAAGTTTTGATGCTAATGTTGAGGATTTTGTGTTTGGTTTATGTGATGATTTGAAACCGTTTCTGTGATGGGTAATCACAGTTTTGTCAGTTTACTAAGAAAAGAAAAGGATTACACCTACTAGTTGAGTATCAAAATCTAGATCTATGTTGTAAAAATCAAGCAGAAGCATCAGATTTTAGGTTAATGACTTCCCTTTTCATGTATTCTATTGTTTAGTGATTTTTGTAAATCTTAATTCCAACTGTTCTTCATCTTCTTTTCTCCCATAACCATTCAAGATTATAACTACCCTTTTTATTTTTTGAGTTTTTGTAGCCTTCTGATTACCTGTTTGATTTCCTTGTTTTAGAACTGCTTTTGGGTGGTTAATCAGTACCCTATATGAAATGCTTTTTAGTGAAAGTAAGTCAATTGATTAGACATATATTGGAATTATTTGGTTAATCTCTGGAGATAATATACTTCGATGAAATCATGGAATTGGATTTCTCAAATTTATGGTAATAACCCTTTTGAGTGTTCTGTTAAACCTTTTTGATTTAAATAATACATTTTTGCAATCTTAATTTTATCTTGGGGCGACTCCTGGAAATTTCCTGACATGACCCTTTTCGTCTCACTATATTTGAAATTACCATTTGCTTTTGCCAGCAAATAAAGGATTTATATCCGTAAAATTTGGCATGGTAAGGACCTTGTAGACAAGGACAATTCCCAATTTACTAGTGATGGACATAATAGTTATGGTTCACAACAACCGACAATAAAAAATGCTACTTTTATACTTTTGCTTAATTTAGTGCATCATGGAAGCACTTATTTTCTGCTTAAATTAGCAACAAAGAGGAAAAACTTGAATGGGAATCTACAGTGTCTGAAGCAATGGAATGCACTGTGCTATGACCAACTAAATAGCCACTGAAGTTTTCTTATTCTAGTATTTAACTCAAAATAAAATGTGCAAAACATCATGAGACGAGCTAGATTCTACTGAGTTGTAGAAAAGATATGAAATACATAACATAATAATGCTCATTTAAGTATTATGAAGTGATAAGGAACATAAGGTACATTTTGCACCAAGTCTCCTGTTATAAGGACCCACAAGGTACATTTTGTATTTAAGTCTTCTCTTGTATCCAACGTATGTTTCTTTTGTTGTACGAAATAAATAAATAAGATAAAAAAAAGTTTATTTCTATGTAATTATTTTTCTTGGGTGTTTATTCTTGCATTAGAACACATTCATCTGAAAACATTTTTTCTAAATTGTTGTTGTGAAGGTATGGATGCATCAAATAACACCTTGAGTTCATTTAAAGACCCTGTTTTTAAGGACAAGGACCACATTTTTTTTGTCGGAACTTGAGTCTCAATTTCTTGGTAGATAGATTACTCCTAATGTGATTGTTTGAAGGTCATTTCCTCATTGAGGTAAACAAAAGATAACTTTGTTTACCCAAAGCATAGTTGTAGCCTTTCCTGAGCACTTCAGGTAACTAAATTAAAGTGACAATTCATAACATAATTCTAGAAATTTTTCTGAGAAATAGGGTCTGCAACAAGAAGAAATCATATTTGTTTGTAAAGTGTTTCGCTGTCTACTTAATAATAAATGTATCCTTTTTCTAGCGTTGGGACTAGACAAGTTTTTTTCTGTGAGACAGAAGGGATAAATTAGAGAGTATAAGAATAGAAGGAATATATAGTTAGGAGGAAAAACTGGAAAAGGAACTAATCATCTTCTGGTTTGTCTGAGGCTATCAGGTTAAAAATATGAAATTATAAAGCACCTTAGTTAATATAGTATTACAATAGATAGGCTAGTTTGTTTCTTTCATTGTAGTTGATAAAATATTGTGAAGGCAAAAAATTGTGTCTCTAGTGTGATACAAAATCCATTAATTTATCTTCTTTAATACCATAAATTTTAACCCTCTCTGACCAATTTCTGTTTCTTTTACTTCTATACATGTTATTACATCATTCTCCATATTCTTGTGTCCTCTTATTTTTTCAATATTCACTCCCTAACTCTTATATGTGCTCTCTTCATATTGGTCATAGCATAGTCCACTTGGAATTCGTTTTAACTAAAGTATTTTACATTAACCAAATGTTATGGATTCGAAGGGACTGTTTGAAAAACTGCATAACTGACATTGAAAATACATTGGTAGGAATGTTTAATGGTTTGAACTTCTATTCTCTGGGGCTTTATTCACTTTCTATCATTCATGACAAGTCCCTAGAAGTAAGATAAAAACAGCCATGTTAGACAACAAGAAAATTTGCTAATTAGTTTTTCGGTGAGGTGATATTTTGTTCAAAGTAGCACTACTGTAAATGAACTGTTACACGTGATGTGAACAGTGTTTTCTCTTTTCAAAGGAAAACATTTCTTCGAGAGGTCCATGTTTTATACAATGACTCAGAATCTTGATGAGATTCATATGCCAACTGTTAATTTTTTGGTTTTGCTCTAGATTTGAGCAATGATAATACTCTGTATTCTGTTAGCAGCACCTGAATGACATGACTCGCATTATGTTGACTATGTAAGGATCTTAATATGTATCTGATTTCTTTTGTTTTGTGGAAGGAATATTCCACAATTTATCATCAGTAATATTTGCTCTAAATCTTTTTATGTTTATGCAGTGATGTTTTTATCTTATTGATGAGACTAGTTATTTATTTTTGCACACACGATGGATAAACACAATAGAAACCATGCAGTTGATATGAGACTAGATATATTATATGATTGGATTGGCATGGTTTGCTCTACTTCGATTGCATATTATTGCCAACAACTTCATGTTAATGCCAGAATTTTGTATCTTCCATCTCACAAACACAGACAAAACTCCCAACTTTAATGTATTTGATAAAAAATGCAGGCAATGGTATCATGGTAAGCTGAGTAGCAGATTTGTTCCATCGAACTGCCATCTGGGAAAGAAGATAACTCGTAGCAGGTTCATACATCATGATGACTCCAAACTTGAACTTGGAACCCGAAAATCATTCAGAAGGAAGTAGCCAGGTGGCTTCCAATGTATCCTTGCATGAAGCATCTTATGATCTTACAAAGGGCAGCACCACCACTTCTTCCTGTCTGACAAAGGATGAAACTGATCCAGGTTCTGTTACCCTTGACTTGACACTCAACTTCAATTCCAGTGATAGTGAGTTGAAAGGTTCTAGTGATGCTAGCAGTGAAGTGGGAGCAGAAGCTCCTGCTTCAGCAACAGCAACTCCCAGGGTTTTTTCTTGTAACTACTGCAGGAGGAAGTTCTATAGTTCGCAGGCATTAGGGGGTCATCAAAATGCTCACAAAAGGGAGAGGACCATGGCTAAGCGTGCATTGAGAATGGGAATGTTCACTGAACGGTATACAAGTTTGGCATCTCTGCCTCTTCATGGTTCACCTTTTAGGTCTCTTGGTCTTGAAGCTCATGCTGCCATGCACCAAAGACACGTGCCATCCTCACTGAGGACTCCTGATATGAGAGCCGCTGCAAGATTTGAGAGAAACCATTTTGGATCACTGGTTTTCGTGGAAGATGATGATGTTGGATTATTTTGGCCTGGAAGTTTCAGACAGGTAGACCAAGGAGCTGGTGTTAACAATCAAGGAAATGTTCAAAGTTCAAATGCTACTAGTCTAGTTCCAATAGTGCCTCCTCCACCACAAGCTTCTGCATCCCCAGATCTCACATTGAAGCTTTAAGTTGACCTCAGAATGATACATACACAAACAAAGGCCTCACAAAGTAATAAATAAGTGGCTAAGAGTGACTCATCCATTGCTTTTCAATTCCAATTTCTCAACCACTCATTTTTATTGTGAGGGCTTTGGTTATCAGAGTTTTATATGTGTGTGTATCACTTCTCTTAAGATTTTTTAGTATTTGATTCTCTTCCGAAGTGAAATTATTAATTAATTGGGCGTGCATTGTACAGTGAGATGTTTATTTCCAATGGTCATTTCAGCTTCTTTAATCTCACATTATTAATGGCTTCCTGTCATCTGTACTTTACTTCATTATTGATGATATTGCATTCATGATAATGGAGCAAATGTTTAATATCTAAGTGTTGTCTGATGGAAACATGAGATATGAATGTGATTCAATAGTGGGTAGATTTTGCATGCAAGAGTTTCAATCTTAATAATTTTATATATCTAAATGAGTTTAACTTTCATATAAGTAAGATATAAGAAAAGAAAGACTTATTATCTTTAAGATTTTAAGTTGAAAATGTGGCAATTCTTATATGAATCTGAGTGATCTTTCAAGTATGAATTACTGATCTTTCAGGTGTGTTTTTCCTTTTATAATAAAGCTTATGAGTAACATTTTCTAGTTTCTTAAGTAAACCTTTAAGGACTCCGAGTCTGCGGAAAAAGAAGACTAAAATCACGAAAGGTGATGACTAATAGTAATAGCTTTTTTAGCTCCCAAACAAGTCACATAAATGCTACCTTTTGAAAGTATATTTAAGGAAAAATAACTTTTAAAATTTGTTCGAGCAAAAAAGAAAAAAATAAAATATATATATAATTTGGGATATGTTTTAATTAATTTGAACATGAATCAATTTGCCAGAGATTCTGGCGTATAATTTTTTAATTTTTAATTTTTAATTTCTATGTGTTAATTACTTTTTTGTGAAACAACTTTTTTTTTTCTTCTTAGGATTTAAGAAGAAATTATCCTTAATCTGGACAAAGAGTTCATGCAATGCATTTGTTGGCTAGTGGTAAAGAATCGTGCACACTATGTTGACTTTTGCGTGTTAAAGTGGTTTCTAAAGTCCATGTCATTTAAAAGTGAGCATCTTAAGCATCATTTTAATATAAAAACTCATAAGAAAACCAATTTGCAATACTAATTGTATTCAAAGTCGACTCCTTGTGGTTGAAGATTTTCATCCATCCAGTGGACTCTTCAAGTTCAAAGGCACACACAGGTGGCTAAAGACAAGAGAGGAAGCAGAGATTCAATAGACAATGATATCAATTGGGTGGTTTTGTTTTGAAATTAATGTAATTTTACTTTATCTATAATTTTTTTTCTCACAAGCTCACTTTAGCTTTTACAAAGTACTAAACATAATTACTTGCTTTTATTTTAATATTAAAAAACTTAAATAGTTATAATTTTTTTTGGAACATATATTTAAATTAAAAACATTTTTTAAGCAACAGAAGAGGCAATAACGCAACAGAAGAGGCAATAACGAGAGCTTATCAATAAAGTATACTTATTCTAACCCGTAATATTCAAATTGTATTTGAGAAAAAGAATTACTAACAAATAATTAAACTTACAAAACAAAACAATTATTTCTTATAAGTAGCTTGTTGAAATTTAATCATTCTCCAAGCACACAAAGTGATATTGTTGGTGGATCTTCTTTTATTATTTGATGTTATCTTAGAAGAATCATCGGAATTGAGAAAAAGAAATCAAAAGATATCACCTCATCAATAAATTAGCTAGAGATGGTCAAAATTTGTTAAGAACATTCAGTCCAGTAAATTTTTTTAAGTGGCATAAATGAATGGTTTTGACGATAAATTAAATCTTGTCAAATCTGTCTACTAGTAAAATATATGATTATCGATTTTTAATTGTCTTAAAACTCAATTGAAAGAAAGAGATGAAAAGAAAGAATGATAAAAATAAGCAAGACATGTAGAAGAAACTATTAGATTAAGACCGTGAACAGCTAATTCACATGTTCCAATAAAATTTTTCATATAGCCAATTTTCCTATTATTGTATGTTATTTTTTTTTTTTTTGTATTCTCACACTAGTAAAAAGTATTTTACATTAAATATTTAGGATTAATTAGGTTAGGTAAGAATTTGACACAAATATAGAAGCCTTAAATTTACATCCAACAAAGTATCTAAACAAAGTTTCAAAATGTATGTATGTCGAATTATAGATTATCCAATGTCAATAAAGATCTAATATGTCAAACGATAAAATAACTAATTAACGTAAATTTACTTTACTTAGGAAATCTTTGGATAATAAGAAAAGAAGTGAACTCACGAGAATACTTTTTAAAATCCTAGTCACATTAGGCGACACAACCTTCTATTTGACACATCCGAAGAAGTTGGAGATTTCAATGACCTTATTATAGAAGATCCACACAACAATGCCTCCTCGAGTTACCTGAAGATGTTGGTGGAGACACATATTTGAACAAATTTCAAAAAATAAAAGAGTCAACAAAGAAAAAAGTAGAAATCCCAAATTTGTAAAAGAACAATTATAATAATGATGATGATGATATTCGTACCAACAAAGGTTTATGACAAGGATAGAGGATCTTGGGTGAAAAGAGGAAGGACTAACAAAGTTCTAGTCACAAAAGTAAGAGAAAGAGGGGTTGAGAGATTGCAAGAGGGGATTGACACAATTGGAAGGTGGTTGACACAATTGGAAGTTGATGTAAACCTTTAGAGTTTGGAAGAATTTTGATCAACTCAAAAGGAGATGAAGAACAAAACCTCTTTGAAAGAAGAAATGTTCGACGCATGCATGGAAGCCATGAAGAAAAGACAGTTTGTGAGTATTGAAAAACATGAAAAGAAAACAAAAACAAATCAAGAATTGAAAACAAAAATGAATTGAAGGGACAGATATAGAAGAACATGTCACCCTGAGAAAAGAACATTCAAGGACAAATGTATGAGGATTCACCACTTGATAAAGTTTCTCAACCTTGTACTGTAAATAAACTTTGGAAGGGCGACGAGAGGGAGTGAAATCGATGAAGGACATTTTGGAGAGCTAGGGTTGATCGAGTGACCAACAAGTGAGAGAGTTAGTGATGTTGCAATACCATTGGAGGATGAAAGCAAGGGAGGTGAGGGTAAGTGGGAGGAGAGTGAATAGAAGGAAGAGGAGGTGCATCCAAGAAAAAACAAGTCATAAGATTATAAGTAACCTAACATAAACTTTCTCAAGTCAAGTTATTTGGAGTCTAATATAAAACTTGATATTTATGTCCAGATTACGTATAAATAGAACAACGTTAATATCAAATTTTATGTTGAACTTTAAATAATCCAATATTAAAATGTTCACTTATTTATAAAATTATTATTATATTTTTTATCTTTTGACATAACAAACCAATTTCACATTAATTTTAATATCATAAAGAAGTACCTAGTATAAAAGATACTCTAAGCACAACTAATATATGTAAAATAAAAGACTATAAAATTTTATTACAACTCTAATACAAAAATAAAAAAACTCGGTTGTAACTCTTTGGCTTTGTTTGGATTAGAGAGAGAATTTGAGAGAGTTGATTTGAAATGAAAGTGTGTGAAAAGTTTGATTGTTTTGATTAAGGAGAGATAATGAGATTTGAGTAGAAAATTTATAAAAATTTGTGAATGATCTAATGTGTATGATTGATAAAATAATTTTTTAATAGATGAAATTGTAATTTAAATTAATTTAAAATTAAATATAATTAATTTGTTGAGTGTAATTAATACATTATCATTATTTTAATTGATGAAGTTATAAGATTATTAATTATTTAAAAAAATTAAATTATTACTGTTAACAACATTATTATTATTTTATAAATTTATTTTCATTATTATTATTTTAGTAATTATTAATATTATTATGCCATATTATATAATTAAATTATTAGTTTTGTAAATTTATTTTGATTATTATTATAATTTTTAATTTTATTATTACTTTTATTATTATTTTTATAATCTTATTAAAACTATTGTTATTAATAAATATTATTATTATATTATATAAGTAATTATATTTATTTTATTATTATATAAATATACATATTAATATATTAATAATTAAATTAATTATTTAAAAATATTTTAAAAACTCTTTTTCTTTAAATCTTCTCTACATAGAAGAGAAAGTGAATAATAAAAAAAAATTCTCCTTTTCAATTTTGTAATAGTTTATTATTTCTCATTTTTAGAACTTTTCTAGCATTCTGTTCATCTTCACACAAATCTGTATTGCCAAAGCAAATACACCCTTAATGATGTTACCCAATATTAATATGTATATTTATATAATAATTGTGACATAAATTATTTTATATATAATTGTGACATAAATTGCATGAGCTTTTATTACATCAAACAAATCATTAAAAAAAAATATCTCTGTGAAACTTTTACTCTGTAAGATTATTCTGAACAAGAAGTATTAAATATATATAATTGTGACATAAACTGCATGAGCTTTTGTTACATCAAACAAGAGCTAAATCATTAAAGAAAGTAATTTTGTAAAACTTTTACTCTGTAATTATTCTGAACAAGAAGTATTAAGTATTTACATTAATATCCTATCCTCAGTTTTGATAACCTTTCCAATAAAAACATTCAGAAGAATAACTTTTATGGAATAATTATAAATATATTAAATGCCTTTAAAAGAAAGTGATGCGGCAATGCTTGGTGATGAGGTGAGATGAGAGGTGTGTGCTCAGCTGTCTGAGGAAAAAGAGAGTTGCAGTAAAAAAAAAAAAAAAAAAAAAAAGTGGTCCACTTGAGAGTAATTGTCTCCACTTTGGAGGGTTAAGACTGTAATCTACATCACACGCGCAAAAACTTCGCCGTCTTTTATTAAACCCAGTGGGAACACTAGAACAAAAACAGGAAATTCCTGCCGTTCCTGGCCGAGTTTCCGAAACCAAAACCTCCTATTCTCCCTTTATTTTCTGAATTGCCCCATCAATCTTCTCTTCTCTCGTTCATTCCTCTGGCCATGATTGGAAGTAAAGATCGTGCTGCTGAATCGGAGGGTGAGAACTCTAGGAGCAAGCTCTCAAGGCACTATTTTGAGGCAAACAAGGAGTACCCAGATGAGAAAGGTGTTGAATTTCTGAGAGATTCGAAGGTGGGTGGTGGTGGAGGTGTTGATGGGGTTCTTCACCCAAAACCCACCGAGGTTGTTGTTGGAAGCTCGGGATTCCAAGAGTTGACCCTCAGCTACCTTTGCGACAACCCAAAACTGAGTTTTGCTGAGAAAGAGAATCCTGGTAAAAGCTTGCTGAATTCCTTCGAGAGAGTAAGCCACAAAGGGAAAGAGGTTGTGGTTTGTGAGAACTCTAATCAGGATGGAAAATGGGTGGAAAGAGATTTCCTCAGCTTGAGTGAGCCAAGAGAGGATTCTTCAAAGAGATCCCTTGAGGAAGTTGTTGAGAGGGAGAGTAATAAGGAGAAGAAGCAAAAACTGGAGACGCTCAATCTCTCTCTTGCTTTGCCTGATGTGTCACTTTCCCTCACAGCTTCAAACGCCTTGCAGAATGGTGATCAAGTAGTTAGGACTAAACCTTGTAGGCCATCCACTACTCTCACTTCATATTCCAATGACTACACAGCAGCTTCTTTGTCTTACTCCTATTCCCACCCCTTCTCTCACAACCTAAGCTGCTCACTAACCCGCAATTCAACCGATAATTTTGAGTACTCGGTGAGCAAAGATGACCAAATTTGGAACTGTGGAGAGGGGACCAATGGGTCTGTGCATAGTAGGTTCAAGCCAATAGGAGACGGGGTTGCTTTGTCCAACCATGGTGCTGGTATTAGTTCCTTTATGCAAGGTAATAGTCAGTATAAAACTACCAGTTCAGATAACCATTCTTTTTTCCCTTCAGAGTTGCCTGCCAGGCCAAGGCTTGAGGCTCAGTCAGGGGACTCAAGGGGTAGGAACTCTGAGAATCTGAGAATCTTGGATGGCTTGGATGAGGGAAAGGTGAGGAAGCATTCCAGACCAGAGAGAATTGTCAGGGAGATTGTTTCAGAGTCTATCACTGTCATGGCATTGACAATTCAGGAGCTTACTGATGAGGTCATAGGATCAACTAAGGAATACTTAAAGAATCTCATTGAGAAGCCTGAGAAGAAAGAGGAACTGGTAAGCCTCCAAAACCGGCTTGATAGAAGATCTGACCTTACAAAGGAGAGTCTTTCAAAGGGCCATAATGTACAATTAGAGGTTTTAGTGGCTGTCAAGATGGGGCTTGCAAGCTTCCTATCTAGCAAACTTCACTTGTCTGAGATGGTAGAGATTTTCTTGTATAAGAGATGTAGGAATGTAACCTGCAAGCATTTACTTCCTGTTGATGATTGTGACTGCAAGATTTGCTCAGGAAATAAGGGCTTTTGTAGTTCTTGCATGTGTCCTATCTGTTTGAACTTCGATTGTGCAAGTAACACTTGTAGTTGGATAGGATGTGATGTTTGTTCTCATTGGTGCCATGCTACCTGTGGCATTCAGAGAAATCTTATCAAGCCTGGACCTAGCTTGAAGGGGCCTTCAGGGACCTCAGAGATGCAGTTTCATTGTATTGGATGTGGACATGCCTCAGAAATGTTTGGTTTTGTTAAAGACGTGTTTCTGTGTTGTGCAAAGGATTGGGGTCTTGAAACCTTGATGAAAGAGCTTGACTGTGTAAGGAGGATCTTCAGGGCAAGTGAAGATCGCAAAGGGAAGGAATTGCATGTTAAAACTGATGACATGCTATTAAAGCTTCAAACTAAAATGGTATCTCCTTTGGACGCTTGCAATTACATCGTACAATTTTTCAACTGTAAGCGTCTGAACTTTGGGTCTTTCGTCTTCATATTTAAATTTGTTTGGATTTAAAAATAAAAATATTTGCTGCTAAGGGGACAATCATAGATACAGAATTTAAGTGCTATGGATGCACTATGAATGCATAATGACTTGCTTGGTATCACTGAGGAGTAAATGATCAATCCATTTTTCTTTGATGGGATTGAGCTGAAAGAACACTTGATGTGCTAATCCTTCAGCTCTTAATATGGTATATTCTAGTGTTGTAGTTGCATGAAAACATTTTCACATGATACGAAGGGTTTGCTTGTAGTACCATTTTTTTACTGAGAATGAGTATAAACCAGTGATTCTTTTTGTGATTTGATAGGATTGTGAATAAGGGAGGATAAAGTGTGTATGCTGTGGTGGAGTTAAAGCATTACTGTTGATAAAATTTATTGTGCTTCTGACAGATGAGAGATACACGGATTGATAAAAATGAGATACTCAAAAAATTATGCTCTTTTTACATATTACTTATGAAACTTTGAACCAATTTCCCACTTGACCAAAATAAAATAGAAATGAGGAAGGACAACCACAGTTTTCCAGCACCAACTTTTGTATGAGGTGGAAAATTCAGTTGAGCTCAATATTACATTTGATACCGCAACAAATGCATGTATATATATCAATGGAGTCATCTTGTAGTCTATAAATCAGTAGAGCTCAATATTACATTTGATAAGAAGGTATGTTATTTTACACACTGAACTTCCTAGACTTCAATTGCCATTGTCTTCTGATGCTCAATTTGCATGAAATGAATAATGAATTCTGAGCTACATTGAGCATCCATACCTAAAACGGCATAAATTCTTAGTTTTAAGCCTTTTGCGTCTTCTTCCTTTCCTGGTTAAGATATTTACACCTTATCATTGCATTTGGTGCTCAAGTACTTCAATGAGATAGGAAACAATGGAATGTATTAGCTCATTGGAATGGCAGTGGTTGGGAAAACTGGAAAGATGTGTTATAAATTCAAGTTGCTAGTATGGTACAGTTGCTATTATCTTTGACTTTGTTGAATGTGTTTGATGTGACTGTTTTATGAAATGTCCTTTTGTGTAGAAGTTCCTTTTCCTTCTTTAGCTTAGTTATCGGTGGTAATATTTTTGTATTTTGATGAAGTCATTTATGCTTTAATAAAATTACTACAATAATATCTAACTCTCAGATGATATTCTGATAAACAGATGCAGACAGCATGTCAGATTTTCCTGCATCTGCTGGTATTTCTTCAAAGGATTTGGCAGCCTCTCAAACTAACCTTACAAAGAATACACCATCTCTTTCAAAACATAACCCTCTATTACCAAAATATGGTTATGACATGGGCTATTCTAGGTCACATCCTGATGCCATGTCAAGTGAACTGCATCATCAGAAAGACCTCAAAGCTTCCATCTTGAGTGAACTGAAAAATGAGGCTGATTTCCATTTGGGGGCTTTATTAAGAAAAGGTGGAGTTGAAAGTTTGGAGAGCATTGTGAGGATAAAGGAGGCAGAAGCCAGAATGTTCCAAACCAAGGCAGATGAAGCAAGAAGAGAGGCAGAAGGGTTCCAGAGGATGATCAGGACGAAGACTGCCCAGATGGAAGAAGAGTATGCTGAAAAGCTTTCCAAACTCTGCTTGCACGAAACTGAGGAAACACAGAGGAAGAAAATGGATGAACTGAAAGTCTTGGAAAATTCCTACTTTGATTACTATAAAATGAAAAAGAGAATGCAAGAAGAGATTGATGGTTTGTTGCGGAGAATGGAGGCAACAAAGCAGCAATGGGTTTAGTTATATACCCTTTTTGTTGTTTTTTCTTGCTCAGAATGCTGCTCAAATGTGTGTAATTTATTGATATTCTGTCTTGGTATTCTGATTGTTCCCAGAATGAATGCCTTTCAATTGATAAATTCAAGTTTTTGGTGTTTAATCTTTGTTTCTATTTCCTTCATTAATGGAGAGAGCACAAATGTCAAGCTGGACAAGTTGTGTGAAAAGCTTTGCACTTTCTGTTACTGTTTATACGAGACTTGTGAGACTAAAACTTGTGACTTTTTTTGGTGAACACATATCATTCTTGCACATAGATTTATATCAATCTTTATTTTAACATTGCCCTTTAAGAATTTGATTTGTCCTATACTTGAAGTCTATTTGTATGTATCATTCATATTACTTTAAGAAAATCCTTTTCTTAAATTTTAAGAGAAGTAAGGAAGCAAATTTATTAAGTATTTTTCATACTTACAATTTATTAAGTGTTTAATGCACAACTAAATTTGTATTTTAGTTTTATTGGTGCTAATAATAAAGAATCTTTGAAGCAATCTATAAAGCGATTGGTTTTCTCTAGCGAAAATTTATCGGAAGATTTCAGAACAATGAAAATCTTATAGATTAATGAAAATCTTATAGATTTTTTGTTATATGTTGTTCAATTTTTTTTTATTATATGTTTATTTAATTTTCTTATTTATATTTAGTGTGAAACTTATACTTATATTTATACTTTTACATTAAAGATTCTACTAAACGAGAAAAAGATTGAAATGATTAATTTTGTTAATCTGAGTGGATGGAGCATAAAGAAGAGTAGAATGATCAAAAGCACTTGGCTTGAATATTATGTGTGGGTTCTTTTAATTTATCACCGTTGATTGCGGTTTCTTCCACCATAATAATATGTTTACGTTCATGGTGTGTTTTGCCACTCAGCATTGGAACTAGTTCACCAAGGTGACAATGAAAGGGAATCTGAACACATTCATAGTTCCATTATTCATATCAGTGAGTGACATCCAATCCAACCAATCTCATTTCCTTTTATTCTTATCTATTTATTTTATTTATGAGGTCTACACACTTTCAATTTCTATGATATTATAAGCTAGAATCGAATTTATATCATGCTTCACAAATCTAATCATTATACGCTTTAGTAACCTCTCAAATTCATATAACACTAGATGCTTTTATTTCCTAGTGGAACTAGTTTTTTTGACAAAGTGGAACAAGTTAGATGCTAGGATACTTAATTATATTTCATTAAGATTCGACTTTTATAGGTACACGATCCGATTTTTATTGTAGGTATAAAATGTTATCAAGAAAGATTATTTATATTTGATAAGAAATAAGTTATGTTTAATTTGAAAGGTGTTTGCTAAAATATTTGTTTTAAGTTTTTAAGATTTAAAATTGAATACATGTTGGTTATTATATTGCAACTATTTGCTAACGACTCCTTTATCTTTGCGACGTGGGTGGGAGAACTTAGTCCCTTTTCAAATAATGTCCCTATCAAATATAGGTAAGTAAGACAATTTGAATAATTTGTTTAACTCACTCTCTTTATTTTTAAAATTATCAATTGGATTCTTGAATTTTAAATTATTTTTAATTTTTCCTCTTTCATCAGATTCATAAAATTAATTTTGTTTTCGCTCTCCACATTTATATATTTTATTCAATTTGTCTTCTCTATTATAAATAAAAAAAAAAACATGTGACTCAGCTTTAAATCACAGTAAGAAAAAAAAAAAATGCTCCCTCAATTCTGAAAATAGCATCACCGTTGTGTTAATGTGAGGTTTTGAATTAAGTCCCTGCATATAGTTTGCTAATTAGGATTTTCAAAGTACAAAATTACAAGGTTTATCTTAATTACTTAATTGGTTAATTAGCAACTTAAGAAGATATATTGTATGAGAAAAAGGTATTTGGATTTTTGTACCTCTAAACAAATCCATTCATTGTGTTACTAATCAGTTTCGTATTGCCAAGAAAATGGGGTGGATAATTTAGGGATGATAAATCATGTATATATATATATATACACACACACAGTCCAAAGGCACTGGGATATTATAATTTTTTAAAACTAAGATCGCTGTGAAACAATATGTATTAAATAAAATAAGGAAAATTATTTCTCTGGCCTTAAATTTATATAATATATTCAATTTGATCTTTTCTTTATTAAAAACATCAATTAAATATTCTAATTTTAAATTAATATCGAATTGGTCCACTCTATCATATTGTCATGTGTGTCTCCTTATCTCATTATATGATAATGTTATTAGTGTCAATCTGAAAAAAATGATTATATTCATGTTAATTTAAAAATTGAGAGACTTAATTGGAGTTTTTAATATAGTGGAGACACTAAATTATATAAATACACATACTAAGAAGTAATTTAGTTTATATTTCGTTGTAATTTTAAATTTGTTTTAAAAGTTTATTTGATCTCCTAGTTACTATAATTAAAGTTCTTCAGTTTTGTATGAATTACAAAACATATAAAATTTAAATCACTTACGTTTAATTGGTTATTAAAGTATTAAGTTTGATTATATCAACGATTTCGTATCACCAATAAAAGGAACAATTTATAATTGGGAGTTTACAAAAGTCCGTTTCTATAATTTATGACAGAAATGGGGCAAATGTTTCCTACAACAAAAACGATACCATTTTTCAAAATTTCATAAATGTCATTAAATATCAAAATGTTTTGTGAAGGGCATTTTTGACATTTCAATGAGTAATATGGTGAGTTCAGAATATGGTTTGGTGTAGGAAGCATTTGTCCAGAAATGGGGTAGAGAGAGTCGAGCCCATTATCATACTTTTTCTTGGCCATTTCTTTCTCCACCCGCTAGTTTTCATATGCATCCTCATGGGAATGATTAAAAGACTAAACTATCCCTTTGCTACCACCACTTAAAATTACTGTTGCTTCCCCTTGCTTTAGTCGTCACTCTTTACTGTGTGCTGTGTTATAGAAGGAGTCATAAAATAAAGTATTTTGAATTGTGTAACCTAAAAATTATTTTATACTTAAAAAAATCTTTCGAAGTGTATAATCTTGAAAACTCTCCAGTTACACAATCTAAGTTTCTGTTATGTTGGAAACTTTTTTATGCAAAAAAAATATTTGTGAATTGTATAATTTGAAAGTTAAAAAAGTTTATAATAACTTTTGGGTTGTACAATTTAATTTTTTTTAAAAAATATTTATGTATTGAATAATCGAAAAGTCAAAAAACTTCTAAATTGCATAATGTAAAAGTTAAACAAGTTTTAAAATTATATAATTTAAAAATTATTTTTAACTTCGAAATTGTACGATCTAAATTTTCTTTTAAAAAAAAATACTTCTAGATTATATAATTTGAAAGTTATTTTTTCATAAATTAGAAGAGCACACTGAGAAATTTTTATATGTGAATTGTAAGAATATTAATAACATATTCTCTAATATATTCTTTTAAACATGTTTTTATTATTGATTAAAATTTACTTCAAATATTATTCAATAAAGATTTCTTCTTATTTTATAGTATTATATAAATTGTAACTAATGAGAAAGTGGGTTAGCAACACACATATCTAGATACAAGTTCATAATGCCACTGGAAGAAATAACCAAATTAATTTAGCATGAAACGAAACCACATCAATTGGTAAAATTATATTCCAGAAGAATCCAAATTAAGATATGAAGAGAAATTACACAAGCCATTTGCAGAGATCAATAAACAGAATTAGAAAATCGAAAAAAGAAATGGTGGATGAAGTGGAGAAAAACAAAGCAATTCAGTGAAAACGGACCATATGACTCATATCAACAAAAACTCCAAACAGGAGAATTGCTAGACCTGTGAAGTTGATCAAATGAGATTCTCTCTGGTGTGGCAGTAATTTCATGGAAGTATACTTCTCCATCAACCCTGTTAGTGCAGCACAAATTGCCATGAAAAATAGTGCTCTACCACCTGCTACATGCCATGGGGCCATTGCACTCCTTGATTGTGCAGATCCTTGAAGCATGAATGCCAGACCCAAAAGCCACTTCACCCACATAGTCATCACATAAATCATCAAACTTTTTAACATTGTTTTCAAAACCACTTATAAGGAAAAAAAAATAAATCTTAATTGTGAATATTAAAATGATATATTAGACATGACATAAATTTAAAAGAGTATAGAAAGTAAAGTTTAACATGATATACCTGCAAGCCAAACAAGCAAAAGGTGCCAATGCCAATCCATGAATGGAGGCTGTATACGTCTGGCAAGTTGACCATATCATGGAACTTGAAAACGGCACACAAACCAACAATCCCAAGAATTATAGCAATCAGATGCAGTGTCAAGTGAACGATCTTCTGCGTCTCATGTGTTCCTGGCACCGTTTGATATGCTAGTATTGCTGCTCAAATTTCACACCAACTTAATCAATCATTGTACAAAGATCTAGTTCATGTTTGTGGGACCAAATTTCCATTTACCCACATGAATTCATTCGTCAAAGTAAATGAAATATGTGAGAGTAGGATACCTTGACCAACAAGGAAAATGAACCCGAAGAACATCATAAAAGGGTGAACCTGAAAAAAGAACTCACATATGAATTCAGTAGAATGTGAATTTGTGCTTAAAGAAAGACACAAAGTGTTACATTGAAAACGCGAAATGGATCGTCAGAATCATATTCAATGCCCTCACGATAATGCAGCAACCAAACAAGCAAGAGGATGAGAGCAAGGAGGCCAAATAAGTGTGCAAAAATTGTGGTACCGTATGCATTCATCTTGGTGTTTTTAGGTAAGATAATGGATGGAGAGAGACTGAAACTTGTTATAAATTAACACAATTTTTTTGTTGTTCTGACATGGTGTCATTCTGCTGTGGTTCAGTCTTATAGAGTTACCTTTTCATAAAGTTCACAAAAGAGGGAATTGCTTGATCACTTGGTTTTGGAATTTTGAATGAAGAAGAAACTTTGGGCATAAGCCAACTCTAGCTGCTTCTAAAGTATATATTCTTATGGTAACATTTTCTTTTTCTTCTATTTATTCATATACATATTCTTTTCGCATTTGATGGATGCCTCTACTACACACTACAAAAGTTATGAAGTCCGTATATTTAGTATTACACAGCTATGAATCTTTATATTCAAACGTCACCTTCATTGAGATCTTTTATGTTCTCACATTTAATATCCTTTCGTGTTGCCATGTAGAATCCTATACATTCTAAGCTTCAAAAATATATATAAAAAAAAATTATATCTTTTAGACATATACTCCTTACATTAGACTAATACATCTTCACTCATGGAGTAAATGGGCTTGATAGTGCAAATGAATTAATTTGTGTAACTTTCAAACCGACATGGTATTAAACCTTTGAATATAAATCAATATTTTGCTTATGGATTGTTAAAGAAATTTTAATAAAAAATGTTAAAGAATTTTCTTAAAGTAGTAGTCAAAAAAATAATATTTTTTATTAAAATTTATATTGGTGATGCATTAAAAAGCTTGCCTCTAATTCTGCTTTGGGGTTGCACGATATGTTCTGGAAGGAAAAAGCAAATCTGAATTGGTTTGCGGAGGCTGCTAGAAACATTTTTTTTTCCATACCATGGCTAAAAAAAGGCACAGTGCGAGTGGTATATATGGGCTTGTGGAAGAAGATTTAGTTTTGGAAGATTTTAAGCACATTGAAGAGTGTATCTTGGATTTTTATAAAAATTTATATGTTGCTGATGATAGTGTTTTTTATGCTACTGGGGAAAGGGAAAGATTGGTCTCCTCATGCATTCCTAAGTTGGTCAATGATGAAAATAATAAAAATCGCATAGGCTGCCCCTGTTATGACGAGATTAAGAGATTTGTTTTTAGTCTTAAGGCTAACAATACTCCTGGGCCAGATGATTTTGGGAGTGTTGCTTCTATCATTCTCATTGGATATTATATTGAGAAAGATGTATGTAAAACTTTGCAACAAATTTTTTTTTCAGAATTAAATTTTATCTGGGATGAATGTTAAGCTGAGTCTGTGAAGAATTTTAGACCCATTGTTGTGGCTAACTTCAGATTTAAAGTTATTTATAAAACATTGAATGACAGACTTGCTTTAATAGCCTTTAAAATTATTTCTCCACACTAGAACAATTTTTTCAAAGATAGGCAAAATTAAAAAGTGTATTTGTATTACTTCTGAAGCTATAACGGGGAATGTAGTCCTCAAGATTGATACTAAAAAAAAGGATTTTGATATTCTTAGTTGAGATTTTTTTTTTTTTTAATCCAAGTTATGAAGCAGTTTAACTTTCATCAAATTTTTAATGGTTGGATTCTTAGTATCTTAAAATTGACTCTTCTTTCTTTAAGGGTAATGAAAACCTTGTAGGTTTTTTCCGTTGTTATGGAGGACTTAAACGAGGGTGCTCTCTTACTTTCATTCTATTTTGTCCACCTGAGGAAGTGTTGCGTAGGAGGATATTGACTTTGGTAGAATATCAAAAAATGCTTGCCATGACTAATAAGTGTTATTCTTTTCTATCTATGTTTTATATAGTGATGATATTTTTGTTTTTTTAAGCTACTTACAGCATTCTTACTAATCTCATGAATTTCCTTCAAACATATGGTATGGTCTCGGTTAATGGTTAAATGATTTTAAGAGTATTTTTACATTATAGATGACTAAACTCGTTTTAATAGGAAAATTAAAGATTTGTTTTATTGTGATAAAGACTTTTTTTCGTTTTATTATTTAGGAGTTACTTTTATACTATAAATGACTAAACTTGTTTTACCCAACATATGTCTAACATTTCTTCCAAGTTCATCTCTTGAAAAGGTAAAACTAAACATAATAAGTGGAAGAAATGTTAGTAATAGAGAGCAGATTAATTTTGAAATGATAGTTGGTATTCTAAACGTTGTATCTCTGAGATGATTGGCGTCCTTAGTAGTGAGAAGTTAAAACTTTCTACTAAAGTTTGTCAGGCTTAAATTGATAATAGTTTGTCTTTATCATTTTCATTCTAATATGCTTGGTTTGGATAATTTAAAGAAATTGAATATTTTTGAGTTGACAGATGTACCTAATTGGTCTTTAAAGGATTTTGGAGTGTTATCTCACTAGATTGCTAGTAACTTCTTTCTTTTTCCTCATTCTTCTTGTGATTGGGATCATTTGATTTGGGTGAATTTCATCCCACATGCTAAAACTTAGGTTTAGGTTTTATGGAAGTTGTTGCATAATTTCATGTTTACTAAGAAGGAGGTTCCATATAGGATTGGTCTACTTGTTTTTATAGAAAATGGGAGGAAAGCATTTTTCATTTATTCTTTGAGTGTAATACAACACTTCAAATTCAGTCTTGGCCAAAACAAGTTTTTTTCTAATGCCCAATTTTGTTCTCATGTTGATATTATTCATTTTATTGAAGCTTGAGATTAATTGGTGATTGATTTTATGATTTAATTAATTGATTTTGTGTTATGCATTCAAGATTTTCACTATTAATTGTTTTAATAAAGGACTTACATTCTTTCTATTATTTCTTTCTAATATTTTGTAAAAATATTTGAAAGTTCAATTCAACATCAGCTTAAAACTCTTTTCAAATTTAACATAAATACAGTCCAATAAACCTAATATTAAAAGGTATTAAATATAAATAAATATATTCTCATCAAACTTCTCCCCACACTTACACTTTTGCATTCTAAAAAAAATACCTAATGAACTCAACAATCCATAACACAATAAAAATATAATTGGTATAATTATCAAAAAATATATAAGGAATGAAAAGTACTACGCATAAAATAATGTCTAAAGAATAAGAAAATATAAATGATATTTTCTACAATCTAGCAAACAAGAAGTCAAAATGTGAATCAAAGATGACAAGATCTTCATAAGACATACTCTTCAAGTCTTAAATATTTAAGTTTGTGTGTATACACTTAAACCATTCAAGTAAGCAAACACTACCAAAAGCTTAAAAGATTCTAATATTTACAATTGAATCATATCCATGTAAAAAATTAAGAGGACTTCATATAAGATTTAATATGCACAACATAAAGAAAGGGATAATGGAATATAAGAAGCTTGAACCAAAAAACTAACTATTAATGGAAAATAAATTTGAAATAAATGCATGTAACATACATTTCATTATCACAATTATACTCCTCTCTCTTTATATATATATATATATATATATATATATATAAAACTAGACAAAGGATAACAATGAATTATTCAAACGAAGAGATCATAAAATAAATTACACTCTCACTCTTAATTAAGAATTTACTCCCAAAATAAATTCAAAGCTCCTTGTCCTTTAAGGTAGAAAAACATCATGATTTTTTTTTCCTTAAGGCCTGTAATAAGCTTTTAAAAACAGGATTTGAGATTCATAGGTTCAAAGGACTAACAAATAAATTAATTATTAAGGTATGTAGTATATGACTTGTAGCTTAAAATCAACAAAGAACGTCTCAATAATCTCAATACATGCATGCGATCCAAGTTGCAAATTAAAGAGTCAAGTCAAATCTAGAAATAAACAAACATAAGTAAAATAGAAAAATAAAGAGAATGACATATAATGGTTCATTCAATACTAAAGCTCAAATCTCACCAATGACAACTCTGTGACATAAGATTCAACCCACAAATTCTTAGAACCAACTTATTCCTTAAAATGCAAGGAATATAATCACCGAAATCAATTATCCAAGAATACGAAAATCCCATGAAAAATATACAACCATATGTATTTCCTAGTGTGTGTCTATATATATATATCAAATGTATTTTATCTATAAGAATTTAATATTTATAAAAATATCATGTAGACATATCTAATTTTCTTCTACATTTATTAATCACTTTGATAATTTAATCAAATGCTTATAATTTAAAAAAAATTAACTTAATTATTTTCAACACTCAGCTAGCTTTCATTTACAACTAACTTTTTCGACTTTCAAAACTAGATTTTTTTAACATGACCTAAGAAATAGTTCAATGATTGGTAGGACAATATTTTATAGTTCTTCTTTAGCAACAAAGTTAGCGGGGAGCATGTTCGGTTCAGCGCGAAAGCTAACTTTATTTGGGTTACATAAACTACAGCAGTATACGCATCAAAAGATCCCAAAACAAACAAAATTCACGTAATTAGTAATAAGCGTTACATAATACAAATAAAAGATCTAATCATGTGAATATAAGATCTGATTGTTGGGAAAGTAGGACACAATAATATACTTATATAATTCGCAGTTATCTAAGATGCACATGTACCATTTAGTTTATTCATGCATGTTTGCTTACAATGGACGATTGTTATAAACATGTAGTTCTTATGGTTTTAATTTACCCGACCCAATTTAGTGTCCAAATGATGGGAAAGATAAAATTAATTTATCTCTTTTAACATTTATATCAATACTAAATAAATTATGATTACTTAAGTTTTATAAATGATAAGGCTACATTAATTATGTTTTGAACTTGTTTTATAAATGTAAAAGTTTAAAAATATATATTCTCTCAAAAAAGAAAAGAATTGGAGTGGTGGTAATTGAAAACTTCCATACTAAATCACGAGTTTTATATTAAGACGAATTTTAATTGAATGAAGATTAAAAAGTATATAAATAGAAGTTAGATATTGATTTCTTATTTTATTCTAAATTTCTATTTCATTAAAACTCTTATATCTAAATTGTTTAAACTCATAGAACACTGTCAGATTATATCTTTAAGGAGTTTGAAGATTAGAGATTATTATAGATTGATTAGTTATTAAGTTTGGTAAGTATATAATTTCTTGTCAATTTTAATTATTTTTCTTCAAATGTGTGAGTGAACTTTAACGAGAGATGTTGTTAAGGATTGATAACTAATGGAGTATATTATGTTGGTTGTTGGAAATGACAAGGAAATCTTATGCATGTTTTAATTCAGGTAAAAATAGTTAATATTACATTTACACAATAAATTGATGGTTTAGGAAGGTGATACACATGTTGACATAATGTTTATATAGATATAGTGATGAATATAGGTATACAATGAAATACATATGATGTAGAAAATATGTTATGAGGAATACGAGTATATTTGAGAGTTTGAACGGATAGAAAGAAATAGTAAATAGTTTTCTATATCGAATTTCTTTGGTGATTGAAAAATGATTCTTCTCGAGTTGATTATTGCACTCAGTACTCATCATTGCTCAAGTAACATGCGATGTTCGATTGATGGAGTGTGTAGCTCAAGCAATGGCTTGGAGCTTGAGCAAGAGAGAGATAGAGATAATTTTCTCTCGTATAGAAGCATATCGTTCAAGCAATATAAACATGTGAAAAAGCTTTGAATTGCTTGATATGGGGCTCTAAACTGTGTAGGCACGCTCCTTCTCTTTTGTCCTACCTTATGTTGTATTTTTTGTCCACATCCCTTAGACCATTGTGTGCAAGGGGCTTATGCATCTATTAATAAGACTCGTTGTCTCTTGTAAAATTTATTTTGAAATTGAACTTGAATTTGACTATACATATTTGCTTGTCTTTTTGTTCTTCTAAAGTCTCTAAAATAAGAGTATTATTCTAAGGGATCTTCTCCAAGACATCTTACTTAGAAAAGGAACCCTAGTTCCAAGTTTCTTCTAAGAGACTTGGAAAAAGTTTTGCAGATTTTTCTGAGTCGTCCGCTACTCTAGAGATGCTTTCATTAGAAAACTTATATATTCATGCATATGTTTTATGGCACTAAACAAGGTTAGTTACTTAAGTGCTAATAAAGAGGTATTAGAATGTTTTAAAACTTGTTGGAGAACTTTCAACACATGTACATTGCTCAAGAAATGGTAGGTTGCTCAAGTGATGACATGTCGTTGAGCAATAGTTGTTGTTCAAGAGTTGTCATATCACTTAAGCGACAAGTGCTCAAGCAACTTATGTGAAAAATGACTTGTGTAATGGAGTGTTAGACATGTAAGCTCGTTAAGTAAAATTTCGCTGATAATTTGATTATGTAAATCAAGATATAAGGTGTGAGAAACTAAAAAAAGTTCATAGATTAAGCTTAGATAAATAGGTATATAAACTACCTAGACTTTAGACAATTGTTAATTATAAACAACTATTATATTTTAATCGTGAACAAGAATGAGTAAGGTATGTTTTTCTTTTTTAATTTCAATGTCTTATCAGAACTTATAAAAAAATATGAACAAAAACTTAAAATTCAACAAAGTTAAAAATGAAAGAATAAATTAACTAAATTGAAAAATAAATTAGAAACCAAAATAGTATATTTTATAAAGAAAATAAATTTTTAATTAAGCCTTAACGTATGAACGATTTTACTTTTGCACATAATTATGAAGTTACTAAATTTAGATAAGCTAATCTTAGTAAACATATGCAGTTAAACAAAATACATTAGATTTTGACACTGGACTACGATATTATAAGAACTAACATTTGTAGAAAGAATTAAAAAGGTAATAATAAACAATATTTTAGAAGCATACAATATACTCTATTAATTACTTGCTTTGGCCTCTATAAAAGCATAAAATAGTCAGACGTAAGGAATATATATATATATATATATATATAAGTGTATGATAAATAGATAGTTTGAGAAACGTAAGTGAGATATTAAAAAATATTATATTTTTGGTGAATATAATTAGAATATATTTCTTTTTAAGTTCTGGAGTGGGGCAGTGGGAAGTAGCCAGTGGAATGGATAAACTTCTTTGTATATATATGTATTATTTATAGATTTTATGTGGTGCGTGTGAACGGGAATAATAATGATAATAATAATAATAGATTGAGTAGACGATGGAAAAGTAATAATACGTGGAAAAAGAATATAAGAGGTGCCGCGATCCGCGAGAGGAAAGAGCGAGAGTGACCTTAGAAGGTGCGATGACGTGGCGGATATGCGTGCAGTTCATGACGTGTCACGAGACACAGTTGGACCCTCAGCCAAACATGCCCTTAAGATCTTTTTTTTATTCTTCTGCTTCTGCATACATAATCTTGTACAATGACAAATATACCCTTCTCATTATTGCTATTACCCTTCTATCCCCTCCCTCTCCCTCACGTGCCTTAAAAAACGCTCCGGCAACTTGCTTTCAGCTGATCTCTCCGTGACCCTCCATTTAATCTACTTTTCCAGAAAAAGTACATTTTTCAACCACTTTCTGTTTAAAATTTAAAAATAAAATAATTCATATAGTTTCTTCAAATTTTACTTTAATTTATGTATTAAATTATTTTAATTTATAAAAGATAAATTTCTTTTCTAAATGTTTGTATAAATAATTACAATAATACAAATAATTCCAACCCAGAAATTATAATTACAATAATACGAATGACTACATATTAGATAGTCAATTGTACAAGAAATTTATTTAATTTAAACATTTATTTCGTTCAGGAAATAATTTGTATGGTGTATGAAGTAACTACTTATTAGATAACTTAAATTTAAATTTATGATTTAATTTTAAGATAAACAATTTTAAATGATACTAAAGTTAGAGTGTTGTTGACCCTGGTGGGCTCTTTCCCATTTGTCAGTCTTCTAAATGTGCTGTTGAAATGAATAATATCGTTCATCAATTAATAAGTGTACGAAATGGAAACGGAGAATGATTTATTTTAATTAGTAATTTTTAGGTAAGTTTTTTAAATGTATAATTATATTAAATATTTAAAAAAAAAACTATTTGTAGTAGTTTATGAATAGATTACATTAATATCTTAAGAGTTCATCAATCTTTTTTCCAAATTTTCATAATTGTATGTTAATAATTTTTATATATTACTGCTTTCTATTTATTAACCAACCTCTTGATTGTTAAAAAAGAAAAATACACTATACTCCCAAAAGAAATTACAGTAAATATTAGAAAAACAAAAGTCTTGTATAATTTTAAAAAATATATAAAATATTTAATGAAATTTAGTAAATTTTCTTTCAAGTCGAATAAAATTGTATCTATAAAAAAATGTTCTTTTTATAAAAAGATAATACCATTACTAAATTTGTCTTCTTTTACTCTTTTTTCTTTTTCCAACGGTCCAAATGTGTCATGAATGAGAATATTTCAGGAGGTACACGCCACTATTAATAAGTCAACAACATCAATGTGTCTTTGATTTCTGCAACAATTAATCTCACAATCTAATAATTCAGCACACAGTGATGGCAGATTGATGTGATATAAAAAGAATAGTACTTATTACATTAAATATATTTATTTTAGTTTAATATTTTCATACAAAATAAAAATTATACCTATATTTTAAAAGTATTGATAAAATAATTAAAAAAACAATGTTTTACCAAGAAAAATGATTTTTTTAAAAATAACAATTACTATTAGTGATATACTGCTAAGATTTGTTTGAGTAAAAATATTTATAAACTATCTTGGATGAAAAACTAAATAAGTTAAAATTATATTGTTAAGAGAGATTAATTTGTATATCTATATTCTTATTTTATTTTAAATATCCTTTAAATGTATTATAATATAAAAAATAGAGTTGTGAAAATTTTCACATGAAGAAATTTATTTTTTTTTAAACTGTTTATAGATAAATAATAACATTAATTGGTACTGACATTGTCTTAATATAGTGTGTAAGAAGAAATATTTATTATTTTTACCCTTTTGTTAATGTGTGTATAAGTATATAATTACAAGTTTTAGGGTTATTATAACGCCATGCAAAACTAAAACATACTATCATATTAATATGTTAGAGAAGCATCTACTATATAACCGAAATATAATGTTATTTATTCTTTAATTAGTGTTAATAAAAGAAATCGAAATATAATGTATAAGTATATAATTATAATATATATATATATATACTATCATTAATACCGACATTGAGGTGTAAAAAAATAACATGTATATCATGTCATCAAAGGATAATTATAACTATTATCTTATTTAAAAGTATATTCTCTTTCACTCCCATCACTTTAAGCAATATTGTTTTCATACTAATTATAATTAACACAATGATATACAACAAATATATATACGAGGAGCTAGTGAAATCAAAAAATAATATATAATAACGTAATTATTAATATTAATTACATGTTTATATTAATTAACAACATACCACGATATATTAATGAATTTATATTTAGTCACTTCAAAAGATTTTAAATTATTATAAATAAAATTTATAAAAAGTTAACACCAAATCATGAATCTTAATTGGTCTAGATTTATGATGTTAATGTAACACAAAGCATCTATTACATTGTTTTTCATTATATAAAGTCATGTCTACATACTCAACAATAATAAATCTATGTTATCTCTATTATTATGAGTTTTGTGTTTATCATTGTCGTCAAATCCATGATAACGTCAAAACATTCCTAAATACCTATAAAGGACTATCCAAACCACTCATTCAAGGATCAAATCTTATATAAATATTTGACTTAAAAGCAAACCCAAATAGCTAAACCAATCAATAATAAGACATATTTAACAATTTTTATCATTTACTATATATTTTATTTTTTTTAGGCCATCAATAAGTTATTTTTAGAGTTATAACGACTATAGTTCAATACAAGCTATGGATATCAAATCTAAACTTCATGTATTATCTACTTTACTCATATTCCATATATTTAAAGCAAACATTATATTACAGAAAAAAAAATAGTTTCTTTTACCTAAATTGAATATATTTTTATTTAATAATCCATTAAGAACTGCTTCCAATAATCCAACCAACTCAGATAAAATTCAAAAACTTATTCTATACTAGCAATATCTCCTCTTAAACATTCAAGAATAAAAGAGAAAATAATAAAATTTAGACAGGATCGATTCTATTATCAAATTATCAAATCTAAGCTTTGATCTATCCAAAACTATATTCACTCCACTAACTTTTCACAATATTAATCTCATAAGAATTTTACAATCAAAAGAATTCTAACATTACAGTCTCGTTTATAGAGTTAAAAAAAAAATACATAGAAAGAACAATAATTAGGAATAAAATAATGTATTGAAAGTCTATAAAGTTTATTTTATATCAATTTTAAAATTTATTATTAAAATATTATAAGTCTTACACTCATAATAATATTTTTTAAAATGTGGTATTAATATTAATATTTTATTAAATAATTGCGTAAATTTTAAGAGAAGAATGTTAGTTCTTTTTTCAAATATCTTTAAAATAATGATAAATTTATGAAGATAAATAATGTTCTTTATACATTTATTAAATATTAATGAATACAAAATTTTTAACTTCTTAAAAATTCATTTTAGGAGTTAAAAGTCATCATAAAATAGATTAATAACACATTTTAATAATAATAATAAAAAGTTTCATTTCCAGTTCCTTGGTTCGCACATCAATTGATATTTACTGAATCATTTCTTTCACAATGACCAACAGAAAAAATGTTATAGAAAACATTTTTTTATTAGACACTAAAATTATAGCATATAAATAATAAAATTGTAATACCCCGTAAAATTAAAGTTTTTACTATGACAGCTAAAGTATTAACATCACGTGTATCTCACGGTATTCTATAGTTAACATGCATCAAAATTACATAATAAAGCTAAACTAAAATTTCAAAACATATTTACAATATCTTATACAAGTTTTTCAAAATATAATATTATTCCTAACAGCATCCTTCAACCTAGATGATCTCCTAAAGATCCATCTGCAGCACTATCTGCTCCCATATCAAGACACGATCATCACAGATAGAAAATCAAACACAATACAACCAAAGAAAAGGGTAAGCTAACCAAATTTTAACAAATCAAAAACATTCAATTTCATGTATCATCACAATATAAGAATCTAACACACTACAAACATGACTCTACTTCCGGAAGACTCGTGCATTGAATAGACCCCGAGATATGCACCTGTCATACATCTCCAAACTGTGATTCCACACAGCCTCCACACAAATGAATCATCAATCATGTATGACAGGGTTAGTCCCCCTGAGACTTTCCTGACCAGCTATATTTCAAGCTGC
>Ga0209489_103821_pt1 | contig 28719 bp, 10 predicted proteins | sample SiratrowhiteBW_FD_187527 | JGI IMG/M metagenome (GOLD analysis project Ga0209489, IMG submission 187527) | Root nodule microbial communities of legume samples collected from California, USA - Siratro white BW (SPAdes) (version 2) | ecosystem: Host-associated > Plants > Roots > Nodule | place...
ATATATATATATATATATTATAATTTTTAATTTTATATAAAAATCTTATGAAATCACCTCAAGAGTCATCTAGAATTGATTATTGATTGTATATTGTAGATAAAGCAATTACCACACTCCAAAATAAATTTGAACAATTTAAAATATATGAAGATATCTTTGCTTTTTTTTATTTAGTATTAAAAAATTAAATTCATTGGGGTTGTGGACTTTTGAAAGAAAAATGCATAAACCTTGAAAAATATTTAAAATATGATAATTTGTTGAATCTTGATGGCTTAAATTTATTTTCAGAATTAAATATCTTAAAAGGAGATTATAGGATTGAAAAATGATAAACCAATTCATATTCTTAATTATATCAAAAAAATAAATTCTTTTTCCAAATGGATATAGTATATAGAATCATATTAACAATTCCAGCATCAGTTGCTTTAGTTGAAAGGGAGTTTTTCAAAACTTAAACTAATAAAATCTTATTTAAAATCAACAATGTCTCAACAAACATAAAACTGAATAACTTTATTATCTATTAAAAATATATTTTAAATAAAATTAATTATAATAATTTAATAGATAATTTTACATTAAAAAAACTTAAAAAGACTTTCAGATAAAAATATCATAATTTAATTATTTTATTAATTTATATAATGTCTGTTCTTTTACTTTGCTTTAGGCCCCGAAAGTCTTGAGCCTCCACTATAAGAAAATTAAGGTAAGAAAAAAGAATATACATATATATTAATTATTTTCTTATTTTTGTGTAAGACATTCTTAAGCCTTTTTACTTGTTATTTTAACTCTAACTAATTCTTTCTTTATGATTAACTATGTTGTATCTTGAAAAAAAATTCAATGAACTACTTAACTTTAGAATAAACAAACATTAGTATTAGTATTTAGTATGACGATAGATTGATACCAATAGTCATAGTAAAGGTGTGTGTGAGTGACTCTAATGGATCATTTAATTGCTTGAGAATCATCTAATGAATCATCACTAGTCATACACTTCCATTCAAATTATTTATTATGTTACTTACATATTTTAATATCTTCAAATAAAAATAAGAAAAAAAATGAAAAATGTATTTATATTTTTTTATTCTTTAAAAAGAAGTGTATTTGAAAATGATATTTCTAAATATAATAGTTGAATTGATTTTTATCAATAATATGCAAATGAATGATTTTACTTATAATATAATAAAACAATACAAAAGGTAACATTATTTTAAAAGGATTAATCTTCAAACTTAATGATTTTGTGTTTATAACAATTATTTAAATCTCAAGAAAATTTTCCTATTGCAAAACTATATAAAGTATGTTTATTTTACTTTCTTATGATGTTCTTATGATTATAAAATGATAAGAGAAGAACTTATTTTTTGAAATTGGTCCTCCTAAAGACATTTGACTTTAGTTCCCAAAACTTCATCTAAGGTGTCCATGTATTAAAGAATGGATAACCTCTCAGGTTTTGTAAGCTCACAACAAGTATTAATAGACACAGTTGTATAAAATGAACTTATTTTTGTGAATGAAATGTGAGTAATCCTTCTTATGGTTATAATATGAGAAGTTAATTTCTGAGATTGGTCTTCATAAAGATATATGACTTTAGCAGTCAAAACTTCACCTAAGGTGTATCTCTATTAAAGAAGGGGTAACATATGAGGTTTTGTAAGCTCACAACCAGCATTAATAAACACAGTTCTATAAAATGAACTTAATTTTGTGAACGAAAACATGAGTAATCCTTCCCATGATTATAATATGAGAAGAGAAAAACTTAATTTATGAAATTGTACCTCATGAAGACATCTGACTTTAGTGGCCAAAACACTATTAGAAAAATCATAAATAGTGACAGTTTTTTTGGTCAATAAATGACTAAGATCTGAAGAGTTTAAAAGATAATAAATCGGGGGATCATAGATCTTACTTTTAAAATATATATATATATATAATAATCAATAATAATATTTTTGTAAATAAATAAATAATATAAATTAAAAAAAAAAGTATTTGGGGGATGATTTAACCTTAATACAAAACTGTTTTAAGTCTGTATAGTCTAATTTTTCCTATTTTACTTAATGTAATACATGAGAAGTAATTAAGTAATTAAAAAGATGAATTGATGTGTTGAATATATTATGAAGGAGTAATAACAATGTAAAATCTATATAAAAACATATAGTGCCCAAAAGATATCCCCATAAACACAAACCAAATATACACATAATGATATAAAATATTATAATGAAATCAATTCATTTGTTAACAGTTTATCAAACTTAAAGTCTACAAAATCAACCATTTGACAATACTTAATAAAACTTAAGTTTATCTAATATAAATCATTTAGATTAAAATGAAAATTAAAGGAATCTTCATTAGTTTTATCTCTTTCATGAAGCACATCAATATAAACATTCTTCTCCTCTAAAGTTGGGATGACAAAAACATCATCATCTTCCTTATCACCTTGGACTTGACCTTCAACCAAGTGTTCATCATCTCCATTTGAATTGGGAGTATGAGTGTGATTTTTCAGGCTAGTAAGGAGAAGTGGAAGAAAATCTTGTTAGTGTACGAGTGAGTGCGATTGAAGTTTTAGAAATTGACAGGAAGAGGAAGAAATGGTTAAAACGCCTTAATTAAATTAATTTAGTTTTATTTTAATTAAATTTGAAATCAAACTCTATCAAGAAGAAGAAGTAAAGGTACAAAGACTCTTTGTATGTCTTAATTAAATTAATCTAGTTTGCCTTAATTTAGTTTTAATTTAATTAGATTTGAAATAAAATCCATTCAAGAAAGAAGAGTGGACGTTGAGTAGCATAAGGGAAATTTTAATTGCATTAATTTTAATTGGATGAATTAGGTGGTATTAGATGACAAGAACACATATAACAATGTTAGAATTTAATTGCATTAATTTTGAATAAAACATATACATTCACTTAAGAATTTAATTTTGAATAAAACATATACATTCACTTAAGACTGTGAACAGATTGATACATGACAAAATTAGAAAAATTATATCATTGTTTTCTTTGTTTCCTCTTTAACAATGGCAAATATAAGAGAAAATATGTGTCAATTTTCATTTTGAGCAATTGTTGTCAATAAAGTACATGCTATTTGTTACTACCATCAACTTGCACTATAAACTTCTAGTAGTTGAAGTCATCAATACAAGGCTTGAAAGCCAATAAAGATGTTCTAAGATATAAGTCCAATGATCCTTGATATTGTCAACTATAGACTGATAAGCTAATTATTCAACAATTACCTAGAACTATTTATTGTTGAGCTTGCAACTATATGAAAAGATGGTTATATGATTCCACCAAGTCTGTGAATTATAATACTAATATTTTTTTTGTTTTTTTTGCCTTAGAAGCTTTCTTTTATGACATCATGACAATTTTGAATTTCAACTATTGAACTTTTAATAGAAATGAAGGGATTTGCTTTTACCAAATTGATCCAAATAAAAACAATTTTGGTTGAATCCAAATTGATATAGTCTTGAGAAAGAATAATATACATGAACGTGTGACAAACTTCAATTTTTATTTTATTTTTTATTATTGACTAATTTTATTGAAAGAAACCCTTAATTGTCACATAATTGATACATTTTGTCACATACCTGTTTTGGACTTAAAGATCACAAATTCGTAATCCATAACTCAAACTCGGTTAAAAATGTAGTAAATAATATAAATTTTATCAAACATATTTTTGAAAATAATATTTTTCGTTTACAAAATACTAATATAATAAACATATATACATTTTAATTCAAGTAATACTATTACAAGTTAATATGGATCATTGTAGACTGAACTAGTCATTGGAGAGCATAACCTCTGGATAATACGAGTAACCTCGTCACTACCTAAGCTACGGTGTGAATAGCAGTATCAGGATGTGGAGTTAAGAACAAAGAAAATTGTAGAAATTGGATTTTTTTTATCCATTTTAAACAATTTTGTGAGAAATTGTACCATTTAAAAATAAAAGCCTTTAAATAAGTTGAAGAAAATTAAATAAATTAAAAATTATATAATAATTAAAATAGCTTGTGACTTATAAGTTATTTATCAAAGTTTGTTATTGGAATTAAAAACTTATCTTTTTCTTAACATTTTAGATGCTATTATTAATATGGATAAACTTGAGAAATTGATTAGTGAAAATAATGTTTAACTGTTTTTATCATTTTAGTTAACCAATATATATTTCATTAATTTTGATATTATTTTAGATACATAATATATACGATTAATTACTTCAGTGTCGGCAGAGTACTCCTTCACCTATACAGTACAAGAATCAACAATCATAATATCTAGTTTGCTAAAGTTCTACATTTTATAATAAAAGTTTAGGTGAAGAACAACCACAGAAGTTTCTTCCTCGTTTGTTAAATTGAAAATCACCTTCATTATTAATTTTTCCTCCACTGACCTTCTGGATAATTTTTGAGATTTGGATGAAATTCAAAAAACATATATATAAAAGCAGAAATTGAAAAATTGAATGTATGGAGATAAAAAAAGAAAGGATGAAAGTCTTGATGTGACACCTTCCATAACTTCAGTCGAATTTAATTGTTTAATATATTTTATATAAATAAATTTATATTTATTTCACTTCTCTCCTTCAAAATTAAAATTGAAGAAGTTAATCCAAACTAATTAATAAATTAGGCAAACAAATCCACCTCTAATGCATAAATATCTAGAAATTAAAGTATTGAATTGAGAAACCTACATTTCATTGAAGATATTCATATTATTTATAAAAATAAATCATTATACAAGTCTAATATATTTCTTGAAAACAACACGATTAATCTATTTTAATAAAAAATTATTTTATTCATTAGAGTTATTTCCAAAAAAAAAATTACACCAAATTGTTCAAAGAACCTGGACCCCAATTATAACATATTTGTGAATTTACTGATGTTATATATTTTGTAGTAAAAGTTAGGTAAACAACAACGACTAAAACTTATTTCTCCTTTGAAAATAACCTTTATTATTAAAATATACATTTGTTGTATAAATCTAATTCTATATTTTGGAATACACATTTTATTAAAAACATATTAATATATCAATAATAAAATGAGTAATTTAAAAAGTATATTTATGAAAATTAAAATTGAAATTTCAATTTTCAGAAGGTGAAGAATTCTGCATATAATCCCTAGTTTTGATGTTACAAGACTTCCCTCAAATTTAATTTTGTAAACCAAACTAAAATTAATAAGCTAGGGAAACAAATCTTTTCCAATACATGATTTAAAACGCATTAATCTTACTTTTGCTTTTATCAAGTCCTTACTTGCCATTTCAAGTTGTGTCTCTCTTTCAATCAACCTTGCCTTCAACTTCTGTTTTCTTCTTTAAGGCACTCAAATTCTTCCCTCGCCCCATCAAAATTGTCCAAACAACGTTTCTCTTCCAAAAAAGGTTCAACAAAATCTAACCAAGACAAATCAAACCCAAATGTCTTAAGTCCATCCCACAAAACTTGGAGATGATATGCTTCATCAACCTTTTCTTCCCCTTTCATAGTAAAGCCGAAATGAAGAACTCGACCCAAAGCTGTGAATGCCCATTCACTTCTCTTCTCTTACAGCAAGTGAGGGATGATCTAAACATGTTTGTTCTAATAGTGAAACAAACTTTTGCTCTATGTTTTCAAACGAGCTTCTCAACATTTGACGAAATAAAGGATTTGTGTTTTCCTTGACAGGGCTATCATCAATCTTGCAAAAAGGCTCATTCTCTTCATCATCATTCATATACTTGGTCACAAAAATTCCAGCTTCAATAATACAACTATCAGTCACAACAAACACATTATCAGGGCTTTTGAGTCCAGCCAAAGTTGAGAAATCGAAACCATAAGTATCATGATCTGCACTGAACTCAAATACATATCCTGAAAAATTTATGTACCAAGGGGTTAAAAACAGTCTCACTAAGGTCAAAACAAATCATAATTTGATTCTTCTACCCAAAATCTCCCCTCCCAAACCTTAACGTCCCACACCAACCATAATACCAAACTTCTTCATATAACAACAACAATTATCATGAAAGTCAATAACGCTGATTTTTAAATAGATTACAGGTTCTACTTTAACAAAAATAGTGAACAAAAACTTAAAATTTCAAAAGATCGAAGTATGAAAAAATACCTTCTCTTACAGTCTTTTTGTAATCAACCTGGTTAATTAAAGCCAAATTGAAATTTGCAGTTTTAAACCAGCGCTCATGTAAATTCGCACAATCATTAGATGATTCTAAATGAATGTAGAAAGAATCACTAATGTCCCCACTTAGGGTGATAACAATCTTCCTGAAAGCAAAGTTAAAACACTTATTAAGACAAAAGACAAAACATTATGAGAAGCAAAATTTGAATAGAGTACCATGTGTGGTCATCCAGTATAAATTTGTCAGAGCAATGTTCACCGGAATCCAATTTAGAGAAGTTGGTGATGTTCCACCTGTAACTCTCATACATCAACTTAAGCCTTTTGTTATTTTTCTCCATTTCACTAACTTCCAAATTTCAACCTGATAGAAGCAACAGATACTAGTATTCACTTGGACAGAATCAAAACTACAAAAAAAAAAAAAAAAAAAAAAAAAAAAAAAAAAGTGAAGATAAATTTTGGAATTTTAGTGTGTTTGAATACATACAAAAATACTTAAATAAAAAGACGTAAGAAATATAGGATGAATGTGGTTTTATAGAATTATTATGTGACTAGCAAAATAAAATTCAATCTTAAAAATAAAGTTAGAAGTGAAGTTAAATTTTACAAATTTAATATGCATTAAAAAAGATTTAAGAATCCGAAGAGATTTCTGTTTTCTAAAATGAAAAGGTGATTTTGGAAGAAGAGATTCACTGTTGCAGATTTTGCAAGTGTGGTGTCAGAGAAATCTTTTATAACAAGTCGACCAATCACGACATCTTATTTTCGTGAGTAATGTGATGAATAAGAAAACATTTTATATTATAAAAATAAAAAATTAATAAAGAGTAAAACTGTAGATACTGATACTGTATTATGAATATGAAGATAGTATTGCTTATATTCAAAATTTAATGTGAAAAACGGTATAAATTATATATTAAAACTGTTCAATTTTTTTAAGATGTTACAATTATAAGTTTTTAAAGTTTATAAATATCTCACTTCTTTAATGTATAATTAATTAATAATTGAAATATTTCCTGATTGATACGAGAAAACATAAAAGTGCTTTAGATGATATAGTAGGATGAGTCATCTATAATCTAGTATAATATAGCATAATAATATATATATATATATATGACTCTCTTAGGTATGTGTCTATACATGTATATGTATTATTGTTTATATTTAAATGTTATCTATCTAATGATATTAATATACTCTATCATTTAGTAAGTATCAAAATAAAGAACAATCTTACGAGTTAAAATTTCTCTAACGCGGAAATTAATAATTTTAATTTCAATAAAAAATACTTAAAAATAATTAGAAGAATAAGTTTCCTAAATATTATATATATTATTCTTTAATGACCATGATCGTAAATATTGAATATATCCATATGGAATAAAAGAATATGTTGATGAACGTCACATTATGCTATGCCATGTCACTGAAGATATAAATCTGTGTACAATTATGTCTCATATAAAACAAAAATTAACTAAGGAAACTTGGATCTATATATAATAACTTTCTTATGTTGTAAAGAATAGTGAACAAAAACTTAGTTACTATATTCGGTAGTAGTAGAGAGCTCTCACAGAATAGGCCTCAACTTATACAGAATACGACAATTATATCTTTTATGTTTATCATAACATCTATAAGCTATAATTTTAAGTTTATTAATATTTTATAAAAACCTATACTTAAAACAAAACTTATAGAGCAAAATTAATTATAATTAGAAATTAAATAATCAAAATTGTGAAATATAATTTTAGAAATTAAGCTTAAAGATTTCTTGAAATATAAAAAGTTAAAATTTCAAAAACTTCATACATATTCATCTTTAAAATGAAATTAACTTGATTTGTTGTTAGTTCTCTGCAACAAAGATTATAGTCATCACTAATCAAATTGTAATATCAGCATCCAGCATCCAGCACCAAAAACTCAATTACCAGCTTCATAAAACTTAATTGACATTTGAGGAAGCTAGTCAATATTCATTCAAATTATCTTCTGAATCTGTCAGTTCAATATCTTTGATTTGTCATCCAAATTGACTCTTTAAATATTTTTTTCTGCTTTCCTCAAGTAATTGTCATTTTCTGTCTCTTTCAATCAGCCTTGTCTTCAATTTTTCTGTTTCATTCTTTAAAGCACTCACATTCTTTCTCACCTCATCATCATTAACCATATAATTTTTCATTTCCAATGCAGATTCGATATTAAATTCATATACCAAGGTTAGCTGTTTGGGATTAAAAATAATAAACTCATTAAAGTCAAAACAAATCATAATTTGATTCTTCAACCCAAAGTCTCTACTCCCAAACCTTATCGTACAAAGCATAACAAGAAACTATTCTTCATATATCAAAACAATTATCATGAAAGTCGATAAAGTTGGTTTGGTTTTTTAATAGATTAGAGTCTACTTCGACAAACAAAACAGCGGTTTAAAATGATTTCATGGAGAAAGAAATAGTAAATGAAGCACTGCAATTTCTGCACTTACTATATGAATACAAAGCGAGAAAAAAGATAAACATTGTAAAAATACTTTTTTATTGCTTAACCTTCTAAAATAAAGTTAAGTTGCTTACAAACATAATAAGAAATTTTTATATAATTTATTTTTATTTTTACACAAACATGTATTATTTATTCTGTAATTATAATTTTATATATTTTAAAATAAATAAACTTTTTTAAAAAAATATTTTTTAAAAAAATTATATATATTTTTAATTTGAATTGGTCATTTTATCTAAACTAATTAATCTAATAGGTGCCAATCTAATAGGTACAAATCTAAAATAATTTTTATGTATTTTATACATTTATTTTTTATTTATAATTTAAACTACTTTCAGATTAAGTTTGTTTTCAATTTTAAGCATATTTAATTTTTACATAGACATAAGTTATTTTAATATATAATATCCAAAATAATTAATTAAAACTAGATAGTAAAAATCAAAAAGAACTCAACAAATACTAAAAATAGTTCAGTACTTTATTGTTTCCATAAAATTAAAACTAAATAATAATAACTAAATAAATTAAGAAAATAATAAGATATATTAAAATATAAAATTAAGAAATTTAAATAAATTATAAGTTATACAATAGTTAACATATCTTGTGACTTATAAGTTGCTAAAATAATTAAGTTGCTAAAATAAGTTTTATACTTTATCAAAAACCATTTGTATTGCTTAAATTGAATTAGTCAAAATAAATTAGTAACTAATTTATTAATCTTATTAAATATAATTGTTTTTGTGTGAGTCTTGAAGGGGAGTATGAACTTAAAGATTGATTAGTAAAAATAATAGAATTTTTTATTATCATTATTAAGCCCGCGACAATGTATTTGATTAATTACATCAATGTATACCTCATCTTATCCATAATACAATAATCATAACATCTAATTTTCTAATGTTAATGTTGTATATTTTACAATAAAAATTTAGGTGAACAACTACTACTAAAGTTTCTTCTTGAATATCACCTTTATTATTAATTCTTGTATTTGCATGCATCAAGTTGTTGAGTCTTTTATGTTTATAAATCTTTTTCTACTTGAAGGACCTGTGTAATATAAATACAGTATATAGGTAAAGTTAAAAATTCAATTTTTATGAAGGTAAAGAATGCAATGTATAATCACTACTATTCATGTGAGACCTTTCACGGCTTCACTCAATTTTAATTGTTTATTCTATTCTATAAAAATAAATTTATATTTATTTTGTTCCTCTCATTCAAAATTAAAATTAAAGAAGCTAATCCAAACTAATTAGTAAGTTTAGTAAACATATCCGTCTCCAATACATAAATATCTAGGATACTTGACTTGCAGAACATGATTAATTTTAATTTTATTGAAATTTTATAAAACCTAAATTTTAAAAAAATAAAGCAAAATTAAATATCATTATAAACAAAATGATAAAGATTGTGAAAATAATTTTAGAAACTAAAATTAAAAATTCCATAAAGTATAAAAAGTCAAAATTCAAATTAATTCAAACATCCACCTGGAAGCAAAGATTATCAATATCATTAATCAAAATCTGCATTCAACACCAAAAACTAAATCCGCTACTTCATAAAACTAAATTGACATTTGATGAAGCTAGTGAGATTCATATTCTGAATCTGTCCATTCATTATCCTGCTTTGGCATCCAAATTGACTTTTCAAATCTTTTTTCTGTTTTTTTCAAGTACTTACTTGCCTTTTCAAGTTCTGTCTCTGTTTCAATCAGTCTTGCTTTCAACTTCTCTGTTTTAATCTTTAAAGTAGTCACATTCTTTCTCACCTCATCCATATTCTCCGTACACTTTTTCCTATTCAAGGCAGATTCAACATAAAATTCTAACCAACTCAAATCAAACCCACATATCTTAAGTTCATCCCATAAAATTTGGAGATGATTACATGCTTCTTCATCCATATCTTTCAGCTTTCTAGTCCTGAGGAAATGAAGAACTTTTCCCAGAGCTGTGAATGCCCATTCACTAAACTTGCAACTTCTCTTCTCAAGACTTACAACAAGTGAGGGATGTTCTAAACATACTTCTTCTAATAGTGGAACAAAATTTTTCTCTATGTTTTCAAATGAGCTTCTCAACATTAAATGGAATAGAGGACTATCCTTTTCCTTCATAAGGTTCTCATCAATCTTGCAGACGTACTGATAATCTTTATTTTCATCCACACACTTTGTCACAAAAATCCCAACTTCAATGATACAAGTGTCATTCACAATAAACCCATTATCAGATTTTCTAAGATCATACAAACATAAGAACTCACCAAAACCACAATAAACGAACCGTTCACTAAACTCAAATTCAAATCCTGGAAAAGTCACATACCAAGGGTTAGTTGTTTCAGATTAAATATAATACTCAAAACAAATCATAATTTGATTCTTCTACCCAAAATCTCTCCTCCCAGACCTTATCATCCAACACAGCATACTAAAAAGCTATTCTTCATATGACAAATCAATTACCATGAAGGTCGATAAAGTTGATTTTTAAATAGATTACAGGGTCTACTATGTCAAAAATAGTGAAGAAAAACTTAAAATTCCAAAAAACCGAAGAAAAAAATACCTTTTCTTATAGCCATTTTGGTCATTAACCTGGTTAACTAAAGCCAAATTGAAATCTGCAGTCTTTCTCCAGCCCTTAAGCAAATTACTACCATCCACGTGGGTTTCTAAATAAATTTCCAAGTAATAAGCTGGGATGATAGAAATATGCCTATAAAAACAGTTTACAACATCAATTAAAATAAACAAAAGAAAATATTATGAGAAGCGTAATGAGTAAGCAAAATTTGAATAAAGTACCATGGATGCTCATCCATTATAAATTTCTCGGACCAATATTCATCGGAATCCAATTCAGAGAAGTCGGTGATGTTCTACCTATACTTCTCAAACATCACCTTTAACAATCTCAACCCCAAAAGTAACATTGGAGAAAGAAACATTCGGATTTTTTCCAAACACAACGAAATTGTCTCAGCTATCTTCACTGTCGACTTTCCTTTGGACGATTTGGAAAACTCTTCTAAAGTAAAGCTACTCAACATATTAACCGAGACCGAGAAAAAAAAAAAAAAATTTAATCAAGTTAACAATAACAAGTAAATTTTCTCTAAATAGTAAATATCTAATCATGTTAACAATACGAAAAGAACAAGTAGATAATCCAGTTAATACTACGAAAAGAACAAGTAGATTTTGTCTGAATAGTAAATTTTATTAAAACATGTCAATCTTTTAACCTTCAGTTCCGAGGTGAAAGAAGTATTTACAAAATATTTTCGGCTGCTTAAGTTAATATTTAATAGTGGGAATATTTAAGTGTTAAATTGAGAAACCTACATTTTATTAAAAATATTCACATTATTTATAAAAATAAAACACTATCCAAGTAAGTCTAATATACTTCTTGGGATTTATCCATTTCAATAAATAATAATTTTATCCATTATAGCAATTACCAAAATTAATTACACCAATTGTTTAATGAACCTAGACCCAACCTATACACTTCTAAACAATTATAACATCTTTGTGAATTTACTGATGCTATATATTTTGTAGTAAAAGTTTAGGTGAACAACAACCTCTAAAATTTATTTCTGCTTTGTTAAAATGAAAATAACATTTATTATAAATCTAATAATATATTCTAGAATACATATTTTTCAAATGTATTAATATATTAATACATTTTGACAAAATGTGTAATTTAAAAAATACAATATGAAAAATAAAAATTTAAAATTCAATTTTCAGAAGGTGAAGAATGCTATAAACAACAATCACTAGTTTTTCCCTCAAATTTGATTATTTATGCTATTTTAAAAAAAAGTTATTTTGTAAACGAAACTAAAATTAATAAGCTAGGCAAAACAATCTTTCTCAATACATACATGAATATTTAAAACACATAACTACCGGAACATTATTAATTGTAATTTGATTGACATTTTATAAAACATATATTTAAAACAAAAATCAAAGAGCCAAAGTTAAATATAACTAGGAAATCAAGAATCAAAATTCTGAAAAACATTTTTAGAAACTACACTTGAAGATTTCTTAAAATATATCAGTAGCCTCCACCAAAAACTCCATCAATTTAAATCTTTCTTGTGCTGTCTTGAAGTCCTTACTTGCCATTTTAAGTTCTGTCTCTCTTTCAATCAAAGTTGCCTTCAACTTCTCTGTTTCAACCTTTAAAGCACTCACATTCTTTCTCACCTCATCAACATTGTCCTTACAACTTTTTGCTTCCAAGACAAGTCCAACATGAAGATCTAACCAAGACAAATCAAACCCAAATGTGTGAAGCTCTTCCCACAAAATTTGGAAATGATTATATGCTTCATCATCCATATATATCACATTTTTAGAATGATACCAATCCTCCTAAAAGCAAGAGTTAAAACACTTATTAAAACCAACAGAAGAAAACATTATGAGAAGAGTAATGAGTAAGCAAAATTTGAATAAAGTACCATGGATGCTCATCGATTATAAATGTGTCCGAGCAATTTTCAACTTTGGAATCCAATTTAGAGAAGTCGGTGATGTTCCACCTATACCTCTCAAACATCAACTTAAGCCTTTTCTTGTTTTTCTCCATTTCAGTAACCTCCAAATTTCAACCTGATACAAGGAACAGATCTTACTATTCACTTGGAAAAAAAATCAAAACTATAAAAAAATAAAAAAGTAAAGATAAATTTAGGAATTTTAGGTTGGTTGAATACATAAAAAGAAACTTGGAATAACTGGCTTCGATGAATTGGTAACAAAAAGAAAAACAAGTAGATCGGGATGAATGTGCGAATGAAAGAAGGAACTATTATTTGGTTTTATAGAGTTAGTATGTGAGTACCAAAATAAGATTGAAGGTTAAAAATAAAGTAAAAATTGAAGTTCAATTTTTGAAGTTTAATAGGCATTAAAAATATTTAAGAATCCGAAGAGATGTTCTGTTTTCTAAAATGGGAAAATGAAAAGGTGGTTTTGGAAGAAGAAAATATTTTCCGTCGCTGATTTTGGAAATAGCGGTGTTAGACAAATATTTTATTACAATTCCACCAACCCCCTTCACATCCTATTTTCAAGAGTATTGCCGTGAATAAAAAAAACTTTTATATTTAAATATAAAAGAAATAATGAAATGTAAAATAATAAATGTAAAAGAATTAATAACTTTTATTCTTATAAATTATCCTTTTATGTTATATCAGTATATTCCAAAACAGAATTCTTATAAATTCAAGGCTTTAATCTTATAAATAATAAATTTCATGTTTAATATGACCTATAAATACTTTAAAATTTAGAAATTGAATAACATGAATCTTACTTTGACCGAATGATTTAAACGTTATACTATTTTTAATTTTCTTTAGTGCATGAGTGAAATTTAAGATCAAAATAGATGATAAAAGATAGATGATGATTAGAGTATAAGATGACTTAAACTTAGGATATTCCTAATGTTTAAAGTTTGTCACTCAAAGAATGTGTGCAATGCTTCTCATTAAAAATATTTGTCAAATAATAGCTCTATTCAAATACCTCTTAAGTTTTGAGTTAAAAATGCAACATCAGTCAATTCTTTAACACAAACTATTTTTACCTTTGATTCAAACTATTTTCACCTTTGACTCAGTTATGTACAGTATGTAATTTTATTACTGTTTGGAGCTGCTATGGAGGAGGATCTAAGATCTACTTTTAAGCTACTTTAAGCTATCATAGAGAAGAGAAATTAATAATAAATGAAATGCATTAAATGCTTGTGAAAGGTAAAATTTGTTAGATAATAGAAAAGAAAGAAGAAAACAATAAAGTGAATACAAAGTTACTCAATAACTTTCTTTAAGCCTACTTAAAAACACGTTTCAAAGAAAATAATAAAAAAAAATATTTTGTAAGTATGGAAGTTCTCCCATTTTTATCCATGCCCAAAAGCTTTGCATGAATGTTGTTTGTATTCATCCTTCAAACTAGTAGAAAGACTAAACCATTGTACATGTTGAAAGACTCTACTCTTTAGTAAGCAAATGTTGTGATCTTTTGATCACAAAGTGGTTGCTTTTGCATTAATGTTGGAGTGACTTTTGGTTCATAGAATACTGGATTTAAATTAAGAGTAACTTATAAATACTGAATTTAAATTAAGAGTAACTTGTTAAAAAGATACTTGAGTTAAGTCAAAAAAGGATTTGTGAAAAAATATTAGGTTAGGCCAAAATTGACTTGTAGAAAGAATACTTAAACCAGATAAGTCAATAGTGACTGCAAACTGAAAAAATACTTGTGTGTATAAAAATTTACTCAATAAAACCTGATTAGTTGGTCAGAAATTAAATATATTTTATGTGCTCAAATAAGTTAGTATAAAAATATAATATAATTTTTTTCCTTTTTATTTCTATGTTCTACATGTAATTTGACTCAACTAATTTAAGAAGAGAAATTTGTTAAACTAAATTTGTAAAAATGTTGTAACATATCGTTTTATTTGAACCAAATTTATTTTCTAATATCATAGTACTAGATAATACTTGTGAAAAAACTGCAAAAATGTTTAAAAAGATAATTGAACCCTCCATTTTTATATTTTATTTCCCTTTTGCACATATATTTATGTAAATATTTTTATTTAAATATAATAATTGATATCTCATTATCCTCGCATTTCAAAGCTGAGTTTTTAAATTAATACATCATTTATTCTTATTCGGAAGTGATGAGTACTTGCATTCGAGATGTATACGAAACATTGTTTTCTATATTATGCATTACTTACACATTTTATAAAATGAGAGATTTCAACAATAATTTTATTATATAATATTTTATATTAATGAATAATTATTTATGACATTTATATTTATTATTTTTAAGGAATTGTTTGTAATTAATTAAAAAGTGTCACTCACTATTAATTATATTATCATCACAAAATGAAAAAATCATAAATTTAAATTTAAAATAATATAAATTTAATATTTTTCCCTAAATATATATGTATTTAAGTATATAAATTTATAATATTGTTATTGTTGAAAAAACTTTAACACGATAATTAATAATTAATAATGTCATTAATAATAAATAACTGCTATAAATATTTAATAAAATTTATATTAACTATACTATTATTATTATTATAAAAAACTAATTTTATTATATATGTTTTTTAATTATTATTTATGTTGTGTAATTTTTTAATACGAGTATTATGACATTTTTTTAGTTTTGTCATTATTATAAATAATATTTTTGACATTTTTTTAAAATTTGTCAATGTTATAATAATAATTGAGATAAATAAAAATATTGTCACAAATGATATATTAATAATGACAAAATTTATATTTATTATTAAATTTTTGTTACAAGAACTAATATTTTTTATAGTGTAATTATAACATGTATTGTATTGTATCATGTACATCGTACTTACACACAGACGACACTATATGACCAATAGAGTCGCTCTCCCTTAGAACAAGTTCAAATCTAAAGAGATTATGTTTTATATCAAAATTCAAGTCAAAAATTTTCTCAATTAATCTCTAATTTATTTATTTTTTAATTTATTTGAACTCTTTAAAAGAGGATCGACGTGGCTTAGTTTATAATTGGTTAGTGTCATTGATTTGTTTCTTAATTGTGAAAGTTTACCAAACTGATATGTCATGTGACAATTATATTTGGACAATTCATTTTAATTAACCTTTTAAATCTCGATCAGATTTATAGAGAAAACAGAAGAAGTAAAACATAGCAGTATTAATCATTCCCATGACACAATAATATATATATAATAATTTACATCTCTTAAATAACTCTTAAATAACAAATTGATGACTGTAAGTTCTCCAACATTTTTCATCCCTACGATATGATACTCTCAGTCAATATTTCACTGTTTGAAGACCAGTCCTTTCATCAATATAATCACATGTCATTCTAGTATCTTTTTTCTAACCACATATAATGTTTCTCTTCACAAAATATATTTGCAACCTTATCCTTTAGTAAATATATCTTTCACAAATATGGTTAATTACTTCAATTACGGCTCAGTGTCGGTAGAGTACACCTTGACCTATATGTTATAAAATTCATAACATCTAATTTGGTAAAGTTGTATATTTTATAATATCCAAAATCCATAACTTGCTGATGATTAATTTTAATTCTATTTAAATTTTATAGAACTATATTTACAAAATCAAAGCAAAAATAAATATCATTAGAAACAAAATGATAAAGATTGTGAAAAATAATTTAGAAACTAAATTTGCAACTTCTCTTCTCTAAACTTACAACAAGTGAGGGATCTTTTAAACATACTACTTCTAATAGTGGAATAAAATTTTCCTCTATTTTTTCAAATAAGCTTCTCAACTTTTCATGGAATACAGGACTATGGAGTTCCTTGATATGGTTGTAATCAATCTTGCAGACAGACTCATAATCTTTATTCTCATTCACATACTTTGTCACAAAAATCCCAACTTCAATGATACAAGTATAATTCACAATAAACCCATCCCCAGAGTTTTTATGTTCATTTGTAAAGATTTGCGAAGAAATTAAAAAAGAAGTTGTTTAAACCGTAATTTTTCGTTCATTTATAAAGATTTGCGAAGAAAGAGAATTTTATTATATTTTTAATATAATTAATTTAATAATATTAATATATATAATTATATTATAATAAAATAAATTTAATTAATTATAATAATAAAATATTAATAAAAATAAGAAATGATAAATTATAAATTAATAATAAAGATAAGATAATTATAAAAACAAAATATCAATAATATTAATATTGAAAACTATAAATAATAATAAAAAATATATAAATTGATAAGAAAAGTAATAATAATATAATTACAATAATAATATTAAAACAATTATAAAATAATTATTATTGACAATAGTAGTTTAATTTTTTTATTTTAATTTAAATTTTAAAAAAATTGATACTTTTATAATTTCTTTAATTAAAATAATAATAATTTATCAATCATACTCAATAAATTAATTATATTAATCTTAAATTAATTTTAACCATAATTTTATCTATTAAAATAATTATTTTATTAACTACACCTGTCACATTACTCATAATTTTTTATAAATTTTTTTCACTATTTTTTTTCTAAATCAAAATGATAAAATTTATTACACACTTTTATCTTAAATCAATTTAAATTTACTCTCCAATTTAAACAAATCATTATCCCTAACAGCTTGTTTGGAAGGAGCGATGGAAAGAAGATAATAGATCAATTACGTGAAAAGTGAAAAATTCAAAAAATAAAAAATAATATATTACAAAAATCGAGAAAGAAGTGTGCAATAGTTCTTTTCTTTGTAATGGAACGAATATTTGGAGAGAAGAAAAAGAGGATATAATAAAGTAATAATAAATTTGATAAACTTATAAAATAATAACAATATATTAATAAAAAATATTAATAATAATTTTATAAAATAATAATAAAATAAAATGAGTATTAATATATTAGTGTTAAAAAATAAAAATTATAAAATCATAAATAATATTTATAATAATAAAATTTTAAAATGATAAAAAAGTAAGAATAATAAAATAAATTTATAAAATAATAATATTATTAAGAATAATAATTTAATTTTTATTTTAATTTTAATTTCAAGATAGCTTATACTTTTATAATTCCATTAGTTAAAATAACAATAAATTTATTACTCACATTTAATAAATTAATTATATTTAATCTTAAATTAATTTTAACTATAATTTTATCTATTAAAAAATTATTTTGTCAATTACATTTATTAAATCATTCACAATTTTTTATAAATTTTTCCTTCATTTTTTATTATTTTTTTCTTAATTCAAACAACTCAACTTTCTCCACACTTTCATCTCAAATCAACTCCTTCAAATCTATCTTATCTATAAAACAAATTCTTTAAATAATCCTCAGTGCCTCTCACTTTCCAATCTAAACAATCTCCTAAAGCAATGGCCAATGCTTCCACTTAGGATGACAATAATCTGTCTACAAAGTTGAGTTGCTTACAAATATAATAATTTTTTTTAGATAATTTATTTTTATTTATAGACAAACATGTTATTGTGTAATTATAATTTTATAAATTTAAAATAAGTTTTTATTAAAAATTAGTACTTATATATATATATATATATATATATATGAATTAGTCATTTTATGTAAACTAGTTAATCTAACAGGGATTAGTCTAAAAAAATTTATAAATTTATTTTTTTATTTATAATTTAAACTACTTTCACATTAAGTTTGTTTTCAAATTTCAGTATACGTAACTTTTATATAAGCATTACTTATTTTAATTTATAATATGAAAAATAATTAATTAAAACAAGATAATAAAAAATAAAAATAACTCAACAAATACTAAAATTAATTCAGTAGTTGATTTTTTCTATAAAATTAAAAATAAATAAAAAATAGTAATAATAATAGCTAAATAAACTAAGATAATTATAAGATATATTAAAATATAAAAAGAAAAAAAGTAAATAAATTATAAGTTACACAGTGAACATAACTTATAACTTTCTAAAATAAGTTACTTATCAAACTATCTGGGTTGCTTTGACGGACTTAGTCAAAATAAGTTAGTAACTAATTTATATCGAAGATATTCATAAATTATTAATTTATTACGTATAATTGTTTTTGTATGAGTTTTTGAAGGAAATTTTATTACATGTCAATCTTTAACCTTCAGCTACGAGGTGGAAGAAGTATTTACAAAATATTTTCGGCTGCTTATGTTTATATTTAATAGTTGGAACATTTAGTGTTAAATTGAGAAACCTACATTTTATCGAAAATATTTATATTACTTATAAAAGTAAAACACTTATTATTTGTATTGCTTAAATTAAAGTAGTCAAAATAAATTACTAACTAATTTATTAACCATATTAAATACAATGTGTGAATCTTGAAAGGGAGTATGAACTTAAAGATTGATTAGTAAAATAATTACTTCAAAGTATACCTCAACTTATACATAGTACAACAACCATAACATCTAATTTGCTAATGCTGTATATTTAAAAATAAATAAAAATTAGATGAACAAGACCATTAAAGTTTCTTCTTCCTGTGTTAAATTGGAAATCATCTTATTATATCTTGTATTTGCATGCATAAGTTGGTGAGTCTATTATGTTTATCATATCTTTTTCTACTTAAAGGACCTGTGTAATATAAATACAGTATATAAAAGGTAAAATTAGAAATTCAATTTTTATGGAGTTAAAAAGTGCAATGTATAATCACTACTCTTCGTGTACACTTCCCATGACAGAACTCAAATTTAATTGCTTATTACATTTCATAAAAATAAATTTTTATTTTTATATTTTTCCTCTCATTTCAAAATTAAAATTAAAGTTCATCAAAACTAATTAATAAGCTAGGTAAACAAATCTAGCTCCTATACATGATTAATCTAAAACACATAACTTCCAGAACGTGATTAATTGTAATTTAATTGTCATTCTATAAATCCTATATTTTGAAAATTAATCAAAGAGGATTGAAATAAAATTATAAAAAATTATGAAAAATAATTTTAGAAACTAAAATTAAAGATTTCTTAAAATATAAAAACTAAAATTACAATCAGTTCTAACATATTCACTTGGAAAATGAAATTAACTTGATTTCTTGTTTCTTCTCTACAGAAAAGATTATCATTAATTATTAATCAAACTGTAATATCAGCATTCAACACCAAAAATTCAATCAGCAGCTGCATAAAACTAGATTGACATTCAATGAAGCTTGTGAGTGTACAAAAGAAGTTCATCTAATCTATCTCTTCCAAGTCATTAACCTCTTCCAAGTCATTAATTGCCATTACAAGTGTTGACTCTCCAAATCTTTCTTCTACTTTCCTCAAGTGCTTACTGGCAATTTCAAATTCTGTCTCTCTTTCAATTAACCTTGCCTTCAACTCCTCTATTTCATTCTTTAAAGCACTCACATTCTTCCTCACCTCAGCTTTATCCATATATCTTTTCATATCCAAGGCAGATTCAACATAAAATTCCAACCAAGTCAACTCAAACCCACATGTCTTAAGTTCATCCCATAAAATTTGGAGATGATTACATGCTTCATCATCCATATCTTTCACTTTTTTAGTCCTCAGGAAATGAAGAACTCTACCCAAAGCTGTGAATGCCCATTCACTGAACTTGCAACTTCTCTTCTCTAGACTTGCAACAAGTGAGGGATATTTTAAACATACTTCTTCTAATAGTGGAACAAAATTTGGGTCTATTTTTTCAAATGAGCTTCTCAACATTTCATGGAATAGAGGACTATCGTGGTTGTAATCAATCTTGCAGACAGACTGATAATCTATATTCTCATTCACACACTTTGTCACAAAAATCCCAACTTCAATGATACAAGTGTCATTCACAATAAACCCATTGCCAGAGTCTTTAAGTTCATGCAAACATAAGAACTCATCAAAGCCACAATAAACGCCATCTGCACTAAACTCAAATTCAAATCCTGGAAAATCCATGTACCAAGGGTTAGTTGTTTCAGATTAAATATAATACTCAAAACAAATCATAATTTGATTCTTCTACCCAAAATCTCTCCTCCCAAACTTTATCATAAAAATAGATTACAGGGTCTACTATGTCAAAAATAATGACCAAAAACTTAAAATTTCAATATACCTTCTCTTATAGTCATTTCGTCATCCACCTGGTTGATTAAAGCTATGTTGAAATCTGCAATCTTTATCCAGCCCTTAGGTAAATTAGCACCATCCACATGGGTTTCTAAATAAATTTGCAAGTACGAATCTGGGATGATAGCAATATGCCTGAAAACAAAGTTTAGAAAACCAATTAAAACAAACAAAAGAAAATATTATGAGAAGCGTAATCAGTAAGCAAAACTTGAATAAAGTACCATGGATGTTCATCGATTATAAATTTGTCAGAGCAATGTTCATCAGAATCCAACTTAGAGAAGTTGGTGATGTTCCACCTATACTTCTCAAACATCAACTTACGCCTTTTCTTGTTATTCTCCATTTCAGTAACTTCCAAAGTTCAACCTGATACAAGAATTTTCCTTGGAGAAAATCAAAACTGGTGATTACCCAGAAGATATTCACAAAAAAACATTAAAGAAAAGGAGATAAATTTTGGAATTTTAGGGTGGTTGAACACGTAAAATAAAATAAAATAAAGCTTTAATAAAAAGACATCACAAAAACACAACCTAGATTGGGACGAATGGGAGAAGGAACTACGATTTGCTTTTATAGAGTTAGTAGGTGAGTACCAAAATAAAATTGAATCGTAAAAATAAAGTAAAATTGAAGTTAATTTTATAAGTTTAATATGCATTAAAAATATTTAAGAATCCGAGTTTTCTAGAATGGAAAATGAAATGTTGTTTTCAGCGTTACATTATTACAAGTCCATATCAATCCTTTCACATCCTATTTTCGTGAGTAACTTGATGAACAAGAAAACATTTTTATCCAGAAAATAATAAAGAGTAAAACAGTAGATACAAACTTTATCATTGGTGTTAAGAAGACGCTGTGTTCTGTTTAGACCAAGCTCTTATGGAATCTGTGTTGCCATTTGGCATTCTAGTTCATCTTTTTAGTGAAAGCTACATTTCATTTTTTTTCATCTTTTAATTCTTATTCAATTTTGTTTTAATTATAAATTTAATTTTAAGATTTTAATTGTGTTTAGAATATGACTTTTTTCTCAAATTTTAAGAATTTTCCATTTTCAACTTTAAAAATCTTAAAGTATCTCTCATAAAATTTTAACTACTTTTTTCTAAGTTCTATTATAAAATTTTGATTCAATTTCTGTAAGTTCTCCTTTGTAACATTACTTCTATTTTTTTTTACATATTTTTACTCTACACACATTTTAATTAATGTTTTATTTTATTATTGATAGAAATACATACATAGACAAGATAAAAAATTATTTTTTATATTTTATTTAAGTATTATTTTTTATGTTTATCTACATATATCAAATATATGACTTTAAGACACGAGAAATACAACTTGAATATTAGAATCAAAATTTAAGGAAAAATGCTTTAACTTATTCTAAATTTGGCGGACGAAAATAATGTAATATCCTGAAAATTTAGGATTAAAATTTTATGTCAAAATCTTAAGATATGTGGGTAAGAACTTCAAAATTTATCACCCGTAGAATACCGTTCATTGTCTAACTATATAATCTTTGTTTTAGTAATTCTTTAATAGTGAAGAAATAATATTTGAATAAGGGATATTTAAAATGAATGATCTTTTGTTTTTAATAGTTATTTAAATCTCAAGAAAAATTAATGTTGTAAAACTATATAAAGTAAGTTTATTTTATTTGCCTACGTTGTTCTTTTAAATCACATATCTATTAAAAAAATAAAAAAGAACTATCCAAATAGACATAACTCATTTATAATAGATATTTTGACCTACTTTTTATGAATATGGTTAGATTATAATTATGATTAAAAATATAATTATATTTTATGGTATTGTCCATTTTGTAATATACATTTTTTTACACAGCAAAAATCTTTAACAAAATAACGACAACATTTACTTTGTCGCCTCTTAGCTATCATAATCCTCTATTTAGTCTAAAAAACCTATGATATAAAATATTTTAGATGACGTCCAGATTCAAATATTATTTATTTAGTAATATCATGACACTCTTAATATATTATATGGTAATAGTCTAAGTAAAGAATAATCGTATAACTTAAAATTTCTTTGAATTGAAAATCAATAGATATGATTTCATTATAAGAGAAAACTTAAAAAAAAATTAGAAAAATAAGTTTCCTAAATACTATATATATATATATATTTAATTTTATTTACTATTATAATTTATATATTTAACATTCATGGTATATAATTGGATATTATATATATAATAAAAGAGTTTATTTATGAACGTCACATTATTCAATGTCACTAAAGACAAATCTATGTGCAATTGATGTCCCATATAAAACAAAATTAATTAAGGAAAACTTGAATCTATATATTAACCTTCTTATTCTTATTATCTTCTAAATAATAGTGAACAAACACTCAAGTTACTATTTAACAGTGGAGAGGAGAGGAGGGTTGAAAAATCTACTTGTCATTTAGTATTTATAAGAGTCGAAAATACTGTACAGATGAGTCCAACTACATGTATTTGTATTTGGTTAATCGTTTCAACAAGTTCCTGTCTTACCGAATACACCTCAACTTATACATAGTACAACAATCATAACATCTACTATGCTACATAGTTGCATATTTTATAATATAATTGGTAAATCTTTTATTTTTATCATATCGAAGAACCTGTGTAATGGAGGTTCGTTAATATATTTTCGTGTAAATTTATTTTTGGAATGTGCAATTAAAAAATCATATTTATATTATATAATTCAATTTTTGTAGATTGCAATGATTAATAACACCTTCCATGACTTCACTCAAATTTATTTGTTTATTCTATTTTATAAAAATAAATTTATGTTTATTTTGTTTCACTTATTTAAAATTAAAGAAATTAACCCAAACTAAACAAATCTGTCTCTAATACATGAATATCTAAAACACATAAATTGTAGAACATGAATAATTGTAAGTTTATTGGCATTTTATAAAACTTATACTAAAAACAAAAATCAAAGAGCAAAATTAAATATAATTAGAAATTAAATAATGAAAATTGTAAAACATAATTTTAGAAACTAAACTTAAAGATTTCTTAAAATATAAAAAGTTAAGATTACAATCAGTTCTAACATATTCATTTGTAAAATGAAATTAACTTGATTTCTTATTTCTTCTCTGCAGCAAAAATTATAATTATCATTTAATCAAATTGTAATATCAACATTCAGCACCAAAAATTCAATGAGCAGCTTTATAAAACTAAATTGACATTTGATGAAGCTAGTCAATATTAATTCAAATCATCTTCTGAATCAGTCACTTCATTATCCTGATTTACCATCCAAATTGATCCCTCACATATTTTTTCTGCTTTCCTCAAGTCCTTACTTGTCATTTCAATTTCTATCCCTCTTTCAATCAACCTTCTCTTCAATTTTTCTTATTCATTTTTTAAAGCACTCACATTCTTTCTCAACTAATCAACATTAACGATATAATTTTTCATTTCCAAAGCAGATTCAATATTAAATTCATATAGCAAGGGTTAATTAGTTGATTCGGATTAAAAATAATAGACTCATCATAATTTGATTCTTCTATCCAAAATCTCCCCTCCCAAACCTTATCATCCAACAAAACATATTAAGAAATGATTCTTCATATAACAAAATAATTATCATGGAAGTTGATAAAATTGGTTTTTAAATAGTTAAAAGGGTCTGAACACGAACTTAAAATTTAGAAAGACCGAAGTATGAAACCTTTTCTTATAGTCATGTTGTCTCTAACCTGATGAATTAAAGCCGAATTGAAATTTGCAGTTTTTCTTCGGCCCGAAAGATAAATTACATTCTAAATGAATGTACAAGTAATTGCTAATGCCCCAACTTAGGTGATAACAATCTGCCTAAAAGCAAACTTAAAATACTTCTCAAACATCAACTTAAGCCTTTTGTTGTCATTCTCCATTTCGATAACTTGCAAATTTCAACCTCATAGAAGGAACAGATGTTAGTATTCACTTGGAAAAATCAAAACTATAAAAAAAATAAAAAGGTGAATATAAATTTTGGAATTTTAGGGTGGTTGAATAAAAAAAAAAACTTGGAATAAAAAGACGTAAGAAATGTAGGGATTACTGGCTTGGATGAATTGGTAACAAAAGACAACCTAGGTTGGGATGAATGTGTGCATGAGAGACGGAAAATATAAAAATTAATGTTAAAAATAAGGTTTTATAGAGTTAGTATGTGAGTAGCAAAACACGATTGAATGTAAAAATAAAGTAAGAAGTGAAGTTAAATTTTACAAGTTTAATATGTATTAAAAAGATTTAAGAATCCGAAGACATTCCTGTTTTCTAAAATGGAAAATTAAAAGGTAGTTTTGGAAGAATAAAATACTACTGTTGCAGATTCTGGAAGGTGTGTAGTATCAGACAAATCTTTTATTACAATTCCACCAACTCCTTCGCATCCTATTTTTATGAGTAACGTGGCGAATAAAAAAACTTTTATATTGAAGAAAAAGAAAATAAAGAGTAAAAGAGTAAATATAAACTTGATCATTGGTGTTAAGCAGTGATACTGGATTCTATTTAAGCTAAGTTTTTTGTGAAATTACAATATACTCGAAAGAAAACTTCTTATAAATTTAAGGTTTTAATTTTATGAGATAAAAAAAATATGACCCTCAAAATAAATATCCTTGTAGTTTTTTCTTTAATACAAAATCTTATAAATAATAAATTTTATGTTTAATATTGACCCATATAACGACTTTAAAATTTAGAAATTGAACAACATAAATCTTACTTTTGTGATCGAATGATTTAAATATTATACTATTTTTATTTTTCTTTAGTGCAGAAGTGAAATTTAAGATAAAAAAAACCGTGACTGATAAATTCTGCAATTGAAGTTGGTGCATATCTGTAATTTCTGCTTATTACATCCATTATTAAATAATACATATTTAAATGAAAATATAAAACTAAACTAAGATAATATATATATTTTTTTTAAATTGAGTTGCTTACAAAAATAATAATAAAATTTTTAGATAATTTTGGAATGTAAAAGAGAATGATATAATGAAAAGTTAATTTTAACCGTTCAAAACAATTTCCAAACATCTTACATACTGGAAAAATCTAACTTTTAATTTTATAATAAGTCTTTTTATCATTTTATTATTGATGACTTAAAATTATGTTTGGCGATAGTATTTGTTATTTATTAATCGATTAAAAACTGTGACTGTGAAAATTGTGTGATACTAATTTAATTAGTAATATATATTCATAATTATTCAAGTTGCAATTGTGTTAATGATAATTTTTTAATGTCATCAAAAAATTTATTTGGTATGATAGAAATAGTCTCATCAACGATATGTATACATAATAACACAAATACAAAAGTTTGATGTAAGATTTAGGAAATAAATAAATGTAAAAATAGAAAAATAAAATCTTTTTTTTAGTCTTTTCGACTACTACATAGCTCACAAAAATTAACATTCAATCATCACTAAATTTCTTTTTATATTTTATAATCCATTTATTCATATTTCAATTTCAACCAGAAGTCTTTTTTTCTTTTTCTGAATCTTTGTCTATTACTTTCCATTTCAACAGTTTTAACCCCAGGAGTAACATTGAATATAGGAGATGTAACTTCAAAAGAGTTTTCCTTTAAATTTAACAAAATAGTTTGTTTATCTTACGAGAACTAAAAGAAAGAAAATACCTAATTAAGTTAAAGAGAAGTAGGATTTAACATGATGTGATAGTCCATCACTTCATAATGATCTTATTTATAGATATCTGTTGATATTTCCAAGATTTCCATTAAGCCTTTAAAAGGAATGTTCATGTTAAGACTTTTCGCGATTTTTAGCAAGAGTTAAATCACTCAAATCTTAAGAGTCTGTGTATATTACTTTGAGAGTAATTTTAATATTAGAAGTGGATATATAGACTAACCAAATAGATTATATAGTTCATGGAAAGGGTTCATTTATGTGACGCCCCTCACCTAGAGAAGCATATTTTTATTTTTCTCTCTTCCATGCTTCCCTTTTCCATTCTCAAAATCTTTCTTTTTTCTCTTTAACTTTTCTTTCTCCATACATTATCTATTTTAGAATCGGATCATACCCTGCAGTACTTGAGGAGTTAAAGATCATTTCTAACTGATCATAATTTCAAACAGAGTAAGTCCATATTTACTTTAAAGATCCCTTAATCTCTGTTTTTCTTTAGGTTTTGTCATCAATCTTAATAGGGACAGTTGAGAAAAGTATTTCTCTCAACTTAATTAAGATTATACTGAAATTTGGTTTTGTTCTGATGACTTGTTCTAGATCCCTAAAGATTGGGTTAGTGCCACTAGTTAGTTTGGAGGAATTGTTTTGGGAAATTGTCACCAGGTAAGGGAAACTAGTAACTTATTTTATACTATTTAGTTATTTTTAAATAGAACTCAGATAAAGACTTGAATATGTGACTATCAGTGCTCAAGTCTTTTTTCCAGGTCTGACTGGTCCTTGAGCACTGAATAAGTTTGATTATCTTGATTTTTGTGTGATTAATAGACCTTATTTGAGTAATGACATTAGAAAATAGTATGCAAGAACTTTTGATTATTGTTTGATGGATTGAATATGACTTGTGATAAGACTTTGAAATGTTTTAGAAGTTTGAGATCAGTTATTGAATAAAATATGTCTTTATACATGATTGATTGAGGAATTGTTTTTGAATGAATTTAATTGTTTATTTTGACTTAGTATGATTAACTTAACTGTGTTTTGAGTAATGAAGTATTGTTTTGATGATGAAAAGATACTTACATAATATGATTTGTGATTTGAAAGAGTATTGATGTGAATGATTGAATGATGAAGTTGATGCCATACATTTGGGATAATGTATGAGTTGTGCTTGTTTGTATACATTAAGTATAGCACGCCTATGTTTAACAGAGATCCTCAAGCTTCACTGATGATCTAAGTCACATAGACTAAGGTATCAGGTGGTGAGAAGCTGTGAGGGAGTTCATACACATCGGGACCGCTGGTGAGACTCGGTATTGGATGTTTGAACTTACTCTGATCCTTTCTCTTA
>Ga0209489_103825_pt1 | contig 28703 bp, 23 predicted proteins | sample SiratrowhiteBW_FD_187527 | JGI IMG/M metagenome (GOLD analysis project Ga0209489, IMG submission 187527) | Root nodule microbial communities of legume samples collected from California, USA - Siratro white BW (SPAdes) (version 2) | ecosystem: Host-associated > Plants > Roots > Nodule | place...
TAGTAAAGGAGCGTGATGATAAGTAGATGAGTGCTCACTATAGGTGTCACGTAACTTAGTAAATAACTCTTGAATGCATTAATTCTATGCTAATGTTTATTGCACAAAAGTTAAATAGGTTTCATTTATGCTTTATATTTTTATCTTTTTCTACTACTGGTTGTGTTCAAGATGCTGGTGTTTGTTCTTCTTGGTAGATTTTCATTGAAATTGAAGATTATTATAATTATAAAAGCCTTGTGTGATGCAATGCTAATTATGGAGGCATGAACAATAGTAATATGCGTTTGATGTTTGGTTCTATATAGGCACGTACTCGCTTATGGGTCTGACACAATATTGCATAATTGTATTAAAAATTAACACATTATTATCATAGAACAACACAATATGCATATTTAAAAATATAATTACATTTTAAATAGATAGAAGGTGACGTGAAATTAAGATACAGTATTAAATTTTCAACGTCATTATAAGATGTCTTGGTCTACATTAAATACTAATTCTAATACTATGTCCACTAAAGCCAGTCATGCTCCACTAAATCTATCATAATTCTTTATTACTTTCCTAAAATTATTTGTTTTTAATAAATAAATCACAATTGAAAACTCAATTACAATAATTGGAACTTCAAGAATATACAGTTAATAATTATGTAAATACGTTTTTTTTAACTCTCACAATAGTTTAAGTGGTGCACTAAACTTTTTTTTAAGTAATTTTGTTTTTAAAAATTGAACTAAAAATTGGATTAAATTTTAATAAAGAAAATATTTTATTTCTCTTTATAGATTAGTACAGTTGGTTACCATTTTCATAGTGAGGTTACCTTCTATTGAACACTAAATGTCAATTAGTTTCTCCCTAACCCCAAAATGTCAGCTGGGAATTAAATTTCCCAAGTTCAAATCTTTCGCATACCAGTTTCCACACTAATCAGTAGAAATTATTCAGAGTTGAAACACATTAGAAATTTATTATAATTACACTTTGTTTAATGTAAAGGATGGAAGAGAATGAATAAAGATGAGATTAATGAATAATTTATCCAGAATCATAGTTAACTATTTTAATAAAATTTCTTATTTCATTATTCTTCAATGCTAAAATACTTTCATTATTATCCGACACTAAACCAATAGTGAAATATACTTACTAATATATTTTATTCAAATATGAAGGGTAGATTTAGTAGATACCAAGAAAACCAAAGAAAATGAAAAACGTAACAAAGGATGATATATCCAATACAATATACAGCCAATTCATGTAATCCTCCAGATTTTCATCATTATCTAGAAACTTTTTGTTTTCCAGTTTCAATCAGTGATCATCGGATTTCTCAAAACTGGAGTTGGACCTCATCGTATACTCAGTAACAAGTTGAGCAAAAGATGATGACTTGTTCTCTAACAACCTTGTTGGGGTGTCATACTCCTCAATAAGTCCTGCACCAATGTCTACCCAAATCAGAAAATTAAACATCAAGAAGCAAACAATATCAATGCTATGTGAAGATTTCCTAACCTTGACTAAGAAGCAGAACCATATCACTGTCAAGAACTGAAGTTATTCTGTGTGCAATGGTAATAACTGCGGAGTCAGTGAAATGTTGCCTTAGAGTTTGCTGAATCAAATTATCCGTAGCAGTATCAACTGATGCAGTGGCTTCATCAAGAACCAAAACCTTGCTTTTCTTAAGCAGCACCCTCCCAAGACATACCAACTGTCTCTGACCCATACTCCAATTCTCACCATTCTCACTAACTACAAAATCAAATTCCATGTTAGCAATAAGTTTAATATTAGATTTATTATGCATTTATTTTCAAGAAGGTACAAAGACAAACCTTTGGAGTCAAGCTTTCCTTCTTTCTTTCTAACTTCCTCTCCAAGTTGACACTTATCCAAGGCCTATTTATAAGGAATGTTAACGAGTGAGCGCAATGCAAATTGTGAAGAACGATTACAAGTATAGTCTTTTATACCAACCCACCTCCCAAATTTGATCATCGGTGTATTCTTCCAGGGGGTCCAGATTACTTCTTACTGTCCCTTCAAACATTGTTGGATCCTGAGGAATAATGCTTAGTCTAGACCTCAAATCATGAAGTCCAATTGAAGAGATGTTGATGTTGTCAATCATAATCTGCCCAGCAGCAGGCTCAACAATTCGGAAAAGCGTTTGAATGAGAGTGGATTTACCACTTCCTGTTCTCCCAACAATGCCAGTTTTCATTCCTCCATGAAATTTGCACGTAATACCACACAGCACAAGTGGAAGATGTGGAGCGTAACGAACCTTCAGAATGGGCAAAATATCACTTTAAACATAGCACAAATATGATATGAAATATGTTGGCATGATTTTTTCATGTTTCAGAAGCTGGCTTCTAACCATTTAGTAAAAGAAAACTTTGGCATGAATTTCATAAATCAATCGACCACAAAATGAAAGAGAAAAAAAGTACAAACCAAAAACATATATTAGCTCAAACTACCTGCAAATCTTGGATATCAACTTCGCCATTTGCGGGCCAAGAAGGATCCGGTCGATTTTCATCTACTGCAAGGGAAGGTTCACTAGGAATACAAGTATACTGAAGTATTCTTTCCACTGATATAATTTTATTCTCCATATTACAGAGATTCCATATCATCCAAACTTGTATCCTGTTCAAACTTAGTCCATAGGTAACCGCTAAACCAGCAAGGCCTTCAAATCACATAAATCATTTAAAAGGAAAAAAATTATGCTCAATTCCATATTACATTAGCAGAGTAAATTTTGATTTGTAAGGAGTTACCAGATTGGAATAACACACCTGGATCTATGAGTCCCGGTGGAATAGATATAAAAAATATTAAGGAAAAGGCAAATGTGATAGAAGACAATATATCTAAGCGGAAGCACAACCATTGCATGGCACCAATCATATTGAACTTTGGCCGAGAATAGCTATCAATCAGTGTCATATTTGTTTCCTGAAATCTTGATTGCTGATCAAAGCTTCTAATGGTTGAAGTACCAGAAATTGATTCAGAAAAGTGTTGAATGATTGGGGCTTTGCAGACTCCAACTAAACGTGAGAGTTCTCGAGCTGATGGAATATAATATTGCTGCAGAATATAAGTTTGTAAGATCTTAGATTTCATCATAAAATATTGTAAGATGGATGCAAAATAAACATGGTACATAATCTTTACGGGTAAGCCATTATCTGAAAAAAAAAAAAAAAATAACGAAGCAGTGCAAGATATACATGCCACCTTATTATCAATGTCTACACTCTCACATTAATACCTGATACCAGATGCTGACTGCGATTACGGGTATAAATACAACGAAAACTTGCCATGCAGCCTGAGACATCACTGCTATAATTCCCAGAAGTTGGATCACATGGAAGACAAATGATGCAATTTCATAAGGAATATCTGTGTCCAACGCACTCTGATCCGTTGAAGCCTTCAAGAGAACAGTAAGAAGGACAAGCAACACACTATTATATACACAAAATTCATATCTTTAAAAATCATGAGAAAAAAATGGAAAAAATTAGGTATACATACTCTATTAAGGATTCGCCCACTTGGAGTAGAATCGAAAAATGACATTGCAGCACGGAAAATACAAAAGTGCATTTTATTGAAGAGAATAGTAGCTGTCTTATAACCAGCTGTAACAAGAAGCAGTGCTCTGGCAAGGATGCAGAAAGAACTTCCAAAGGCCAAACTAACATAAACCACAATAAGAGTTGTTCCTTCAACAGGTGGTTCCACATCTGTTGAAATGGGGGTTGCCCAGGCCATCCAATAATTGCTTCCGATTTGAAGACCTTCAAAAAGAATCTGAGCCAACAATATGAACGGCACAAGAGCTCCTCCATATGCTGTCGTGATACATTTCCAATAGACTGAAAACTCAACTTTACCTTTCTCCCTCTCTTCTTCCTGAACAAGTTGGCCTTTAGGTTCATTAGTCTTGTCTGTTTCATCAATTTGTTCATCTTTCCTTGCCTCCTCTTTAAAACCGTGCATGCCTGTGACATTTAAATCTTGTTCCATGGTGCTTATTTCGTTAGATACTGTTGCTCCATCTAATGAATCTAGTGCAGACAACGCTTTTCTGTGTGCACCAACAAGTTCTATAAAATCAGCTCCGCTATTAAGCAGATCAGTATACTTTCCACATTGAGTAATTTTCCCGTTTTTCATGACCTATCAAGGATGATACGACAGATTAAAAAACAAAGCCATATCTACACTAATAAATAGCAGTTAGATTATGAGAACTACTCACCACTATAAGATCAGCAGCAGGTAAGAACTCTACTTGATGAGTGACATAAACCACTGTCTTTGAACTCAAAAGGCCCAACAAGCATTCCTACCGTGCGGAAAATAGAAAAGTTCACTTGCATGATAATACAACTGTCATTTTGTTGGCAGAACAAAATTTCAAGAGTAAAATATCAAGGATTATTTGTATCTTGCAGTGTGAAAATACAGTAGCTCAGGTTATATTACACATAATAAACAAAATGATGAAACCAAGTTACCTTAAAGAGGTGAGACCCTGTATGAGCATCCACTGCACTAAAAGGATCGTCAAATAGATATATATCAGCATCTTGGTAAAGTGCACGTGCAATTTGTATTCTTTGTTTTTGTCCACCACTTAAATTTATTCCACGCTCTCCTATGATTGTCTGATCACCAAATGACAAAATCTCCAGATCCTTTTTCAGGGAACACGCTTCAAGCACCTTCTCGTACTTTTCCCTGTCCATTTGTTTTGCAAACAATATATTATCCTCAATCTTGCCACTTTGTATCCATGGAGTTTGAGTAACATAGGCCTTTGTTCCACAAACCTTAAGGATGCCTGATATCTTAGCTACTTCTCCCAATACACAAGAGAGTAAAGTAGATTTGCCTGATCCAACAGTACCACAAACTGCAACCCTCATCCCGTGAAAAACCTTAAGATTTATATTTTGCAATGTTGGATTAGGGGAAGATAATTCCCAAGAAAAGTTTCCGTCAACTACTTCTATTGCTGTATCAGAACTACCACGGGGAAGCTTCTCTACAACATCAGAGGGTAAGTCATCCAGGCGAAGGAATGATGCAATCCTATCAAGAGACACTTTAGTTTGTGCTATCATCGAAATTGTATCAGGAAGACTATTAATGGTCTCTTGAAGAATTCCGAATGTCGCAAGTGCAGACAATATCTTCCCTGATTCAAGGGGGATCCCTACAATCATACAAGTACCAAAAGTAACCACAGGTACAAATGTGGGGGAACCCCAAAACACAAACGTGGTCATGGCTGCAGTATAGACATACTTTTTTAACCAGCCTTGCTCAGTTTTCCTGAGCTCAGTTATTTTTGATAGAAACTTCATTTCCCATCCTTGTAGTTTGAGAATCTTCATATTCCTTAAAATCTCGGACGTGGCCTTCATTCTTGTATCTTTCGACTCCATCAACTTCTTCTGAAATTTCTCTTGCAATGATCCCAAGGGAACATTTGCCAGCATAACAACAATAGTTGCAACAAAAGCAGCAATTGAAGCCAGTCCGAGGTTTCTATACAAAATCAAAAGGGCCAATGTAACTTCCAAGGCCACCATCCACAAATCATGCATATACCAACTGAAGACACCAACTCTTTCAGCATCAACGGTCATCAAATTGATTATTTCTCCAGAAGTCTGACCCTGCTTTGACTGACAAGAAAGGGTCAGAGACTTGTTATAGATCATCGTGACAACAAGTGCATGAATTCGAAGTCCAACTTGATGTAACCTAAAGAACAAATGCCTATGGGAAAGACACTCTACAATCTTTGCAAAGAAAAACGCACAAACCAAAACATAGCCCTGGTTTTCATATAGCCGTTGTCCACCAAGGTACTGAACAAAACTGTCAATAAGATAAGGACCAGCATAAGAAGCCAAAGTGTTTAACAATGTAAGAAAAGCTGTGAAACGAATCTCCTTCCACGCTGACATCACTAACGACTTCACCAACTTAAGTGTGGTGACACTATTTAGTGCGCCACATTCAGCCTCAAGTTTATCTCTGACACTTGGAAAAGCACCGACAATACTGTCTTTGGTGTCTAGTTGTGGAACATCCTCAAGGTCCAGGATCTTCTTATTGCCAACAGCTATTAGAGGACCCACCCAAGAGAAGGTAAGAAGGCTCAGAATGCCAGCATATGAGAAAGGGGTAACAGTGTCCCCACCCTTGGTCTCGTTTGATTTAAAGACATCGCCATCATTTGTGCCAATATTCAAAAGAGGTTCCTGAATACCGTTATTTTCGTTTTCTCTAACGTGGCCTTTGTTTTTCACAAAATACCCCACGTAACAGAATAAAAAACCAACACAAGTGGAAACCGCATCAGAAACCAAGTACTGAGTTGGCAAAGCAACGCGTCTCTCTGATATAACGACAATGTCCACCACGAAGCAATAGCAAGAAACAAAGAGGTACAAGATGCACCAAGCTTTGAAGAGGAATGAGAACCTTCTTTCGCCGGAACTGAAGAACCCCTTGATCAAGCAAACACAAACAACGCCCCACGCAACAGTTTTGAGCACCAAATCCAAAAGGGTCACGAGCTCTTCTTTGGACCAGCCACTAGAGTACCAGTAGAAGTAATTGAACAAACAGAGTATAAAACTGAAAGCACAAACACCAAGAGAACAAAACACGGTTGTTTTGAAGAGGGTGTTGTCGTGCTTCTCCTTAGACTCATCCCTTACACGTGTGGTGAATTTCTTCCAAACCAATGACAGCGGAACCGCAACGAGCAACAGAAGGTGGAGGAAGGCGGATAAGCCATGAAGGAAAACAGGTTGGAGGAGAACATCGTTGGGAATGTGTATGTGTGAAAGGGGAAAGAAAAGAGATAACATGGCAGTTAGAATGAACGATGAAAAACAAAAGTTACTGTATTTTGCGGAACTTGAAAATGGGGTGTTTGCTTGGAAGAAAAGGGACAGTGTAAGATGATGGGGAAGATGGATTATTTGAAGTCTATAAATAGTTGGAATGTGTTCACAGGAGTGAAGTAAAAAAAGCAGAGAGAGAGAGAGAGAGAGAGTCAAGAAAAATGTTCTTTGGAAAAAAGGTAACTTGGTGGGCAAGGGTCATGTTTTGGTAGAGTGAAGAATTGAAGAGAAAAATAATAAACCTTGTAGAAGGTGACATGCGATTGTGATACAATATTAACTTTCCGACTTTCCAAAAAAACAACTTCTACATTGGACAATGCTAAATAAAGGTAATCATGTTACAAGTAAAAGGACCTTTACATTATACTTTTTTTTAAAAATTACTAATATACAACTAAACATTAGATATTTAACTATTTTAAATTTGGTAAAGTAAAATTATAAATACGAGACACAATTTATTTGTGCTCTTTTCAACATTTTAAAAAAAGTGAAATAGGTGTAATTGAATCCCACTTATTACAGCCAACATCGGATCCAGCAACAGGTAGGTAGCAAGGATATACAAGTTCAGTGTAACTCAGACCAATATGTTTGTCAGAAAGTTTGTATTTATTGAATATACGTTTTTTGTAACTGAATTCTAAACTATCCACTTTATCAGTTCAATTATAGAGGGATGCATAAGGATACATGTATAGACAAAGTTGCATCTTTTCCTAATTATAATAAATATGTAATGTGTTTCAACTTTGAATAATTTGTACTGATTAATGTGGAAACTGATATGTGAAAGATTTGAACTTGGGAAACTTAATTTGCAGATGACATTGTGGGGTTAGTGGATATAGCATTAGAATAATTATTTAATGGAGACCAAGACATCTTATAATGAAGTTGAAAATTTAATACTGTATCTTAGGTTCACCTCACCTTCTACCTGACCCGACAACTATAGAATAAAAAAGGGTCAATTTCACACTAACATATATTATCAGCGTCTTTAACATATATTGTCGAAGTAAAGAGTATAATAAAGTATTTGATTTTTATGTTTTCCTATTATCAGCGTCTAGTAATTCAATAATAACGTTTTCGTTACTGTTGACTTGTTATTGGTTATTCGATTCTGACTAACCTTGTATTAGCAATGTAAAGTAGCAGCCAAGTTTTGTTGATGCATAACTAGACTTCCCAGGAGGGGATGCTATATATTATATGGGGAGGAACACTGGCATTGGTTTTTTCAGGAGTTATATATTCGTATGAGGAAAAATCTTCCCTGTTAATGTTTGCACGAGTTTTCCTAAGAGATATAAATATGAAAAACACTTTGTTCATAACTTAAATTAATTTATAGAATGGTAGTTTTTTAAAATATTTTATCTTTTATATTTATTTCTTCTGAAAATATTTAGAGAAAAAAAGGTTCAAACGTTTCCCATCTAGAAGCGCTCACGGTGTGAATGTTTTATTCCTTCAACAAATTTGCTAATCCTAAACGTTGTGAGATGAGTGATTCGCGTATTCTTGTCGAACTATATAAATAGTTAAATTTCAATATTTCATTGAATATTAGTAATTTTAGAAAAAAAATAAAAAAGAGTTATGATTGATTTAGTAGAGCATGATTGACTTTAGTGGATATAGCATTAGAATAAGTATTTAATGTAGACCAAGACATCTTATAATCAAGTTGAAAATTTAATACTGTATCTTAATTTCACCTCACCTTCTCCCTGACCCGACAACAATAAAATAGAATAAAATAAAGAATTATAAACTGCAACAATAAAATAAAAAAAAGACTTAGAAACTGTCTTTCTTTTTTATGGTAATTTTTTTTCCAAGTTTGTTCCTTTTTCTGGGAATGCCACCCTTTTGTCTATTCTACTAAACTTGAGTCTTGCCTACCAAGTTACCATCTTTCCAACGAACCCATTTTTCTTTTGACTCTTCCTCTCCTACATTTTCTTAGTACACTTTTCTGCACTCAATTTCCACTCTTTATAACCTCAGAAACTTCGAACTGTCTTTTACTGTCCCATTCTTCCAAGCACAGAACTTATTTTGAGTTCAGCCAAAACAGCAAATTTTGTTTTTCATTTTAACTACCATGTTGTCTCCTTTCTTATCCCTTTCCTCCATACACCGTTCCAAAGATGTTCTCCTCCAACCCGTTTTCCTTCATGGCTTATCCGGCTTCCTCCACCTTCTCTTGCTCGTCGCACTTCCGCTGTCACTGGTTTGGAAGAAATTCACCACACGTGTCAGGGATGAGTCTAAGGAGAAGCACGACAACACCCTCTTCAAAACGACTGAGTTTTGTTCTCTGGGTGTTTCTGCTTTCAGTTTTCTCCTCTGTTTGTTCAATTACTTCTACTGGTACTCTAGTGGCTGGTCAGAAGAAGAGCTGGTGACCCTTTTGGATTTGGTGCTCAAAACAGTTGCGTGGGGCGTTGTTTGTGTTTGCCTCAACAAGGGGTTCTTCAGTTCCGGCGAAAGAAGGTTCTCATTCCTCTTCAAAGCTTGGTGCGTCTTGTTCCTCTTTGTTTCTTGCTATTGCTTCGGGGTGGACGTTGTTGTTATATCGGAGAGACGCGTTGCTTTGCCAACTCAGTACTTGGTTTCTGATGTGGTTTACAATTGTGTTGGTTTGTTATTCTGTTACGTGGGGTATTTTGTGAAAAACAAAGACCACCCTCGAGAAAAAGAAAATAACGGTATTCAGGAACCTCTATTGAATGGTGGCAGAAATGATGGTGATGCCTTGAGATCAAAAGAGACCAAGGGTGAGGAGACTGTTACCCCTTTCTCAAATGCTGGCATTCTGAGCCTTCTTACCTTCTCTTGGGTGGGTCCTCTAATAGCTGTTGGCAATAAGAAGACCCTGGACCTTGAGGATGTTCCTCAACTAGACACCAGAGACAGTGTAGTTGGAGCTTTTCCTGGGTTCAGAGATAAAGTTGAGGCTGATTGTGGTACCATTAATAGTGTTACTACACTAAAGTTGGTGAAGTCACTCGTAGTAACATCGTGGAAAGAGATTCTTTTCACAGCTTTTCTTGCATTGTTTCACACTTTGGCTTCTTATGTTGGTCCATATCTCATGGATGGTCTTGTTCAGTACCTTGATGGAAAACCGCTTTATGAAAACCAGGGCTATGTTTTGATTTCTGCGTTCTTAGTTGCAAAGGCTGTAGAGTGTCTGTCTGAATTGCATCGGTGCTTTAGGTTGCAGCAAGTTGGACTTCGAATTCGTGCACTACTTGTCACGATGATCTATAACAAGGCTCTGACCCTTTCTTGTCAATCCAAGTATGGCCACACTTACGGGGAAATAATCAATTTCATGGCTGTTGATGCTGAACGAGTTGGTGTCTTCAGTTGGTATATACATGATTTGTGGATGGTGGCCTTGAAAGTTACATTAGCCTTTTTGATTTTGTATAAAAAGCTTGGACTGGCTTCAATTGCCGCTTTTGTTGCAACTACTGTTGTTATGCTGGCAAATGTTCCCTTGGGATCATTGCTAGAGAAGTTTCAAAAGAAGTTGATGCAGTCGAAAGATACAAGAATGAAAGCCACAGCCGAGATTTTAAGGAATATGAAGATTCTCAAACTACAAGGGTGGGAAATGAAGTTTCTATCAAAAATAATTGAGCTCAGGAAAACTGAGGAAGGCTGGTTAAAAAAATGTGCCTATACTGTAGCCATGACCTCGTTTTTGTTTATGGGTGCACCCACATTTGTAGCCGCGGTTACTTTCGCTACTTGGATGCTTAGTGGGGTCCCCCTTGAATCGGGGAAGATGTTGTCTGCACTCGGAACATTCGGGATTCTTCAAGAACCCATTTGTAATCTTCCAGATTCAATTTCGATGATAGCACAAACTAAAGTTTCTCTTGATAGGATTGCATCATTCCTTCGTCTGGATGACTTACCCTCTGATGTTGTAGAGAAGCTTCCCCAGGGAAGTTCTGATACAGCAATTGAAGTAGTTGATGCAAACTTTTCTTGAGAATTATCTTCCCTTAGCCCAACACTGCAAAATATAAATCTTAAAGCTTTTAATGGGATGAAGGTTGCAGTTTGTGGTACTGTTGGATCAGGCAAGTCTACTTTACTTTCTTGTTTATTGGGAGAAGTACCAAAGATATCAGGCACCCTTAAGGTTTGTGGAACAAAGGCCTATGTTACTCAAACTCCATGGATACAAAGTGGCAAGATTGAGGATAATATATTGTTTGGAAAACAAATGGACAGGGAAAAGTACGAGAAGGTACTTGAAGCGTGTTCCCTGAAAAAGGATCTGGAGATTTTGTCATTTGGTGATCAGACAATTATAGGAGAGCGTGGAATAAATTTGAGTGGTGGACAAAAACAAAGAATACAAATTGCACGTGCACTTTACCAAGATGCTGATATATATCTATTTGATGATCCTTTCAGTGATGTGGATGCTCACATGGGCCCTCACTTCTTCAAGGGAACTTGGTTTCATTATTTTTTTCATTACGTGCAATATAACCTGAACTACTATATTACATGAACACGGCAGAATGCAAATAATCATTGATTTAACTCTTCTAAAATTTTGTTCCAACTGAATGACTCTTGTATTATTTTGTAAGTGAGAGATCTTTTCTATTTTGTGTATGGTAGGAATGCTTGTTGGGCCTTTTAAGTTCAAAGACAGTGGTTTATGTCACTCATCAAGTAGAGTTCTTACCTGCTGCTGATCTTATAGTGGTGAGTAGTCTCATAATTTAACTGTTATTAGTGTAGAGATAGCTTTGTTTTTTACTCTATCGTGTTATCGTTGTTAGGTCATGAAAAACGGGAAAATTACTAAATGTGGAAAGCATACTGATCTGCTTGATAGTGGAACTGATTTTATGGAACTTGTTGGTGCACACAAAAGGGCTTTGTCTACACTAGATTCATTAGATGGAACAACAGTATCTAATGAAATAAGCACCTTGGAACAAAATTTAAATGTCTCTGGTATGCACGGTTTAAAAGAGGAGGCAAGCAAAGATGAAAAAAATGGTGAAACAGACAACAAAAGTGAACTTAAAGGCCAACTTGTTGAGGAAGAAGAAAGGGAGAAAGGTAAAGTTGAGTTTTCAGTCTATTGGAAATGTATCACGACAGCATATGGAGGAACTGTTGTGGCATTGATATTGTTGGCTCAGATTCTTTTTCAAGGTCTTCAAATCGGAAGCAATTATTGGATGGCTTGGGCGACCCCCATCTCAAGAGATGTGGAATCACCTGTTGAAGGAATAACTCTTATTGTGGTTTATGTTAGTTTGGCCATTGGAAGTTCTTTCTGCATTCTTGCCAGAGAAGTGCTTCTTGCTACAGCTGGTTATAAGACAGCTACTATTCTCTTCAATAAAATGCACTTTTGTATTTTCCGTGCTCCAATGTCATTTTTGGATTCCACTCCAAGTGGGAGAATCCTTAGTAGAGTATGTAAACCTCATTCTTTTCATTATGTCCTTCTAACTTTTAGAGATGCGATTTCTGTCTTAAGTAACATTTTTCCTCTACATTAATAGTACCTTATTTTATTGTTTGTTTTCAACAACTACACATTATTTAATATTGTGTCACTTGTCCTTCTCCTTGTGAAGATTTGGTTAAGTAAAAATCTATTTTCAAAGGTTCTTAGACCGTTTAGAGGCAATGGACAGTTTGGGGGTTAGAGTGTCTGATGGTACAAAATCGTTTGTCTTGATGAGAGCTTCTGGCTGTCTGCTACATCAGTTTGACTTCCAGTGTTAGTTGGTATTTTCAAATAAGACCTAGGACCTTGTAATGAACCTAGGCAATTTTAATTGTGTAAATAGGATCTTCTAATGAATAACTATCTTCAACTTAAAATTGAGAGTTCACTGGTGAGATAGATTTTGTGTTATAATCTTGATTCTATATTAGTGATTTTTTTACTATGGACGTAGGCTGGGTTTCAAGTGAACCACGTAAATTTTTCTATGTAATTCTTTGTTTACTTTTCGTATTTACCTTCTGTATGTTCTTGTGGTTTCTTTCATTATCATCTAGTGTTTGTGAGTCGTAGACGGTTCAATGAATTTGTGTCTATTTCCTTACACTCTTGTTCTCTTCCAGGTTTCAAAGGATCAAAATGCATTAGATACAAACATTCCTAATCAAATTGCATCATTTGTCTTCACTACAATCCAACTTCTGGGAATTATAGCAGTGATGTCTCAGGCTGCATGGCAGTTTTTCTTTGTCTTTATACCTGTTATTATAGTCAGCATTTGCTATCAGGTATTTATTTGACCACATAAAGTAGTCTTTTATAATAAGGTGGCATATATTTCTTGCATTACTTCCATCCTTGTCTGGCAATGACTTTAGCTGCACAGATTATGTAACAAATTGATTTTACAAACTTGACTTCATTATAAAACATTTTATGATGATTGCTAAGATCCGACAAACTTGTAATTCTGCAGCAATACTATATTGCATCAGCCAGAGAACTATCACGTGTAGTTGGAGTCTGCAAAGCCCTGCTCATACAACACTTTTCTGAAACAATTTCTGGTGTTTTAACCATTAGAAGCTTTGATCAGCAATCAAGATTCCAGGAAACAAATATGAAACTGACTGATGGGTATTCTCGGCCAAAGTTTAACATTGCTGGTGCCATGGAATGGTTGTGCTTCCGCTTAGATATGTTGTGTTCTATCATATTTGTCTTTTCCTTAATATTCATAATTTCTATTCCACCGGGATTCATAGATCCAGGTGCGTTATTCTAATCTGGTATCTGTTACAAATCAAAGTTTAGTCTGCTAATGTGATGTGGAATTGAACATCATTGTTTTCCCTTTTCATGAATTGTGACTTTGAAGGCCTTGCTGGTTTAGCGGTTATATATGGGCTAAAATTGAATAATATACAAGCTTCGATGATATGGAATCTCTGTAATATGGAGAATAAAATTATATCAGTGGAAAGAATACTTCAGTATACTTGTATTCCTAGTGAACCTTCCCTTGCAGTAGATGAAAATCAACCGGATCCTTCTTGGCCCCCAAATGGCGAAGTTGATATACAAGATTTGCAGGTAGTTTGAGCTAATATATATTTTTGGTTTTGTACTTTTTTTCTCTTACATTTTGTGGTAGATTGATTTATGAAAGTCCTGTCAAAGTTTTCTTTTACTAAATGGTTAGAAGCTAGTTTCTGAAACATGAAAAAATCATGGCAACATATTGTTTAACATATTTGTGCTATGTTTAAAGTGATGTGTTGCCCATTCTGAAGGTTCGTTACGCTCCACATCTTCCACTTGTGCTGTGTGGTATTACGTGCAAATTTCATGGAGGAATGAAAACTGGCATTGTTGGGAGAACAGGCAGTGGTAAATCTACTCTGATACGAACGCTTTTCCGAATTGTTGAGCCTGCTGCTGGGCAGATTATGATTGACAACATCAACATCTCTTCAATTGGACTTCATGATTTGAGGTCTAGACTAAGCATTATTCCTCAGGATCCAACAATGTTTGAAGGGACAGTAAGAAGTAATCTGGACCCCCTGGAAGAATACACCGATGATCAAATTTGGGAGGTGGGTTGGTATAAAAGACTATACTTGTAATCGTTCTTCACCATTTGTATTGCGCTCACTCGTTAACATTCTTTCTAAATAGGCCTTGGATAAGTGTCAGCTTGGAGACGAAGTTAGAAAGAAAGAAGGAAAGCTTGACTCCAAAGGTTTTTCTTCGTACCTTGTTGAACATAAGTGTGTACTAAATCTAATCTTGAACTCATTGCTAATGTTCAAGTTGATGTTGCAGTTAGTGATAACGGTGAGAATTGGAGTATGCGTCAGCGACAGTTGGTCTGCCTTGGCAGGGTGCTGCTTAAGAAAAGCAAGGTTTTGGTTCTTGATGAAGCCACTGCATCAGTTGATACAGCTACGTATAATTTGATTCAGCAAACTCTAAGGCAGCATTTCACTGACTCCACAGTTATCACCATTGCACACCGAATAACCTCAGTTCTTGACAGTGATATGGTTCTGCTTCTTAGTCAAGGTTAGGAAAGGCTCTCATCTTCACATAGCATTGATATTGTTTTTCATCTTAATGTTTCATTTTCTGAATTGGCTAGACATTGGTGCAGGACTTATTGAGGAGTATGACACCCCAACAAGGTTGCTAGAGAACAAGTCATCATCTTTTGCTCAACTTGTTGCTGAGTATACCATGAGTTTCAACTCCAATTTTGAGAAATCTGATGATCACTGATTGAAATTGAAGCATACAGAAAAAAAAAAAATGTTTCTTGACAATGACGAAAATCTGGGGGATTACATTCTACGATAAACGTATTTCATAAAATAAAGGTTTGAATGTGGTGTGTAATGCCCTCAAATTGATTTTGATGCATTCCTGGTATGTGTACCGAAGACATATCTACCAGTTGGAAAAGAGATATTGTTACCAAGGTTGAACTAATCATTCTCTAGGAAAAATGCTGTTGTTCAGTGTATGCTTAACAGACAAATTTATTTATAGGTAATTCTTTTGTAAAAAGAAACGACCTTTAGTCTTCTTTATAATAAAATGTCACATGATTGGTAAAACATGAGATGATGGACTTAGAACGATTGTAAACTTACAAGATACCTCTTTCAATCACCTTCTAACCTTTATATCCCATCTAAAAAAATTCATCTCTTTTCTACTAAGTTTATAATGTAACCTCAAAGAATTTTAGATCCATAACTGAAAAATAAAATAAAATATTTATAATTATAGTTTTGTATATAAGAATGGTAGAAATACAATATTCTAAAAATTATAATACGAAGCACAAATAAGACACATACGGATACATAGATATATATAATCTTTAAAATATAAAATAGAGTTACAGATACATAAATATGTATAATCTTTAAAATAAATATAGGTACAGAGGTACAGTTAATTATATAAATTAACAATCAAGATTTATATATTAAAAAATCATATATGAATAAGATTAACCAAATATAACAAAAAAATAAATTTAATTCATTTATCTAAAATTTAAAAAATAAAAAAAATAAATATTTTTTTTATTATATATAAGATTTGTTTTTTATTTTTATAATAAATTTATAAGTTTTTAAAAAATTATTAAATTAGTTTCTTTAAAAATTACGTTAAAACCCTGTTAGAATTAACAGATAATTTAAAAAATATCTTTGAAATTGAATACTTCATTAATAGCGTATAAGTGTATGTGGTAACCCATAAAATGAGTGTAGGAACTTCACATGTTAAAACATTGTTTAAAAGAATATTACTTAGGTACAACTTCTTTAATTGAATTCGTATCACGTTAGTACGATTTTAATTACTTTTTTTATAGTTTCATATTCACTTAAAGTCATATCACGGTGACATAATTTTTTTATTTGAAATCGTATTTACATAACACGACTTATTCATTTTCATAAAAAAAAAAGTACACCTGATTGATAAAAAATGGAAAAAATTACACGTGTATGGTAACCATTATACGAACGAAGCATAACAAAGAGAAGAAATGTAACACGGGACTAGAGAGAAAAAAAAATTTCAGAAATTTAAAATGCTGATTACATTATTTAATATTAACATCAGAGTCTTGAATATCATATAAAGTGAAATGAATGAAAAAGAAGTTTTCTAACTGTATATTAAAGTGAGAAATTATTTTATATTTATTTTTTCTAACATTATTTATTCTGTGAGTAAAGTGACATCATTACGTTTAAATGTTGCATCATCACTTAATAAAAGAATACAAAATAAGCATATTTTTTTTTAAATAAAATGAAAATAAATTAGACTTTATCGAAACTGACAATTCATTGCAATAAAGAAGTGGTGGACATGAAGCCCTCCGAATGGGACATAGAGGCATTACAGTGTACTTTGTTCTGTGGTCTCTCGTCGCCGTTTATGGGAAGCACAGTCACCCACTATCCGAGAAGGCGCCAATAGATTATCAAAATTTAACACAAAAAAATTAAATTAAAAAAGTAACTTAAATTAAGATTTGATGGAAAACAATTTAAGATGACATTTATAAAATAATTAATAATTTAAGAATCAAAACCTATAAAATATTGTGTTAAATAGTGATGAGTTGAGCCAAGGGAAAAAGTAGCGAGAAACAATTGTGTCACATATTTATAATTTTACTTCACTAATTTAAAATAGTTAAATATCTAATGCTTTGTTGTGTATGAGTAATTTTAGGGAAAAAAAAACTATAATGTAGAGTTTTTTACATGTAACATGATTACCTTATTAGTATTGTCCAACGTAGAAGAAGATGTTTTGTCGGAAAGTTGGAAATTTAATATCGTATCACAATCGCACGTCACCTTCTACATGGTCGTCAAATATAAGAAAATAAAATCGTATCCGATTTTGCAACTATTGCTACGCGGGAAACGATTTCAGAATATATTAAAATATAAAAACAGTCATAAAAATTAAATAAATTAAGTGTAACATGTTAAAATAAAAATTTCTAAATAAACTTTCTTATTATAAGTTCGCAGAAGGAGTGGTGTGTATAGTTTATTATTAAATGTCAGAATAAAATATTAATAGATAAAAAAATTAAGTGTAGGACAGAGAGAAGAGGAAGCAATTAATTCCAAGAGATCTTCTCTATCTCCAAGTGCAGATTTGCAGTTCCAATTTGATTGTAAAACTACTGCATTACACATGTTACGACCATTTCCTGCGCATCCACAAATTTTACCTTAAACAAACCTAATACGCTCTCTCTCTCTCTCTCCATCCATTGGCTGCACAGTGTGTGTCATTTTCAACGCCGATTCTTTTCCAAGCTCCAACCTTTTTCCTGGAAAACCTCACCCTTTTGTCTCTTATACATTATTTCTCTTCAATTTCTCAGTCTACCAAATACCGATCCTTGCTCACCAAGTTACCGTCTTCCCAAGGAACTCATTTTTCTTTTGACTCTCTCTCTCTCGCCTTTTTGACTTCACTTCTGTGAACACAATTTCCCACTCTATATACACCTCAAATAATCCATCTTACACTGTCCCATTTCTTCCAAGCAAGCACTCCATTTTCAAGTTCCGCAAAATACAGCAAATTTTGTTTTTCAACCTTCATTCTAACGGCCATGTTGTCCCTGCTCTTCCCCCTTTCCCACATACACCTTTCCAACTATGTTCTCCTCCAACCCGTTTTCCTTCATGGCTTATCCGCCTTCCTCCACCTTCTTTTGCTCGTCGCGGTTCCACTGTCATTGGTTTGGAAGAAATTCACCACACGTGTCAGGGATGAGTCTAAGGAGAAGCACGACAACACCCTCTTCAAAACGACCGTGTTTTGCTCTCTGGGTGTTTCTGCTTTCAGTTTTGTCCTCTGTTTATTCAATTACTTCTACTGGTACTCTAGTGGCTGGTCCGAAGAAGAGCTCGTTACCCTTTTGGATTTGGTGCTCAAAACAGTTGCGTGGGGCGTTGTTTGTGTTTGCTTGAGCAAGGGGTTCTTCAGTTCCGGCGAAAGAAGGTTCTCATTCCTCTTCAAAGCTTGGTGCATCTTGTTCCTCTTTGTTTCTTGTTATTGCTTCGTGGTGGACATTGTTGTTATATCAGAGAGACGCGTTGCGTTGCCAACTCAGTACTTGGTTTCTGATGTGGTATCTACTTGTGTTGGTTTGTTATTCTGTTACGTGGGGTATTTTGTGAAAAACAAAGGCCACGTTAGAGAAAACGAAAATAACGGTATTCAGGAACCTCTTTTGAATGGTGGCACAAATGATGGTGATACCTTGAGATCAAAAGAGACCAAGGGTGAGGACACTGTTACCCCTTTCTCATATGCTGGCATTCTGAGCCTTCTTACCTTCTCTTGGGTGGGTCCTCTTATAGCTGTTGGCAATAAGAAGACCCTGGACCTTGAGGATGTTCCGCAACTAGACAGCAAAGACAGTATTGTTGGTGCTTATCCAAGTTTCAGAGATAAAGTTGAGGCTGATTGTGGCACAATAAATAGTGTCACCACACTTAAGTTGGTGAAGTCTTTAGTGATATCAGCGTGGAAGGAGATTCTTTTCACAGCTTTTCTTACATTGTTAAACACTTTGGCTTCTTATGTTGGTCCTTATCTTATTGACAGTTTTGTTCAGTACCTTGATGGACAACGGCTATATGAAAACCAGGGCTATGTTCTGGTTTTTGCGTTTTTCTTTGCGAAGATTGTAGAGTGTCTGTCCCAAAGGCATTGGTTCTTTAGGTTGCAGCAAGTTGGACTTCGAATTCGTGCACTTCTTGTCACGATGATCTATAACAAGGCTCTGACCCTTTCTGGTCAGTCAAAGCAGGGTCAGACTTCTGGAGAAATAATCAATTTGATGACCGTTGATGCTGAAAGAGTTGGTGTCTTCAGTTGGTATATGCATGATTTGTGGATGGTGGCTTTGCAAGTTACATTGGCCTTGTTGATTTTGTATAAAAATCTTGGGCTGGCTGCAATTGCTGCTTTTGTTGCAACGATCGTTGTTATGCTGGCAAATGTTCCCTTGGGATCATTGCAAGAGAAATATCAGAAGCAGTTGATGGAGTCGAAAGATACAAGAATGAAGGCCACGTCCGAGATTTTAAGGAATATGAGGATTCTCAAACTACAAGGATGGGAAATGAAGTTTCTATCAAAAATAACTGAGCTCAGGAAAACTGAGCAAGGCTGGTTAAAAAAGTATGTCTATACTGCAGCCATGACCACGTTTGTGTTTTGGGGTTCCCCCACATTTGTACCTGTGGTTACTTTTGGTACTTGTATGATTGTAGGGATCCCCCTTGAATCAGGGAAGATATTGTCTGCACTTGCGACATTCGGAATTCTTCAAGAGACCATTAATAGTCTTCCTGATACAATTTCGATGATAGCACAAACTAAAGTGTCTCTTGATAGGATTGCATCATTCCTTCGCCTGGATGACTTACCCTCTGATGTTGTAGAGAAGCTTCCCCGTGGTAGTTCTGATACAGCAATAGAAGTAGTTGACGGAAACTTTTCTTGGGAATTATCTTCCCCTAATCCAACATTGCAAAATATAAATCTTAAGGTTTTTCACGGGATGAGGGTTGCAGTTTGTGGTACTGTTGGATCAGGCAAATCTACTTTACTCTCTTGTGTATTGGGAGAAGTAGCTAAGATATCAGGCATCCTTAAGGTTTGTGGAACAAAGGCCTATGTTACTCAAACTCCATGGATACAAAGTGGCAAGATTGAGGATAATATATTGTTTGCAAAACAAATGGACAGGGAAAAGTACGAGAAGGTGCTTGAAGCGTGTTCCCTGAAAAAGGATCTGGAGATTTTGTCATTTGGTGATCAGACAATCATAGGAGAGCGTGGAATAAATTTAAGTGGTGGACAAAAACAAAGAATACAAATTGCACGTGCACTTTACCAAGATGCTGATATATATCTATTTGATGATCCTTTTAGTGCAGTGGATGCTCATACGGGATCTCACCTCTTCAAGGTAACTTGGTTTCATTATTTTGTTCATTATGTGCAATATAACATGAACTAATATAATTATATGCACACGGCATAATGCTAATAATCATTGATTTAACTATTCTAAGATTTTGTTCTTCCAACTGCACGACTCTTGTATTATTTTGTAAGTGAACTTTTTTATTTTGTGTACTGTAGGAATGCTTGTTGGGCCTTTTAAGTTCAAAGACAGTGGTTTATGTCACTCATCAAGTAGAGTTCTTACCTGCTGCTGATCTTATAGTGGTGAGTAGTTGTCATAATTTAACTGTTATTACTGTATAGATTGTTTTGTTTTTTAATCTGTCGTGTTATCCTTGTTAGGTCATGAAAAACGGGAAAATTACTCAATGTGGAAACTATACTGATCTGCTCAATAGTGGAGCTGATTTTATGGAACTTGTTGGTGCACACAAAAAAGCTTTGTCTACACTAGATTCATTAGATGGAGCAACAGTATCTAATGAAATAGGCACCTTGGAACAAGATTTAAATGTCTCTGACATGAGCGGTTTTAAAGAGGAGGCCAGCAAAGATGAAAAAAATGGTGAAACAGACAACAAAAGTGAACCTAAAGGCCAACTTGTTCAGGAAGAAGAAAGGGAGAAAGGTAAAGTTGAGTTTTCAGTCTATTGGAAATGTATCACGACAGCATATGGAGGAGCTCTTGTGCCATTCATATTGTTGGCTCAGATTCTTTTTCAAGGTCTTCAAATTGGAAGCAATTATTGGATGGCCTGGGCGACCCCCATCTCAACAGATGTGGAACCACCTGTTGATGGAACAACTCTTATTGTGGTTTATGTTGGTTTGGCCATGGGAAGTTCTTTCTGCATCCTTGCTAGAGCAATGCTTCTTGTTACAGCTGGTTATAAGACAGCTACTATTCTCTTCAATAAAATGCACTTCTGTATTTTCCGTGCTCCAATGTCTTTTTTCGATTCCACTCCCAGTGGTCGAATCCTTAATAGAGTATGTATACCTCCTTTCTTTTTCCCTTTTTCTTATGTTTTTTAAAGATATGAATTTGGTGTATATAATAGTGTGTTGCTTGTCCTTCTTACTGTTCTCTTCCAGGCTTCAACGGATCAGAGTGCATTGGATACAGACATTCCTTATCAGATTGCATCATTTGCTTTCGTTGTGATCCAACTTCTGGGAATTATAGCAGTGATGTCTCAGGCTGCATGGCAAGTTTTCGTTGTCTTTATACCTGTAGTTGCAGTCAGCATCTGGTATCAGGTATTAATCTACTTCGTTATTTTTTTCTGATAATGGCTTACCTGCAAGGATTATGTACCATGTTTACTTTTCAGAGTTTGCTCCGTTTACAATATTTTATGATGATTGCTAAGATCTTACAAACTTGCAATTCTGCAGCAATATTATATTCCATCAGCTCGAGAACTGTCACGTTTAGTTGGAGTCTGCAAAGCCCCAATCATTCAACACTTTTCTGAAACAATTTCTGGTACTTCAACCATTAGAAGCTTTGATCAGCAATCAAGATTTCGGGAAACAAATATGAAACTGACTGATGGGTATTCTCGGCCAAAGTTCAGTATTATTGGTGCTATGGAATGGTTGTGCTTCCGCTTAGATATGTTGTCTTCTATCACATTTGCCTTTTCCTTAATATTTTTAATATCTATTCCAGCGGGATTAATAGATCCAGGTGTGTTATTTCAATCTGGTATCTCGTTACAAATCAAAATTTACTCTACTAATGTAATATGAAATTGAACATAACTTTCGTCCCTTTTATGATTTATGTGATTTGAAGGCCTTGCTGGTTTAGCGGTTACTTATGGACTAAATTTGAACATGATACAAGCTTGGATGATATGGAATCTCTGTAATATGGAGAATAAAATTATATCAGTGGAAAGAGTACTTCAGTATACTTCTATTCCTAGTGAACCTCCTCTTGTAGTAGATGAAAATCGGCCGGATCCTTCTTGGCCCTCAAATGGTGAGGTTGATATACAAAATTTGCAGGTAGTTTGAGCTAATATATATTTATGGTTTTGTATTTTTTCTGTTTTATTTTGTGGTCAATTGATTTGTGAAATTCATGCCAAAGTTTTCTTTTACTAAATGGTTAGAAGCTAGTTTCTGAAACAAGAAAAAAATCATGCCAACATATTTCACAACATAATTTATACATGGTGTTTTGTGCTATGTTTAAAGTGATGTTTTCCCATTCTGAAGGTTCGTTACGCTCCACATCTTCCACTTGTGCTGTGTGGTATTACGTGCAAATTTCATGGAGGAATGAAAACTGGCATTGTGGGGAGAACAGGAAGTGGTAAATCCACTCTCATTCAAACGCTTTTCCGAATTGTTGAGCCTGCTGCTGGGCAGATTATGATTGACAACATCAACATCTCTTCAATTGGACTTCATGATTTGAGGTCTAGACTAAGCATTATTCCTCAGGATCCAACAATGTTTGAAGGGACAGTAAGAAGTAATCTGGACCCCCTGGAAGAATACACCGATGATCAAATTTGGGAGGTGGGTTGGTATAAAAGACTATACTTGTAATCGTTCTTCACAATTTGCATTGCGCTCACTCGTTAACATTCCTTATAAATAGGCCTTGGATAAGTGTCAACTTGGAGAGGAAGTTAGAAAGAAAGAAGGAAAGCTTGACTCCAAAGGTTTGTCTTTGTACCTTCTTGAAAATAAATGCATAATAAATCTAATATTAAACTTATTGCTAACATGGAATTTGATTTTGTAGTTAGTGAGAATGGTGAGAATTGGAGTATGGGTCAGAGACAGTTGGTATGTCTTGGGAGGGTGCTGCTTAAGAAAAGCAAGGTTTTGGTTCTTGATGAAGCCACTGCATCAGTTGATACTGCTACGGATAATTTGATTCAGCAAACTCTTAGGCAACATTTCACTGACTCCACAGTTATCACCATTGCACACCGAATAACTTCAGTTCTTGACAGTGATATGGTTCTGCTTCTTAGTCAAGGTTAGGAAATCTTCACATAGCACTGATATTGTTTGCATCTTGATGTTTCATTTTCTGATTTGGGTAGACATTGGTGCAGGACTTATTGAGGAGTATGACACCCCAACAAGGTTGCTAGAGAACAAGTCATCATCTTTTGCTCAACTTGTTGCTGAGTATACGATGAGGTCCAACTCCAGTTTTGAGAAATCCGATGATCACTGACTGAAACTGAAACATAGAAATAGTTTCTAGATAATGATGAAAATCTGGAGGATTACATGAATTTTGATTTCTTTGTGGAAAATGTACCTGACTGATACTTGCACCCAACAAATAGCATGATGCATCAAGTTACAAACGGATTCTAAATGCATCATATAAATTGATATTGGCATGATAGTTGGTAATGCTATAGTAAGCTTTTATGTTACATCATTTTGCTGAAATCAGATCTGGAGTCTGTATGCACAACCATAAGATTTTGATCATTGGATCAAGGATCATTTTAATACATAAATACAAGTTTTTAGACAAGTAGTTTCAGTCCAAATCTACCGTGCAAGTGCATTCTAATGACTTTATATTGAATTGTATGTATTATCCTTTATATTACGTTTTTCATTTTCTTTGGTTTTCTTGATATATACTAAACCTACCCTTAAACTTGTGGCACACCCATTGTTATGTTATATAAACCAATTTACTTTATCTATAAATTATTTCAAGGTAACTAAATGCTGCTGGATTTTGACGGTTCTTTGTTTGAGCTCACTTTGTTCATAGTTTAGCAAACATCTTTCTGAAATGACGAGAGTCAAATAAACACACTCCTCCACACAAGCCACCTCACATAGCTTCCTTGCTGTTCGAAACCTTTTTTCTTCTTTTCTTTCTTTTTCCCATTTGTTTCCTTACTTATGACTGTACATGATCTCGTGGAGGATGAGAACTTTTTATCAGGGATCATCCAATTGTAGAATTAAAATTTAATGTATCCAAACCTTTGAATCATGTCATAATATTGTGATGAACATGCATACCAGTATTAAGATAAATTAGTCATTTCTAAGTATTTAATCTAATGCTTGATAAGAAATAAAGTAATTTGATACTTTTGTTGGTGATTCATTGATTTTTCACTTTGAAGTTGGGGAATTGAAGATAAGAGATGTTTGTAATGGACATGACCATTCATTGGGCATTTAGGAATAAACAAAAAATTTGTCAAGTGGAAGAAATTGTAAGTGCATTTAAGAGGCCTTTTCAGACATCACATCGTCATTTAATGGGCAAGTGCCAAAGTATTTTAGGATTCTTATGGTATCTGCATAGATCATTAAGAATTAAGTAAAATTAATATTTGTCATGTGTTATTAGAAACAACTCAAAATACAAAACATAAGTTTTAAGATGGAAAATCAATGTATTTAGTGATATATAAAAATGATAAATAAAAAATATCTTGATTATTTTATTAGGATAAAAAATTATTAGTAAATATGTACAGCAAACCCATCTCCGCCGGCAGGCCGAATATGGGTGGGCCAAAACGGGCCAGTCCAGTTCATATTATCATCCTTAGTTTAAGACAAATTCTTCCTCCACCTCCGTACCCTCTTCCTGCACTCTCATATAATTTTTTTATTTCATAACTATCCTTCATGAAATTACATAAATACCTTTATCTTAATAAAATTCCTCCCCTTTCCAACTGAATGATCAGGTCATCCGGTTTACAGTTTTTTGAAATTGTGAACCGGATGGGGATGCATCCGGTTCTCATTTTTAAAAAAAAATACAAACCGGATTACCCCATCCGGTTCTCAACCCAGCAGATCGAAAAATCCTCAAATTCGCCGTCGACAGCCCCCCAAATCCCAAATCAACTACTCTAATCATCAATATCACCTACTAATTGCTAATAAACATCGTCCAAAGCTCTCCCCACTGTGCTAGTGAGCCAAATACTTCCTTCAGTCGTTTTCGTTAGCTAGCCATCCGGTTTAGGTAAGCCATTCGCGACTTCCGTTCCTTCGTTATTCAATTAATCCTTCATAGAAGCATTAGGTAACCAACTTGTGATGTTTATTAGCAATTAGTAGGTGATATTGATGATTAGAGTAGTTGATTTGGGATTTGGGGGACTGTCGACCGCGAATTTGAGGATTTTCCGATCTGCTGGGTTAAGAACCGGATGGAGTCGTCCGGTTTGTATTTTTTTTTAAAAATGAGAACCGGATGCACCCCCATCCGGTTCACAATTTCAAAAAACGAAGGAGAGGGTATTTATGTAATTTCATGAAGAGCAGTCATGGAATAAAAAAATTATATGAAGGTACAAGAAGAGAGTATGGGATGGAGGAAGAATTTGTCTTAGTTTAAAGTTGTTAAAATAACTTATCATATTATATTTTATTGATAAATTATTAGCAGTTAACAAATACAAAATAAAAAATAGACATATTATTACATTCTTTTATATAAATTTTAATTTTAATTTTACCGATAAAAATATTTTAGAGCTACTAAGTTTTTAGGTTTTAATTAATTTTAATTTTTTTTATATATAAATTCTCTTAATTAAAATTTCACTTCAATTATTATATTTTTTTATGTTATATTACAAACTATTTTATATCAGATTTAAAATAAAATAAAAATAATATATTTACAGTCAACATCATGTTTTCATTGTATTACTACAAAAGGAATATATTTGAATAAAATATATTAGTAAATATATTTCACTTATGGTTTTGTGTCGGATGGCATGGCGATGAAACTATTTTAGCATTGAAGAATGATAGAAATAAGAAATTTTATTAAAATAGTTAACTAAGATTCTAGACAAATTATTCACTAATCTCATCTTTATTCATTTTCATCCATCCTTTACCTAACACAAAGTATAAATCTTTTCTTTTAAACAACAAGAATACATGTCAAATGTAGTAATTTAGTTATATTTAAAAAAATTAAAATGAAATGTCAATTGAAAAAAAAAATATTCTGTCATCTTCTATTATTTAAACAACCCACTAACAACTTAATTTTGATATTATAATTAAAATAATATAACATCTTACTTATAAATAAAAATATTATAATTAGTCTTATATTTCGCAATGCACTTTTCAACATTTTAGAAAAAGTAAAATAGCTGTAATTGAATCCAACTTGTTACAGCAAACCTCGGATCCAGCAGCAAGTAGCAAGCTCTGCGAATGCACGCGCCACCTCTGCCAGCTTTCACTACACCCTTTCAAACCCTAATTTTTCTCCGATTCTCCGTTTCACATTTCCATTTTTTTTTTTTTATTTCAAGACACCCAAAAATATAAATTATTTCGCGTATATTCGTTTATTCTTTGCGGTTGTTCCCCTGCTGTGTTGCATCGCCCATCCAATTCTTCTACCACTCCACGCTACCCATTTCAGTACTAAGCGAAATACAATCACTTTCAGGGCATAATTGGGTTTGTTTATAGTTCTGTGCATGAAGATTTGATTTTTAATTGGTGGGTGTTGTTGCTCTGTTATGACTGATGGCAATGGAATCTTGGGTTCTGAGTTACCAAAGCTTTAACCCCAGTTCCAGATTGTTTTGCCCTGCGCATGAAAATCGGCGAAAGAGCATACCAATCAAAGTTTTGGGTAGAAATACTAGACATGCATTTCCCTTTGTTTCCAGTTATGTTGGTCCTTCCACTTTTTCAACCCTTCAGGTTTCAAGTTTTGGAGCAGGTGCCAAGTTACTAGATAGAACTCGGTTGAGGTGTTTAGGTGGTGGCAGTGATAGTGTGAGTGAGAGAAATGGGGTTTCTGAAACCAATTTGAACTTTATGCATGAATTGTTGAAGAGGGGAATCATCCTAGTTGCAACTGTTTGTGGGGTTTTGGTGTTTGGATGTCCACGAGTTTTCGCAGTTGAAGGTGTTGTGGATGCAGGATATGGCGTTATTGGACAGAGCATACTTTTGCTTAGGAATACTTGGCCTAAAGTGTCGCAAGTTCTTCGTATATTTAAGGAGCAAGGTTTGGTGCTGGCACTGCTTTTGAGCCTTTCAGCCTTTTTCTCCATGGCAGAGACTTCAATCACCACACTTTGGCCTTGGAAGGTATCTTGTATGCTTTATCCTCCTTTTCTTAGAGATACTTTTTGTGTTCTATGAAAGCTATGCTAGGAAAGAAGAACTCGTTAGTGTATCCCTTATTATGGCATTGCTCAGTTAGACCTACCTACTAAATAATTATATTGCCAGGATGACCAAAGAAAATTATATGTTACTGATTTAAGAGTCAATTGCTATATTTCCTTTTCTTTTCAAAAATGTTTTTGGGTCCTTTATTATGCTTGCAGATTTTGCACATCAGATTTGTTATTCCCTATTATTAATTTAGTTTATTAAAGTTTGAACCTTAAATCCTAATATCTGTTGATGACAATGTGTAAGGTTCGTGAGTTGGCTGAAAAGGAGTCTGAAAATGGCGTTTTCAGACTACTCCGAAGTGATGTTACTCGATTCCTTACAACGATACTTATTGGCACAACGTATTCTCTTTTCTTTGATCTTATTATTGAAGATATCCCACTTTTTTTTTTAATTACAATACAGAATGTATCTCATGCTATTTGTTGTGTGCAGGGTGGTCAATATCGGGGCAACTGCACTGGTCACTGAAGCAGCAACTGCTATGTTTGGTGAAGCAGGTGTTAGTGCCGCAACAGGAGTGATGACTGTATGTTTTGATTTTCTTGCTCAAATGTTAAAGAAATCTACTATTTCCAGGACTTCAAAACATGCTTAAATGGCTTATGCATTGTTTTGATCATAAAAAAATTCATATTCACTGGGCCACTTGATTATTATTCATTTGGAACATTGAATCTTTCAGTATATCAACATGCCGCCCCATTAAACTTGCAAACTCCTGAATTGATGTGGTGGGAACAACAATTTGACTTGTAAAGCTTGCTAGCTTTATCACCAATTTGTGAAAAAGGTGCCCAAGCTAACTTTTGAGTAAGATAGAAAAGGGGAGTGATATGATCTATTATTTGAATTTATACATTTAAAAAGCTGTCAAATATCAGAAGTTTAGACAACATTATAGGATGTAGTGTAGGATATAGGATATACGTTATCTTATTGTGTTAGTTTTTTTTTTTTTTTTGGTT
>Ga0209489_103826_pt1 | contig 28702 bp, 16 predicted proteins | sample SiratrowhiteBW_FD_187527 | JGI IMG/M metagenome (GOLD analysis project Ga0209489, IMG submission 187527) | Root nodule microbial communities of legume samples collected from California, USA - Siratro white BW (SPAdes) (version 2) | ecosystem: Host-associated > Plants > Roots > Nodule | place...
GAAGAAAGAAATAACACTTTACAAAAACAAATATAAAATAAATAATTAAAAATGTTTAGTTTAAAATGTAATTTATTTGTCACAATGAAGAAAATAAAAAAATAAATACTATTAATTTTACTCTTGAAAAATAAAAAAATATTAATGTTATTATTGCATTATATAATTTTAAAATAGAAAAGTTAATTAATAAAGTTATATTAAATTCGAAAAATAAAATGTGAAATTTTATGTTAATGTTGTTAGTAAAATTAAAGTGATTTTTTAAAATTTGAAATTTCATTTTCAATAAGTATTAGACACATGGATAATGTTGGAAAGAGTACTTGAACTTCTTTATTAATAAGTTAAATTTTTGTTAACAACATCTTTAGTAATATCAGAATATGTTAGTCTCTATAATGGTGTCCAGTTCCATAGTAATGACGACGTCTATAACGTGATGGGTTGCATCGCGATGATTGTGGTTGTTGCGGTTGTGCTTCATCATTATATTCAAATTGTGGGGGTGGTGTATTCATTTGCATTATAGTAGAAGAACTTCCTGCTTCATTGTCAAAGTGTATTGGGATGCATATATTGCATGTAATCATTAGCAGAATGTGGTGTGTTTAGATATGCTCCAAACAAGTTATGGAAGAAATAAATTGAATTGGATGCAAATAATTGTCCTCTATCATCCATTATAGGTTGTCGTTAAGGTTCTTGTTGTGGTGGATAATAATTTGTCGCAGTCACAAATGAATGTCGACAAGGATCCTCTTATATGATTATAATTACTTGTAGCTAGGAATATGGGCTCTAGTGGTGGATATTATTGTGTTTGTGGATCATTTAGTAGCTACAACACTGACAAAAAATATATTGAATAGGCCGTGTACCATTCCATGTACTCTCTACAGTGAAACAGAGGTCCATGAATTGGATGACCAGTTAATGTTAGTTTACGACAGTTCTTCCACATGTTAATCCAGTTTGCATGCTTAGTTTGCCAATTTTCGTCATGTGGTCCAGCCTATCAATTTTGTATACTTTTTCTAAGTTGTTAGGTGGGGCAGGAACTTTTTGAACATACCAAATTATAATTGAACTCTGTTACTACTGCAAAGAAAATGACGAGAGTGCATGCTGTCAAATTTCACATCCCTATACGCTTCTAGTAGGGTGGATACATCAAAGTCCTTGGATGGATTCCAATAGCAATAAGTCATTTTTATTAGAAAATTTGTGTTAAAGTTTAAAGTTTTCAATAAAATTGGAGTGAATTCATTTTGTCCACTACATGATCAACTTGTATGTGGCCAGTCATAGACCTACCCCATTAGATTGTTGTGAGTACGTTTCTGAAGCTAAGAACGCTGCCACCACTCAATCTACAAACTAGGGGGTGCGAAGGTTGTTGTCTAGAAAGAGGTGCAATGTTTGGCATGCGATACCATGTCCATCATTGCAAAAGTGGTGCACACCCATCTGTTGACCTGCACATTTCCCTATACAACACAGCCAAACAAGTTGAACCCAATTATATTGCCTTGTTCTATGTAGGTTAGTAAAAAATGGTAAGTACATAAGATGAACTTTGTTGCCTGTTCTATCAGGCATCAAAAGTCTCCCAATCAAACCTAGTATGCACGCCCTACAATGGGCAAATAGTATTTCTTTTGTTGGCTCTTCACCTAGTGGGAGCGTATTTTCTCTAAGCCATTTTAGTTTTACTTATGAACCAATGAGTGATTCACCTTTTACTAGTGCACCACCCAGATGAGTGTCACACATTTCCTCCCAAAACAATTGGTTGGCCATCTACTTTAAGATCCAATTGAAGGGAAATGTCTTGTAATGCAATGATACACTCGTCAGTTGGAAAGTGAAATGTGTGAGTTTCAGGTCTCCACCTTTCAACCAACGAAATTACTAAGGCGTGATCCATTTTTAAATGCCTTAGCTTTTCAATTTCACCAAATCCTGCTTGCTCCAAGATTGGAATTGTTAAAGGGTGTGGCTCTACCATTGAATGACAATAAGACTCAACAACATCATCTTTGGGATCTTGAAAAATTAAAGAAATTAATCTCAAAATCCTACCACCAAAAATTGATGTTGGAAAAGAGTGATATCACGAACTTACCATATTGGCAATATATGCAGACTTGTGTTTTTGTTGATTCTACAACAACATATTGTTAGAGTTAAAGTTAGTCTGCAATGAAAAAAAAATCAGAAAAGTAGTTCCAAGGAGTGTTTTCTAGAATACTATAAATGGTGATATTTGCTGAACTTAAATTTATAGTTGGTCTTGGTTGAATTAGAAGGATTGATAGGGTAGAATCAATCCAGGATGTTGATTTATGGGTTAACACATTGCTCAAGAATTTGTGCAATGTTCAGGAAATGATGTGAGTGAATAGTGCCTCATGCTTTTGAGACTTCCTTTTGGAGCGTTGATGGGATAAATTTAATCCAGGATGCTGCTTTTGGCTTGACGCTATAGTAAAGAATCTCTGCCATGTTCAAGAAATGACGTGGGTGACTAATGTCTCGTGCTTTGTGAAAGTTCATTTTAGAGCATTGATGGGGCAGATTCAATCTGGGACATTGCTTTTGGCTTGACACTTTATTGTAAAATGTTTGTTATGTTCTGGAAATGATCTGGGTGAACAATACCTCGTGGTTTGTGTGGGTTAATTATATAGCATTGATGGTAGTAAATTCAATTTGGGATATCAATGTTTGGGATGACACTCTGCTCAAGAATCTGTGTCATGTTCAGGAAATGATTTGGATGAATAGTATCACGTGCTTTGTGAGAGTTCATTTTGGAGCGTTGATGGGGACATATTCAATCTTAGACATTGCTTTTGGCTTAAAACTTTGGTAAATAATCTTTGCCATATTCAGGAAATTATGTGGGTGAACAGTGCCTCGTGGTTTACGTGGGTTAATTGTTATAACTTTGATGATGGTAGATTCAATCTGAAACGTCGATTTATGAGGTGACACTCTATTAAAGAATCTTTGCCATATTCGAGAAATAATGTGGGTGAATAGTGTCTAGTTCTTTCTATGGGTTGATTTTGGAGGGTTGATAGGGACAAATTCAATCTAGAACACATGTCAATTTTGTATACTTTTTCTATGTTGTTAGGTGGGGCAGGAACTTTTTGAACATACCAGATTGTAATTAAACTCTATTACTATTGCAAAGAAAATGACGGGAGTGCATGTTGTCCAAATTTCACATCCCTATATGCTTCTAGTAGGGTGGATACCTCAAAGTCCTTGGATGGATTCCATTGAAACTGCAGTAAGTCATTTTTATTAGAAAATTTGTGTTAAAGTTTAAAATTTTCAATAAAATTGGAGTGAATGCATTTTGTCCATTACATGATCAACTTTTATGTCGCCAGTCATTGACCTGCCCCATTAGATTATTGTGAGGACGTTTCTGAAGCTAAGAACACTGCCACCACTCAATCTACAAACTAGGGGGTAGGAAGGTTGTTGTCTAGAAAGCGGTGCAATGTATGGCATGCAATAACATGCCCATAATTGCAAAAGTGATGCACACCCACTCATTATTTTTGCTTTGACATCTGTTGACCTGCATATTTCCCTATACAACACAGCCAAACAAGTTGAACCCAACTATATCGCCTTGTTTTATGTAGGTTAGTAAAAAATGGTAAGTACATAAGATGAACTTTGTTGCCAGTTCTATCAGGTATCAAAAGTCCTCCAATCAAACCTAGTATGTATGCCCTACAATGGGCAAATAGTATTCTCTAAACCATTTTAGTTTTACTTATGAACCAATGAGTGATTCACCTTTCACTAGTGCACCACCCAGATAAGTGTCAACATTTCCTCCCAAAACAATTGGTTGACCATCTACTTTAAGACCCAATTGAAGTAAAATGTCTTGTAATGCAATGATACACTCGTCAGTTGGAAAGTGGAGTGTGTGAGTTTCAGGTCTCCACCTTTCAACCAACGAAGTTACTAAGGCGTGATCCACTTTTAAATGCCTTAGTTTTTCAATTACACCAAATCCTGCTTGCTCCAAGATTGGAATTGTTAAAGGGTGTGACTTTGCCATTGAATGACAATAAGACTCAACAACATCATCTTTGGGGTGTTGAAAAATTGAAGAAATTAATCTCGAAAGCCTACCACCAAAAACTGATTTTGGAAAAAAAGTGATATCACGAACTTGCCATATTGGCAATATATGCAGACTTGTGTTTTTGTTGATTCTGCAACAACATATTGTTAGAGTTAAAGTTAGTTTGCAATGAAAAAAAGGTCAGGGAAGTAGTTACAGGGAGTGTTTTCTAGAATACTATAAATGGTGATATTTGGTGAACTTAAATTTATAGTTGGTCTCGGTTGAATTTGGAGGATTGACGGGGTAGAATCAATCTAGGACGTTGATTTATAGGTTAACACATTGCTCAAGAATTTGTGCAATGTTCAGGAAATGATGTGAGTGAGTAGTGCCTCCTGCTTTTGAGACTTCCTTTTGGAGCGTTGATGGGATAAATTTAATCCAGGATGATGCTTTTGGCTTGGCACTATAGTAAAGAATCTCTGCCATGTTCGAGAAATGACGTGGGTGAATAATGTCTCATGCTTTGTGAAAGTTCATTTTAGAGCATTGATGGGGCAGATTCAATCTGGGACATTGCTTTTATCATGCCATGAATTAACACAACAAGCATTAATGCACATAATCAAAATACTAACATTTTGAAAGAAAAGCATATATGTAAAGACATATTTATGAAATCAATGTTGATTCCATGAGAATCAAACGGTTACATCTAATCCAAATAAGATAGAAGATTAATAATGAAGGAAGATGGATATATAAAGAGGAGAAAGAAAACCCTCCAAAACCTATCCATCATCCCAAGGTTACATTTTTTTGACTCCTAGTCTCCGATGGAGTGGACTTTCCAAAGTGGAAGAGTGCCTAGAAGTGTCTAATCCTAATGCCAAGAATCTTTTAAATAGAATTTGATTTGCAACATCTATGCCGAAGTGAGAGTACTTGTACATTTCTTAGAGTACATTATTAAATAAACAGTGAAGTATATGGAAAAAATTATGATAAAATGTGTAACCAAATTGAGTGATAGATTTATAAAGTAATAATATAGTTAACTAATAAGATATGAAATTAAATCTCTTTAACATTTTGTAGAAATCACAACTTGAGAATAAGTTTCCTTAATAATGTTCCCTCTCCATATCAAATAAAGAACTATTTTGAATGAGAATTATACATATATATATATATATATATATATATATATATATATATATATATATATATATATATATATTTTGAAATAATACTTTTAGGACTTTTTAATATTCTATATATTATTTTAATATTTTATTTTAAATTAAATATTATTATTTTAAAATTATTTAGAACATAATACCTCATAAAGGGTTTTCCAAAATTTCATATTAAATATCGCATGACGCATACGACTATTTAATATTTAAAATTATTTAGAACATAATACCTTACAAAGGTTATTTTCAAAATTTCGTATGAAATATCGCGTGCGGCCATTTGATGTATAAGATTATTTTCATTTTTCATTTTAATTATTATTTATAATTTTTTATTATTTTAATTATTATGTTATTGTTTTTTAAAAGATTTAATGGATTGAGTTCAATTTTTTTAATATTTTTTAAAAAGCTTAAAATATTCAATGTGAATTTTTATTAAAAAGAATTATTTTTAAGGCAATAATACTTATGGAGAGAAAAAAATTCTACATTTTTTATTTTTATTTTTTAGTTATAGACACACTGTTTTAAATTTTATTTATTTGGATAAAATGAAATGTTAATAATAATAATAATAATAATAATAATAATAATAATAATATATTATGATTATTACATAAAAACTTAGTTAACAAGTGTTTAAATTTCTAAGTTAAATATAATAATAATAATATCGTTATTCTTATTATTATTATTACGTTAAAACTAATTTAGTTAGTGGTTAAACTTCTTAGTTATATGATAATAATAATAATAATATGACATAATTTTTTTTAATATAGTGATTAAATCTCTTAATTGTATATGGCAAACACACATGTTCACATTGCCGATAACATTTAAATGAGAAAACATATTTAATAAAAAAATAAAAAATAAAAAATAGAAAATACTAATATTTAATGGTCTTATCTAACTCATAAATGTTTTTAAGTTTGGATTGGATGGTTGAAAAAAAACACGGACCACAATCTTTTTTGAACGAAACAAAACATAGCCATTTTAATCAATTATTATTTTCTAATTTATGTTCAAATTAATTATTCCTCACTAAAATAATGAATTTATTGTTATTTATAGTTTATATGGAAAAAAATATTATATTCAACTAGTATTTCTTATATATATATATATATATATATATATATATATATATATATATATATATATATATATTTTGATATATTTGGTTTTTAGTAATTTAGAGAGTATGTGTCCATTTCTTAGACTACATTATTAAATCAACTAGTATTTCTTAACGTATTATTGAAGTATACAAACAAAATTATGATAAATGTGTAAGTAAATTGAGTGATCAAATTTATAAAGTAATAATATAGTTAAATAATAAGATATGAAATTAAATCTTTTTAATATTTTTTAGAAAACACAGTTTGAGAATAAATTTTCTTGATAATGTTCTCTCTCCATATCAAATAAAGTAACTATTTTAAATGAGAATTATATATATATATATATATATATATATATATATATATATATATATTGAAATAATACTTTTAGGATTTTTTAATATTTTATATTTATTATATATTATTTTAAATTAAATATTATTATTTGTCGAAACTAATAACATTAGAATAACATCTTATTATAATAAGAACTATTTATTATAATTCTAAAACAAAATATATTGTTAATAAATAATCACTTCTTCCAAATTATTTTATCATAATTTAAATTCTAAGTCAATTTTTTTATATTTATAATTGATTTTAATTATATAAAAGAAGATATAATGAATAATAAAATTTGTTACCAAGTATATTGCAAGCAATAATAAACTTTTTATAAGGGATTGTATCATATATTCTACATGAATGTAAAATATGACCATTATCATAGTCAAATATCTAGAAGAAATAAAAGATGAGATAAGATAAAGAAATCCTTATTTAAAAGATAAATTCAACTTAGAAATAGGTCTTAGTTGGAGCTTATAAAAGTAGCAAGAGAAAGAGAGAACTTCATCTTATAAAAATATTAGAGAAGGAGATAACTTTATTTTGTTAGAGCCAGATTTTAATATCATTTGTAAAGAAGATAGAAAGAATGAGTAATTTTGGAGAGAATGGGTGGGAGAGTGCATTGAATGATGAAATGTTTGGTCAAATGCTTGAAGAAATGCTTGAGATCAACCAAGAAGAACCTAATAACGTAGTGTGTCAACCATTACCTCGAGAAAGCTTTCTTGATTATCCTCCCACACAACTCAATGCAAACATTGTTCCTGTTGAGTCGAGTCTGACTTAGCTACCCACACAACTTAATAGAAACGTTGCTTATGTTGAGTCGGGTTTGACCCAGTTACCCAACAACTCACCAAACTCCAAGGGCCAGAGTAGTGATTCTCCGGTGGCATCGCGTAGACAACGCAAACCAAGGAAGACTTGGAGCGTTCAAGAACACAAGTACATCTTATGGTTTTATTTCTTTTCATTTTTCATTTGTAACTTTAAGTTTAGGTATTAAGATTTTGTAAGTTTTTTTTTCGTAGGCGGTTTCTTGTTGGCCTCGGAATGTATGGAGTAAATTGGAAAAAGATTTCAGAAGAAATTGTTGTAACCAGAACACCGTCTCAACTCGCTAGTCATGCCTAAGAATATTTTAAATGTAAGATGATGCTGCCATCGCAAAGGAAAAGAAAAAGCATTCACGATATAACTTTACAAGATTCAAACTCAATCATTCTTGCTAATATTCACCCACAGTTCTACACTCCTTTTCAAGATTTCTCCATGCAAAATATTCACCTACAACATCAAATGTCATGTTCGAATCAACAAAACAACACACTTCATCAAATTAATCAATTTATACATTATGGTTGTGACACTTGAATGAGAAGCTTTGTCATAAGCTTTTATTTTTGTTACCTTGTTTGGAGCTTGAATTTAAAGTGTGAATGACGTTTTTATTTTTGTTACCTTGTTTGGAGCTTGAATTTAAAGTTTGAATGACACTATAAATAAATTTCTGCATTCAATTTTTTTACCAATTTAGTTTAATTTATGTACCAATTTAGTTTAATTTATGTTGTATACTTATGCAGGTTAAGCACGAATAAATATTTCACAAATATTATTTTCTTATAATTTTCAATTAGTTAAACAACTATTTGTTTCGTGTGTGAGAAATATTCAAAATTTATTTTATATATATATATATATATATATATATGTTTGTTATATCTTAATTTCATATAACTAAAGTTTACCGTCAAAATATTTTTTGATATATAAAGTACACTAAATTAAAATTTCATCATAAGTACTTTTTATCGTAAAAAATATAGTTTAAATTACGTTCAAAAATGTATATTCTGAAACAAGTTTTTTAGTTTAACAATTTTTTTGTCATAAAATATGTTTAATAAAGATAATAAATTAGCTAGTAATTTATTTTGGCTAATTAATAAGTTGGTAAGCAGTGATAAAGTATAGTTTATTTGAAAATCTTCTAATTTATAAACTAATTTAACTAGTGTTTACAGAAGTAGTTTTAGATTTTAGGTTGAACATCCACCTCAACATTTAATATACTGAATATTTATTTTAATTATTATATTATTTTTAATGTTTGTTAGGTTAATTTTTAATTATATAATTCAAATTTAAAACGAAGATTTAACATTATAAATGTAAATAATTAATCTTTTATTTCATAATGCTATGTGAAACTTATATATGATCAAAATTATAAAACAAAAACTCAAAACACTATTGGCTTAAACTGATTTAAAAATAACAATTTACGTAGTGTAATTTATAGATTTAAAAATAAATAGAAATAAAAGAAAAATATTTTACCGTAAAAAACTTTAATAAAAATAATATTAAAATTTGGGAGAGTTTATTTTTGATTTCTATGAAAGATGGAAGTAAATAAAAAAGTAAGTAAGAGAAAAATATTACTTTCATTAAATTTATATGAAAATGAAGTTGTGATTATTAGTTAGTTTAAAATTAAAATGAAAAAAATAATGTAAAAATGGTTAAATTAAAATTTTGAAAGAAATAGTAAAAATACAAATATAATATAAAGAAATATTTTATAACTATTTTGAAGTAATTAATTATAATGAGAAAATAAATTTCTAATTGTTATATTTTTGTATTTTAATAATAAATATAAATTGAGCAGAATAAATTATAATAATTTTGTAATTATATTTTTATAATAAAACTAAAATTGTAAGAAAAAATTATAATAAATTTTAATGTTGATATTTGAATTAAATATTGTATTTTTAGTTTGTTAAAAACATAACTGAAATAGTAAAAATGAAATAAAATTGTTGGATTATTTTTATAAATAAATATTAATTAAATGATTGAAAAATTGAAAATAAAAGTTAATTTAGTTTTTATTAATATGTTTGTAATGATAAAAGAAATTAAGTGAATAAATATATTATTTGGTTTAATGAAAAATAAGTGTATAAATTATAATTTTAAAATGTGAGAATAGATGAAAATATTTTCAAAATATGGTTAGAAATTTGTTGTAGGTAAAAAAATATTTTCAAAAATATAATAAAAAATTGGGAGAGTAAATGAGAGTAAAATATTTAAGGTCGAATATAATTTTGTTGTATAGGGAAATAAAATAATTTTAAATTTGAAAATAGAAAAAATAATTATCGTGCTGAAAAAAATTAGGAATATATATATTGAAGAAAGAAATAACACTTTACAAAAACAAATATAAAATAAATAATTAAAAATGTTTAGTTTAAAATGTAATTTATTTGTCACAATGAAGAAAATAAAAAAATAAATATTATTAATTTTACTACTGAAAAATAAAAAAATATTAATATTATTATTGCATCATATAATTTTAAAATAGAAAAGTTAATAAATGAAGTTATATTAAATCTGAAAGTAAAATGTGAAATTTTATGTTAATGTTGTTAGTAAAATTAAAGTGATTTTTTAAAATTTGAAATTTCATTTTCAATAAGTATTAGACACATGGATAGTGTTGGAAAGAGTAGTTGAACTTCTTTATTAACAAGTTGAATTTTTGTTAACAACATCTTTAGTAATACGAGAATATGTTAGTCTTTATAATGGTATCCGGTTCTATAGTAACGACGATGTCTATTAATTTATTTTTAGTTATTATTACTTATTTCAAGTTTTTAAGAGACAATAAATTATTGTACTATTTTTACTATTTATTGAATTATTTTTTAATTTTTTTAGTAATTCAAATTAAAAAAATATTTAATATTATGAATTAAAGTAATTAATTTTTTATGATATGATGTTATACGAAAATTATAAAAAACATATTAATTATAAAAATAAATTAAATTGTGAAATAAGAAAATAAGTTTTAAAAAAATAAATTTAATTAATACTCATTATATAAATTCATTTAAATAAAGCAAATTGTCCAAATCAAAATAACCTATAGAGCTTTTAAAAAATAAATACATGTATTAAAAAATTTAATTATTCAAAAAATATAAATTTATAATTTTATAATAATATTTTTTTCTAAAAACACAAATTTTATTTATATAATAAAATTTATGTAATTTATAGTTATGTAGTTTATATCTTTTATAGTTATTTTAAATCTACCAACTAGTTTATTAACTACTTTATTAAGTACTTCTATTCTAATGAACTAACCTACCAATTAAAAACTTATAAATTTAAAACTTGTTAGGTAGCAGTTAAATCATTAGTTAAAAGCTAACTTACTAGTTTGAAGTTAACTTATACTATTTTTTTTTCCAACAAAACTTTAATATAAGACCACATTAAATAAAAAAGTTAAAGCAAATTTAGAATGAGGACTAAGTTGGACTAACAAAAATTTATGAAGTGGTTGTTTGACTTTCAATTAACACCTCTATAGGCAACTCATTACAATATCATAATGTCTTACTTTCACTATTTTATATTATAAGTATTATGATCAAAATTTATGTTGATATTATTATAACATAAATGCTGACCTTTTGTTCCTACTGTTTAATATTTCTACAAATTAGTTGCTCAAAAGTTTCTTAACATGCCAAATTAATTAAAGTTAATTAATTACTTACATTTATAACACATCATAAATTATTTGTTTATTTCTTCCAATGGAGTATTTTTTTAATAATAAAAGGGATGTTTATTTTATAAATAAAATTTTGTAGACAATCCTCATTCATAATGGGAGGAATAATTCAGTAAAAGTGGATATATGAACATCCCAAAAGGACAGGGAAGGATGTGAACAGAAACCTAACTGATGTAGTGCTTTTGAGCCTAAAATAGCATTACTAAAATCTCTTTGGTTATTAAAAAGTAACTAGGCTATTTTGACGAAGAGGTAATGGTAGGCATTTTAAACTTTTGAATTATTTTTACAACTAAACATAAAGAAAATAATTGAATTTCTTTGATTATTGTGTAAAAGCCTTAAAAGAAACTTAAAATGGTAAATATAAAATATGTACAAGTGAATAATACAACTAAAAAAAAATTAAAAGTTAAGCATTAAACATGAGGTAGTAGCATGTAATCCTAGGACTTTGGATCGAGACATATTTGTTAGGGTTTTCATTTGTTCAACTTAAAATAAATGTGTCAAGCAACATATAGTAAATGCTATGAGAGTGGTGTTTTGTGTGTCCCTATCTTCTTCTAGGCTTGTCTTTTGTATTATTTTATTGATAAATATCCAAAAATTTAAATTCAGTTTACAAACGCCTCTAGTAAAAAGGTTTAATACAAGAGACTAATATATTAATTTTAATATGAAATTGTTGTTTAGTAAAAATAACTTTAGCTTAGATTTAACTTACTTAATTGAGTCACGTAATCTTAAAATATCAATAAATAATACCAATTTTTTTTTTAAAAAACACTAAATTAGTGTTATATGACCTTTTTAAGACAAATTTACGAAAGTGGCATACTTTTTTTTTATAATTTATTAAATAAATAAATTTTAAAAAAATATTTATATGAATAAAGTTATGATTGAAAACATGATTTTATAATAAACAAAGTCGTACTTTAATATATATATATATATATATATATATATATATATATATATATAGTTTTAATTCTTTTAGTAAGGTAAAGTCTTTCCTTTTAGTATGATTTTTATTTTATTTTCTAAACTGTGTTTTGAAAGTATGGTTAAAAAAAATCACACTCAAACTAAAATAGAATAAATCATGTAAAAACATGATTTTAGTAAAAAAAGAGAAAAAAGTTAGAATCGTATTTGCAAAGATGAGTTATAGTAGAAAAGAGTTAGTTATTTATTTATGTGAAATTATAATTTTAAATATAACTTGCATAGATTTTTTTTTTAATTTATTCATTTCAAAATATTTAAAAAAATTTACACCACTTTCCCCGGCCTAACTACAACATAGTAAGAAATCTCTGATTTGGTTTTAGAGCATGCACTGAGGGAAAAATACGTTGGTTTGCAAATTAAGAATGAATCCTGAAATGAAAATTAGAGAAAATAGCTTAATATAGTTGAATACTCTCTGACATGATGGAGACACCTCACCTTCATTTGTATGTTCTCCTCTTTATCTATCAAGTGTACCAAAGTTCACATGCAATGAAATAAATGGGGTGGGTTTTTCCTTCTTTTTCCCACCAAGGATGAAGAAGGCTTTTGGTCCAGTCTACGACTCTACATAAATAGGGACATATTAAACCTATGAGTCATCACAAACTTGAGGTGAAATTTGGTAGAAAAGGGAGAGTGAGAGAGAAGATGAAAAAGACTAATGATTGTAACAAAATGTGATGAAAAAGAAACAAATTAGAAAAGAGAAGAGAAAAAGAAAATAACAACTTATTTGGTAGAGATAAGATAGGTGAGAAATTGAGAGGAGAAAGTAGAAACAGAAGAGGAATTAAAAGGCTGAGTTGTTTGATTAAATTAAATTAATATGAAAAGAAATTTCAAAAGTGGTGAGTCTCTCCCATGCTAAACTAAGGCTTTTTCAATTTAAAGATATATAAGAATTTGAACTCTATATGGCATATGCAATATAGGTTTTGTATTATGCTAAAACTCATAGACTAAGAATCACAATATGATAAATGAAAGAAAACTTAGGTTAAGTAAATTAAGGAAACATGTCTAAGTAAAATAAAATAAAAATAATACATTTTCCAGAAGGATAATGGTGCCTCATTTTCTGTGTGTATAGGGTGAAGTTTTCATGGTTTGTCTGGTCAATTTTGCTTAGTCGGTGAAGCTTTTCTCTCTTGGTCCCTTCCATTGTGATCCCAATGTGGCAAGCTATAATGGTCCTACCCATAATGCATCTCATTTTAATTTCATGGCCACGAAAATGACTTTCCATTACTTTTGCAACATCATACCAATTGCAAAGGCCTAATTGGATAGGATAAATACAATTAGGTTTTAAGATTTTGGATGAAATAGTTAGTCATATTTCTATAAGAAAGTTGTTTATGCAATAGATACTTTAATTTATAGACATTGGTTAGTACAAGGGTTAGTTGTTTGTAATTCTTAATTAACCTAATTATTTAGTGATGTTAATTTTAAAAAAACTTACATGGCCCAAATGGTTTTAGGAGTTATTTCTAACTATGAATTACTTATATAAATAGTATAAGATAGCTAACATAAAAAGATATAATATTGTTCTCATTGAATTCACAAATATTCACAAAATGATGAAACTAGATCTTTAGTGAAAATATTTTATCTCTTAATAGACAAAGATAAAACCTAAAAACTCACTATTTAATTTTGAAGAATGAAGTAACAAGACATTTTGCCACCATCAAGACAAGCCCTGTAGCACAATGCTATAGGGCCCTTGTGCTTCATTTGTTTCCCACTATGAGTACCTAACATGGGGATTTTTTTTCAGTGCCGTGTGGAAAGGAACACTCAAATGTTTTCCTCATTTACAGCTAGCCTGTACTACATGTCCATGCCACAACAACTAGAAAAAAAAATTGAAAAAACACGTATCAAAAAAGAATTACAAGAACCTCATTCCCAAGTCCTCAAAGCATGCAAAGCACTCACTTTTTTTAACTTTCATGTATCTAAAGCACATTTTCAAGAAATCAATCAACAAAGCTATCTTTGACTCTACCTTTTTCTTCTTCTTAGTAGTGGTATTATACTACATATGTTGTTAAAAACTTCACATCCACACTTAGTAATAGTAAGTAGTAACCACAAAAGGGAGAGAAAAAAAGCAAGTGTTGTTGGTACATGTCACTTTCTTTTTACCCCTTTATTCCACGGTCTTCCTCTTTGTCAATGATCTCATCCAACCCTTTCTAACCTTCACTCCTTCAACCTTGTTACCAACATGGCCCACACCACCCTTATTGGACCTCTTCCATTGGATGAAATGGACCAAACGGCCCATACGCTTTCTCCATCCAAACGCGTTATTTGACTTTCCATGCTCTATCACACTCTTGTTCTCTTTCTCCTCCTTCTCTAGGAACTTGCCCTCTACACATACCTTATTAGTCATGTTAGAGAGGGTGCTCTTTTCCCATGAAGCCACTCCATTTTCTTCAAACTTTATTGAGATGAATGACTCTGAAAAGTTCAACCAATTCCGCAACGTCATTATAACTAGAAGATACCATCCAACACACCCACATAAAAAATAGTTATTCTTGACTAGAATTTCTAAAGAAGAAATTTAATAGAGGAGGCTAATTAAATATGCTTAGTTCAGGTTTACATTTTAAATTATGTAGTTCTATTACACATAAGACAAATTAACATGTTTTAAAGCTATATGTACATAAGAAAATAACAAACAAAACCAGTCAATGGAATAGAGACATAGATTTGCTTTAAATTAATATAATACACATACACTCACCACCAACTTATGCATCTATATGATGAATTTTTGCCAAGTTAGAAGGGGGTTCTAATCGAATTTTTAGTTGGCACAATTTTTTGTTTTGCAACTCATAATCACAAACAAAACATATTTTCGGTGTTATAGGTCTCTTGTCGTTTGCGTATGACTCCCACACGCCACGAAGAAGAAATGAAGAAGGATCAATAAAGAACAAACATTTGAAAACCTTCACCTTATGTTGTATAGGCACTCTTAGCAGCTACGTTTCTTACCTTAATTTCATCGTCATCATAATCTAATCTTGCACATGAAGATCCACACACATGCACATGCTATGCTATGCTAACTCTTCATCGATTAATAGCAATGTTTCACCCACCATGTATGCACATTGAACAAGGTAAATGAAAATGAGATTAAAGAAGATGAAAACCACCAACACTGATATAGCACTTACAAATCATAAATTTTTAATTTTTTTTTATAAAAATTATAATTAGGCATAGAGGGAGATTAAAAAGACAAAAGGGTAATAAAATTTGACAATAAAGCAATGTGTAAAATAAGGTCTTTCCTTCTGGGCTGGGAGAGGCATCATCTTGATCATAGTAGTGAGATTTGAATTGGTGGCGAGTGAAGAGAGAACCAAAAGCAAAGATCTTGTGAATGGAGGCTGAATGCTTCCTCTGAGTGGAACTTTGAAGCCTGTGATGGTGATGATGATGGTGAAGGTCTTGTTTTGCAGCCAGTATGAGGAGCCTCTCATTCAAGCACAAGGGGCACACACCTACAACTACTTGTTTAGGGTGGAAATAGCAGCATGTTTTTTCCTCCTTGTGAGGATTTCTATTCATGTTTTGGCTCAATTCACAATAAGATCAAGAAGAAGAAGAATGATGGAGGAAGAAAATGAAAAGCCAATCCCAATGTGATGTGAACTACTAATTAATTAAAAGAAGAAATGGAATGTGAGGTATTCTTGAGAATATATATAGGTGGGAAACCAAATGAAAAATCATGAGCATGGACCCAGCGATGTAAGACCCTAGACAATATTGTTTGAAAAATTGTAAATGTACATTTAGTTTATACTTTCACAAAAAAGATAAATAAGAAAAGTAAAAAAGAAATGTGGATGATTGGATTGATTTAATTATAATAAAAATAAGGAATGGTTTATTGTAAAACATTTTGCAGTAAAATATTGCTTGTACAATCTTGTAGGGTACATGTTTTCAGTAGATAATGTTCAATAGTATGGAATATGAATATATTCTGCAGCTGAAGAGAATATAACTGAGATAGATACGATAAAATTGCCCCACAACCTTATTCACAGGCTTTTTGCCTTAGAAGTTGTATTGCTTTTAGACTATTTTTTTATCATAATTTTCTGATGGATAACTGAAATTATTTTTTCACTCTTTCAAAATTTTTCTACACTTTTTCAGTGTTGATCCGGTCTGAGATGATTAACTTTGACTTTAATTGAATATTAAGCTGCTTTGATAGTTCTCCCTTCAACCACAATTAGAGATAAAACAAAGGGTAAATGCTGACCCGGTCATTGAAGACTCTTAGTTTAGTTCTTGAAAAAAAAATATTTTTGTTTATAAATATGTAAAATGTCGAACAATTATACTCTCTTTATTAAGTTTAAGAATCAATTTAACTCGGGACTTATTTTGTAATTAAGCTATAATATTCAGGAACTAAATTTATATTTTTACTCTTTCAAATACTAGATTGACTCCAGCCCCCACATTTAATAATTAATTAGTAGTTTAGTATAAAACAAAATAAATTTATGAATGGAGCAGACGAAATATATAATTCACAACTAAACAGTAGTGGTTTGATATAAGTCAACCAAATTATATAACTATTTAGATAAACGGAATTATAGTTTAAATAACCAATATTTCCTAATTGTTTTTCAACTGTTTATATAAATTGTGTAAATTATTACTATTATTAAATATCTTATTTTAAAAATATTCAAAAATAAAATTATCATTCTCATGATTTTCAAATCAGTTTAAAGAATTCTATTAAAAAGTTATTTACTTTTTAAAAAATAAACTAAAACAACCGTTTAGCTTTTTCAAAACAAATAATTTTTTTTTTTTTTGTGAAATCCAATTCAAAACCTCATGGGTTTAATTATTCTTAATCTTCTCATATATATAACATTTGGATGGTTTAATATAACTAATTAAATATAAAATTGTTCCAATTCATAAAAGTTTGATTTGTGAGCGATGAAGAAGATTCTGGTTCTACTAAGTAATTGGAAGTTCATGGAAAACAAAAGTATTTGAAGCCTTGTTTGCTAAAAGCTAACAAGTTGAGCAAAGTGGCTACTTGGTGCATATGATTGCCCCATTTCTTGTTTTTGCACATTTGTCAATAAAGATGGTGCTTTTATTCTATTTTTCTACCAGATCTTATCACACGTTCAAATATGATTCTCACTTATTCTTTCTTTTTCTTTTATGAAAATTTATCCAATTACAATATTTACAAGATCATCCTTGAAGAGGTCAACTATAACATATGATAAAGTACATAACAAATGATAAAAGACCTCTAATTTAAAAAATAACAATTAAGACAACATTTAATTTTGATTCTAAATCTTTCCAAGTGCTCATCAAACTCTTCTTCTTGAATGTGACTTATCTTTCAGCTTAGGACATTGAGTCTTGATGTGATCAATTATTTTACACTTATAGCAAATGACCTTGGAGTTGTCTTCATTCTTCTTTCTGATGAGACTTTCCTTTCTTTTGTTGGACAACCTCACTCTCAATAAGTGGAATTTAAGTCTAACTCAATCTTACAAAACCGGCTTGTAAGGTGAGGTTTGCACCCATTTATAAACTATTCAAAAGCCTTATCTCTAGTTGATGTGGGATCTTCAACACACCCCCTCACGTCAAGACTGCTCAACTCGTGCGTGGGACTATATTGTTTAAGGATAGTCCGATAGCGGCCCGATAACGGGTGGCCCGATAGGCTCAACAACCGTCCTAGGATAGGCTCTCACATCATCGTTGCCTTGGCCTTTTTGTTTAAGCATTTGCTTAAACTTTCTTGATATAAGAGATATTTCTTTGTCAATTGAGTTTTCCAACTTAACCTTGAAAGTATTATGTTCCTCCTTTAAAGCTTTCAAAGCTCTAGCTTTCTTTCATATGATCTAGGTTTTCTTTGATGTAAACCTTACATGAAGACCTTTTTAGACAATGAAGATGCCTCCTTGTACTTGTGATCTTGGAGATGCATCTCGTGGACTCTCAAGATTTCTAGAAGCTAATCCCATATGAGCTTTTCAGATCTCTTATCTCCTAGATGGAGGTGGCCTTTGGTTCTCAAACCTTAGACATGTTATCTAGCAACTTCAAGTTGATCTAAGCTTTATAGAAAATTTGCCATGAAGCAGCTTCCAGAACATTTTTAAGAACCTATATTCTTCTGGGTATAGTCTCACCTCATGGTGAAGAACTCATACTTAAGTGTGAGAGTGATAACTTTTTTAGATTGGGTATCCTCATTTTCTTCATAGTCTATCCTTAATGAGTCCCAAATCTCCTTGGCAGTATTTAACCTGCAAACCTTTTCATATTCATTTTTTGACAAAGCACAAATTAGAGTGTACCTTGCTTTGTTGTTTAGTTTCATCTTGTCAAAGTCATCCTGTATCCAATCCCCTTTTAGATCATTGATAATGATGTCTCCTCTAGTTATGATAATCCATAACTCAGAGTGTAGACTTGATGTATATTTCCATCTTGTCCTTCCAATAGGGATAGTTCTCCCCTAGAATATTGGTGGTCTTGTGAAGGATACTCCTTGGCAACCAGATGTCCTTCCATGCCAGCAATGTGAATCTTCCTTTCAATTGTAGTAAGACGTTAAATCCTTTGGAGACTGAATTGTGTACTTACATCTTTTTTAAGTTTTTTGTAAAGCTTCATCTTGATAAACATGAACATACAAAGTTAAATGTTGTTTATCATTAGAGGTGCATTTTACAAAGCTCATTAGACGCAACTTCAATAGGATAAACACATTGTTAAAAAAAAAATTCACAAAATATATTTTCACAAAAGTTTCCTTCTTAAGTTAGTTTCAGATAAATATGATGTAATAAAAGAGATAAGAGATAGAGAGAATTACACATGTTATATTTTATACTATGTTTGAATTACACAGACTACATCCAATTTTTTATTAATTTGATGAAGTTTTTTATTAATGTAGACTACCACTGCAAGATATAATTATTATTTAGACTCAACCATTTCTATCTAAATTAAAAGTATTATTTGGACACAATTAATCTTTTCTAACTTATTATTTGTATCTAGCCACTTTGGCTAAGCATGTGTATTGTTTGGACCCAACCCACTTTTTACTAAAATACTTTGATAACAAAAGGTTTGATTTAAAAGATCACATAGTTTTGCTTACTAAAAGATATCAACACCCTAATATGAATAAAAGTTTGAAAACACTATTCTAGCAAGCTATGAATACAAACAATGCTCTTCCTCACACATAGAAGGGTTAAAATTTTTTGAAAGAATTTAGAACAAATTTTGTAAGGATCGTCAACCTTTCTTCTTCTTCACATATATGTAGAGCTGAGAAGAAAATAATATTTGCAAATCCTTTTAGAGCCGATGTAAGGTTTACAAGTCTTTCATCTTCTTCGCTTATCGTCTAGACATTTTATGCACATAGACACATTAAATTCTCTTCATACAACATGAAGTACATGTGATTTCTTTACACAAATTCTATGATACATGACATGACTTATCAGGCATATACATATAGTTTTTTACCTTTTCAACAAAAAGAATGGAACCTAATACAGTTGAATGACTTTGCAACACTAACATTCTTCCATTTTCAAATAACAATTTATATGTATCAAGTTTAAGCATATTCTTCAAGAATCTAGATATAGACATTTCAAAGTCTAATCTTCTTAAAAGATATGAACATTTCATGCACATAAAGAATAAACCTTTATAGGTCTTTTATGTGTACTATGAAAGGCTTAAGGCTTATTATTTGTAAGAAGGAGTATACTTATCATTTAGTCAAGCTAAAATCTTATCAGATGAAGAATACTAAACAAGACACTTTCATTTATTTGATGAAACACATAATGAATAATGTTTGTCTCTAACAAGACCTTATGTATATACAATTATGTATTATACTTTGTTGTTTAAGAAAAAAATCAAATACAAATTAAAGGATTTATTGAAAATTGATCTAACAAAAATGATCAATTATTTATATGGGTTCCTTGAACCTCAAGCCATAAAAATTTGGAAATAAAAACACAATTTTATGTTCATATTCAATGTTGGATTCATGTACTTAAGTGATTATTTACCTCATGAGTACAACTCACACACTATATATGTTACATTATCAATATATGTTACATTATCAATATATGTTACATTATCAATACATGATCACTAATTATTATGTCTAATTCAAGTCTCATTAGCAATTAATGATATTTGTCTAAGAGATTATTCTTGTGTGGTTTTATTTACAATGAAAGTTGACCTAAACATAAAATATTTAATACAAACGTATGATTTTCTTAAAAAATAATCAAAGATTTTCATTTGAAACATTGTAAATTAATAATCATTTTCTTTGAACTACTGTTATGAATATAAAAAATGTATTAAATGATAACATAACTTTCATTAAATTTATCTTTAAGTTATTTAATTCTTAATTAAATCACAATAACTTTAATTAATTTTAAAAGAATTAACTTAGTTAAAATGGATATATTAGTCTATAACAAAAACCAATAAAGCTTGGACACATGGAGATGGACCAAACCTTACATGGGTATTAATGATTCTTAGTATAAGATAATAACAAACTTTAACTGTTTTAGTGAACTTATTTCTAGTTTCAAATTTTCTAAAATATAGAAAACCAATATTTATTATTTTTTGTTTGAAAAAAAAAAGTATTGACCCAGTCAACAATTGAAGAAATTTATTGCAAGTGGTTACAATATTTTTTACGTAATAAAAATTATTAGTTGTTCTGTACTGAATTTAGGATTTATTTGTGGTTAAACTTTTAGCACTAATTTAATGACATGATTATATATATATATATATTGGTATCTTGTCGAGCTTAATATGCTATTTGGAGGAGAAAACACCTAACATAGAAAAAAATTAAAAGAACATCACATTCTACCTTAATTTTTGTTAATAGATATAAAATGTGTTATTTTACATTAGTTGTGATTTTCTAATAAATGTGAATGTGGCATATTATTAGTTACTTCGCACAACCAATATAAAATATCACTTTTTATATTTTGTCAACTTATAAATATCACATTTTTTAGTTCAATTTCATAAGTGCTGTAGAATGTCTAAAAAATGTATAAAAAACATATGTTGTAACACTGATTTACTTTTTGTCGTGATATCACAAAATTTATAGTAGACGAAGATAAAGTACACAATGGTATACTCTTTTTAAAAGAAGTTAAAACTTATTATCATTAAAAGTCACTTTAAGGGTGAAGATAATAACACTTACAACTTTTTTTTATTAAAAGTTATATGCAAATGACTTGAAAGAGTTTTGTTAGTCATTAAGTCATAAGGTACGTAATATAATATATTTTAAACAATTAAGGAAATTTAATGTAGGGACTTAAATAAGAGGTAGACATCGAAAAAATTTTAGAGGAAATCGATATAATATTAACTAATGGTTATAACATTAATCATTGGTTTCATAAAGGATTGTCAAATTGCTTTCACTTTACATAACAATACTTTAATTTTGTCTTCTTTTTCTAAAATAATGAGATGTATTGATTTAGAGTTTCGGTTAAGAAAATTAGTTAAGTAAGATAACCTATTGACTAAGGTATGAAATATAGACTTATGATGAAAACAGAGAGGTATCATATCTAGTAATTGAAAGACCAATATTATAATTTGATATAAGCTATGTGGCTGTATGCTTCTAGTTGTAAGTTTTCTACGAAGCTTCCATAAGATGGTATTTACTCTAGTTTGTTCACTTCATTCTCTAAAGATTGTTTAACATAAGCAAACTAATCGAAAATAATGCATTTCATTCACGGTTTTATGTTAAATAATAACATATATAAAAGTTTGACTCATAATTAACCTCGTTAAGATAAGTATATTCCCTAACATTTGTTTATTCTTTAATTAGCCATTCGAGAAGGATTTACTATTTAAAACCACTTATATATTCATCAAATCAATTGAAAAATAAGATTTATGGGAATACTTATTATTTACCCGTTGCTCATATTATTTATAGATACTCGCATGGCATTTATGAAATTTTTTATATTCGTAGATATTTATGGATATTCATGTATATTCAATTTTTATTCTTTTGTAAACTTTGAAACAAGTTAAAAATATTTTTTAAAATATAGACTCAAATAAAAATTTTATCTTAAAATATGATTTAAATAAAAATACATAATAAAATATTTGAAGAAATAAAATTAACCTTTCAAAAGAACAACTTCAAATAAATTGTATAACAAAGAATAAATTTAAATAAAATTAATCTCTTAAAAAACAAATTTAATTGCATAAAACTAAATGAAAATAATAAATAAAGATATAAAATCAACTTTTAAATAATTATTCAATAGTTAATCACTGGTGCGAAATAATAAATCAATAACTCTATTGATGATTCTTTCAAAATTATTGTCGATGTTTGATTAGTGACGTTCTTTTTGAAAATTTAATCAATTATACTATAATTATATTCTCTTTCTTCTGCAAAGCACACGTATAGACCACTTGCACCTGCACCTCGTGCCTCTATCTTTTTCCTTTTTTTTCTATCTGTGAAGTTTCTATCCATATATCTCATTTATATCTTATTTATTTCAAAATTCGAATACACCCTGCAGTAGTTAAGAAGCTAAGGATCATTTTTATCCGATAAGAATTTCAAATCAAGTAAGTTCTTATTTATTCTATAGATCTTTTGTTCTCTATTTTTTCTTAGGTTTCGACCATTAATCTTTGAGGGGTCAGTTGAGATTAGTGTCATTATCTGATTTGGAGGAATTATTTTGGAGATCGTCATCTTAGGTAAGGGAAGTTAGTTTTAACTTTTTCAATAGTACCTTAGGTTAACAGACCTGATTGTGAATGAAATTCATCTGCAATTTTAACTTCCATTACAGGGGTGTTTCATAGTGAAACAGGTTAATTATGTATTTAATATAAACTTCGAAATTGAAATGATGTGTATGCTGACTGAATTATATGTTCATATGTAACCATTTTGATTGAAATGAAACCAAAGTACTGGAGGTTGAAAGGAAATGAAGGTACCATGGATACATATGTATCTATATGCTTCAGTGTGGTTGAATTGATATGATATGTGTGATGACTAAATTATATGTTCATATGTAACCATTTTGGTTGAAATGAAACCAGAATACTGATAGTTGAAAGGAAATAAAGGTATCATGAATATATATGCATCTATATGCTTGAGTATGACTAGATTGGTATGATATGTGTAATGACTAAATTATATTTTCTTGTGTAACCATTTTGGTTAAAATAAAACCATAGTACTGGGGGTTGAAAGAAAATCAAGGTGTCATGGTTACATATGCATCTTTATGCTTCAGTATGGTTAAATTGATATGATATGTGTGATGACTGAATTATATGTTCATATATAACCATTTTGGTTGAAATGAAACCAGAGTACTGAGGGTTGAAAGGAAATCAAGGTATCATGGTTACACATGCATCTATATGCTTCAATATGGTTGAATTGATATGATATGTGTTATGACTAAATGATGAGTTCATATATAATCATTTTGATTGAAACGAAATCAGAGTACTGGGGATTGAAAGGAAATCAAGATAAGATGATTGTCAATGAGTTTACGTGAAGTCAATGTGCTTGGAATTGAGTATAAAGGATTGTGATTAGATGATAGACCTATTTGTATTTTGTTTGAGAGTTGATATTTGAAATCTTAAATTTATAAGAGAACATGAATTGCAAATCTATTTATTCCATTTCATTTTACTTTCACAAGTTGTTAATTCACTAGCTTACCCTAACTTTTTTTATTATGTTATGAACTCCGATGAATGTACTATGTACACGAACAAATGCATGTACAGGTTCAGAAGCATCTTATAGAGTATAGGCTCTTAGTTTGGTTTCTCTTTTTGTGATGTATCTAGTTATACATAGGTTTAATGTATATGGAAACCTTTTTGAATCACTTTAAACCTTGGAGTATATGTCAATACTTGGACATAGATAAAAGTTGGTTTTTGACAACGTATTTGGCTGAGTTCAAGAGGGGGTGAATTGAACTTTGAAATATTTTTGCAATTTAACTCTTTGAAAACAATTTTTGCAATTAGAAAATCTTTAGTGAATCTCAATGATTAAGAATATAAGGTTCAGCAGAAAATAAATTGGCTTAAAGTTCGAATGAATTGATTTATATTAGATGTTGAGTAAAGACAAACAAAATGAATTACAATCACAATTTAACGCAATCAAGATTTCTAAAACAGCAGAAACAAAATATATGCAGTTTTTTATCAAAACAAACAGAATTAACTATGATAGAAATTCAGTCAAGGTATTATAATAGAATCCTACAATCCAACAACAAATCTGAATTATCAGATTATGCAAAAAATTGATATTAAATCAGATTTGATTAAAGACAATTTCAATTAAAGGACCTTTGCAAAACAGATTGTACAAGAAACTTTCAGTAAATGAATTAATCACATATACACCAATACACAAGAATCAATTACAAGACTTCAAAACAAGGTTTAAAGATGCACACAGTGAACAAAATGCAATCTTGTAGTAAGAATATCAAGAACCACACTACAATAATAAAACTTCAAGTACGCAGAAACACAAATATCAACCATTATAGAACAACTTCTAGATAAGATTATTTTAGAATTAAAACCAGATATGAAATATTGCAGATTATCAAAATTTTCAGCAACTTAACCAGAACCAAATCAATTTCTAATTAATAGCAATAGGCAACGCAAGAACAAAACAAGATTGTGAGAGAAAGGTTAAGAAGAAGAGACACAATTAATTTTATACTGATTAACCCTTCCTCAAGGGCTACGTCCAATCTTCTTTGCACCACACATAAAGAAAGTTCCACTAAATCAATTAATTGTTCACATACAATCAATCAACCAATTCCTACTCCCTGTAAGAATTAAGAAACCTGCTAAATTGATCCACTACTCCCCGCAGCTCCCAATCAAATCAACAAAATCACAAGGCTAACTCCTATAGCCCAAAATCAATACAATTGTTCAAGAATTTCACAGAATTACAATGAACACAACACAAATCTTGAATCAAACAGGTTCAAGAAAGGTTGAGGATAGGTAGTTTCTTTCCTCTTCAGAAAAAAGAAAATGATAAAAAAAAGTTGGTTGACTCACAACACTAACATCCCTCATTTTCCAAAAACTTTTATTTGTGTAGAGCAACTTTTTTGCATGTTTTTTTAAGAGATATTGATGTTGATAAAATGTTGTTAGGTTATCGTGAGAGAATGATGAAGCGACCATTCCCTACAAGCATAAAATGAGTATTTATAAGTTTGACTTGTAACATTAAATGCTCAAAGCTTGCATTTGTCAAATGAAGTATACTTGTTTATGTTTGTCCAAGTAAAAAATTATCAAACATAAAAGCATAAACAAAGCACTTGTATCTATTGGATGAAGCACACAATAAATAGTGTTTTCAATTGTTCAGCCTACAACATGATTTGACTTTATATAAAAATATGTTTTATAGTTTGTTGTTGAAGCACAAAATCAAAACCAAACAAAGAGTTTGTTGAATTTGGATCTAACAAATTGTTTTATTTCAAGAAGTTCATATTTTAGGTGTTATGTCATCAAAATTTACGAAAGACAAAATACATAAACTTTAAATTGTGAGTCTTTAAATAGTTTTGTAATTTTGTAAACTCTTATTAGTTTGCTTGGTTGAAATAAAGATTGTGTGTAATATAATTGCTTGTACATTGATTTGTTGAATCGATAAATTTAGTTTGTTTTATTTCATGTTGAAATTACATCGTTGCATTGAGGGAACCTAAGTTTCACATTAGAAATTTAATATAAAAGTTATGTACTACCTCTAATTTGAAAATTCCTTTGATTTCTTTCACATAAAAACATGAGGAAGGAGTACAAATAATATTGTGTTCAATCTTGAATTGTTTGGTTGGACAACTTGGGAAGATTAATAACGTTTTAATAGTCCATTAGTACATATATTTTAATTTACATTTCGTATATGTAGTGAAATTTGGTTGATTGCATTTTATGTTAATCTTCAGGTGCATAGTTAATTGTGATTAAATATCGCTTTCATTTCATGTAACTTGAAGAGCAATACAAAATGTTGCCAAAATTTTATGAAATATAAGAAATGTTAATTAAAATTTATGTACTAATCAACTATAAAAGGTGAATCTTCTTAAATTGGATTGTTTATAAATAATATTAGAATATTTCTTAGTCTTCATTTTCAATTTTACTTTTCACTTATAGTTTTTTTATATTTTATAATTATTGACATTTGCGATACTTATTAAAATTTATTTTTATATGCTTCATTTTATCATATTATTTTTATTGAGTTATGTATGTCTTTATTTAGATTTAACAAAAAAATTATATTTTCATATGATATTGTTGATTCTAGTCAACTATGCAACAAATTTTATTTATGCAAGTTTATTAATTGAGATAAACAATAGGAAATAAAAAAAAACTAAAAATAAGTGATACAACAATGATTGTAGCCATAATCGTCGTTGTATGCCTACCTACAACTAGGAATGCCAAATGAAGTTGTCCCTACTGATATTCTCTGAACCTATCTCGATTTTGATAGGACATCCTCGACTTGATTGGGTATGGGTATGGTTGTAGGTAATATCTAATTTTCTTAAACTGGTTATGTGACGAGGATGGTTGTGTACATATCAACCTCATCTCCGTCTACATACCCATCCTAATACTCATCCATGCCCGTATACTCATCATTTCAAATTACTAAAACACTTACAAAACTTATATTAACTTTTATTTGGTCCTTAATTTTGTAACTTATTTATACGTCATACATTTAATCATTTTTATACTTTCTTATAATTATTTGACCTTTATCCAATTGTTGTTATTTGATACTCTCATTTGATATTTATATAATATAATTTCTTTCTTGATATTTGACATTGGAGGAAAGGAAATGTGTATCCTTCCTATTAAATACTTGATAATATTATGTTTCTATGATTTTTACTTTTGATAAAAAAATATTTAATTAATATTTTAAACTGTAAAAGAGTGGGTACTGTTGTAATTAGCGGTATTGCAAAATTATTAAAACCCCATAAACCAAATTAAAACCATTAAACCTATTGAAATTTGTGATAATGGTTTTGAATGTTTGCACCTGGACGGATGCATGACTAGATTCTTATGTAACCATTAGGAGATGTTCACTTATAAATAGAGATCCCTCACTTCTCCAAAACACACCAATCAAAATATTTCTCTTCTCTCTTTTTTAATATCTTCTTTTCCACTGTTCTAGGTATTTTTGCTCATAAAAGAAATACTTGCTAGTTTTTAAATCTTTGAAACCACTCGAGAAGTTCCTGTTGAGAAATTGATCATATTCGTATTTTTAGCCATGGACCAACACCTACCCACCCTGTTGTCATCCCTACCTACAACAATGATTTTAAACAAAATTATTGTCAAATTAACGTTATAATTAAGGCTTTTTAAAAATTTATATAAAATATGGCCATATAGTATAAAAATGAATTTTTGCTCATAAAAGAAAATGCTTACTAGTTTTGAAATCCTTGAAACCACTCGAGAAGTTCCTATTGATCATGTTTGTATTTTTAGTTGTGGACCAACACCCACCCACCCCGATGTCATCCCTGCCTACAACAATAATTTTGAACAAAATTGTTGTCAAATTAACCTTATAATTAAGGCTTTTTAAAAATTTATATAAAATATAGTCATATAGTATAAAAATTAATTTTATAAGTAATATATATAATGAGAGCTTAACTTAAAAAAGTCTTAGTTTTTAATAATAACTTAATCAACAACGATTGTTGAATCCTTGTCAAAATGTGATTTAAATCTATATCTTCGTCAAAGATCTTTTTTTCAGTGATGAATGCTTTTTTTTTTTATCAGTAACATCAATTTATCCACTTAATTCTTACAAATTATCCAAATAAAAATCGAGAACAATTGATGATAAATCTTAGCATGTTGAATATTATAATACCTATATCCGTCTCATTGACAAATAAGTAATTAAAAAACTCATTTATTATTCATATATATATATATA
>Ga0209489_103827_pt1 | contig 28701 bp, 16 predicted proteins | sample SiratrowhiteBW_FD_187527 | JGI IMG/M metagenome (GOLD analysis project Ga0209489, IMG submission 187527) | Root nodule microbial communities of legume samples collected from California, USA - Siratro white BW (SPAdes) (version 2) | ecosystem: Host-associated > Plants > Roots > Nodule | place...
TTTTTTTTTTTTTTTTTTTAATTTCACAAATGATTCACTAAATGGTGGTGGACTTTGGAATTTCACCAACTATTTTCAAGAGAAGTTAATTAAAAATATAATTACTTTAAAGAAAATTCAACATGCATTTCAGGATATAGACTAGTTTCTTTCGTAGCCTCCCTTATCCATGGATGTTAGCTTAGGATTGTTCAACCTTAGAAAAATGTAGATCTCAAGAATTTGGCAAGACAGATTAAAATTAAATCGTGAAAAAAAAATTAATATTGATCTCCTCAACAAAGTAGGATAAATGAGTGACTTAGATATAATCAAAAGTTACAATTTACATGAGATAAAAAAATTAGAAAAAGAATCATAATTTTTAACAAAAGAACAAAAGGTAATGGTAGAATTAGCATTACCCACTTTTGTGGAGGAATTTAAAAAACAACTATAAAATACCATATCAACACAAGATAGAAATGTAAGTTGTCAATAGTCAAATTCATATCTTGAAAATGAAAATATACTAATATATGAATTTGACTCTAAAACAACGAAAAAAAAGTCACAAATCACAATATTATTACAAATGATCTAATAAGAAATGTTGATAAAAGAAGACAAAAATATAAAAGATAACAAGACAATTAGACACATTTTAGTAAAAAAGTGCTAATAAAAGAAAACAAAATAAATTAAGGTCAATTTTCTACATCGCTTGAGAATAACTTCTATTATACCTCATTAATGATGTAAATAATTTTATATAGTCTTCTCCGTAGGTCATTGGTTTCATTTGTATCAAAATTCCTTGCAATTTATATGTTTTGCAATAATAAACGAATTTCGATATTATAAAGAGTTCATCTCAGATTTAAAGTTGCTTTTGTAAGTGTTTTCGCAATCAATGTTTAACTTTATTTTGTTTATATAATTTCTTATCCCCTTTATTATTTTCAACTTATTTTAACATGTTTATGTTATTGAAAACACTAGTGTACTGAAAAGAAGTTATCAAACTATATTTTTAATGATGAAATCAATGAGTTATAATAAGTCGCGATAAGTGCAAAAATAAAGTGGGCGTACAAATTCTTCGGTAAAGAGAGTTAGCACTAAATTTAAGCAAACTACGACAATTTTAATCCAAATGAAGGTTAACACTTACTAAAATGGTGATTCTAACTACTACAATTCTAAAAAAAAAAAAAAAAGAATGAAACAAAATATAATGTTATTTGTAAATCTATTCAAAGAACGTGTCAGAAAAATGAGAACTTAAAATTTGATCAACAAATACAAAGAGGTTTTCAAGTGGTATCGTAAGGACTTCTTTCACTTAATTTTATTTTTCTTGCATACTAAAAAACTAGTATAAATAATGTATTTAGAAAATTAACGTACAGGATAGTTTACATTATGGTATATTAAAGCTATAATAAAATTACTACTTTTTCTTTTCAAAATTAGTCGTGCACCAATAAAATGTATGTTACATTTAAATTTGTAATGCTAATTGGAATTTGAGATATTCACTTGTTAAATAAACTATAAATAAATAATTAATGTCAATTAAAGGAAATATAATGCATCATATAAATGTATTTATTAATCATTACAAAATCAAGTAGATTATTCAGAATCAATAAGAACAGTACTTTCCTCCATAAAACTTGTAGATTTACTATAATCATTTGAATGGTTTTGGTAAGATTTACTTTTATGAGCATGTCCCTCAAATAGCAAAGGTTTTGGAGGCATTTCAATATTCTCAAGTTCTCCTTCCAACATCTCCACTACTTTGTTCATAGAAGGACGATCACTTGGTTTCAATTGTATACACCACAATGCTACTAAAAACATCTTCTTAATCTCCTCCTTGTATTCTTGTTTGGTAAAATTTTCTTCTTCTATCTCATTTTCTCCATTCAATTGATTGTATATCCAAAGTGGAAAACAATGTTCACTTGAATCATTTGAATGTGGATTAAAATTTCTTTTTTTATTTGCCATTTCCATCAAAAGCATTCCAAAACTATAAACATCTGCCTTGTATGATACTCCTCCAATATTATGATAAAATAACTCAGGTGCCATGTATCCAAGTGTCCCCCTTGCATCATGCAAAGTGATAATACTTTTGTCTATAGGATAAAGTCTTGCCAAGCCAAAGTCTGAAACCTTTGGGATAAAGTTTTCATCCAGAAGGATGTTATGTGACTTGATATCAAAATGCAAAATTTGCATATCACAACCTTCATGCAAATAAGCAATACCACGAGCCACTCCAAGAGATATCTCATATATTTGTGTGTGAGTTAAAGAGATACTATCTTGCTTGGAAAAAATATATTTATCAAGAGCACCATTAGGCATGAATTCATAAACAAGAGCATGATTTGATGATTCAACACAAAATCCAATAAGTCTCACCACATTTGTATGATGGATTCTTCCAATAGTACCAACTTCATTGATGAAATCTTGCCCATTTGACTTTGATTTACTCAACAACTTTATTGCAGCAAATGACCCACCACGCAACTTTCCTTTGTATACTAAGCCAAATCCTCCTTGACCTAACTTGTCCTTAAAACCCCTAGTCATGTGCTTTATTTCTTTATATGAGTATCTTATTGGCGTGAGGGTGTTTTCTTGTAAAAAAGCTTCAATATTTTCATACTTTGATTTATGTCTTCTTCCCCATTTATAGATCAATAACACAAGAAAAGCTACCACACCAAACAAAACTCGTATTATAAAGTATGGTAGGATATACCTTCCGACGCTTTTTCCTATTTTAGCTGGGCTATCATCATCATATCCTGTAGCTTTATTCAAGCCAAGATTTTGCATCAATCCTGCATGGTTCAAAAAATTGATTATAATGGTGTTGATAACTATTTTTTGTTCCTATCATTATATCAAAATGTTTACGATTAATTATAACTAAACACAACATTATTTGAATCATATGTCAATTAAAATTGTGCAATGTGTTGTAAAGACTTACACTTAAGAGAAGATTGTTAGGAATTCAATTATAGAGTCGACAGTCTCACATTGGGTGAAGATGAGCGAGATGAACAATATATAAAGAGAAAGACTCACAAAGTAGCTTAAAATTTTTGGCTAGAGATAGTGTTGTGGTATTTTATATAGTTAACTCAACTCATTGATAAAATGACAAAAAGCAGTGTCTGGGAGGTTGATTACATCAACATGTTGATGAGTTGGGATTTACTTTGATTGATCTTAAAAAGATAACTTATAAGAAAGATCATTATCATGACTTATCAAGCAAATCAAGTCTTCCAAATGAGACGTGGCCAGTTGTCCTCAAGGGGAAGGATTGAACATTATGCTGACGAACTTTGAGTTTGAGAATTTCAATTTCATTTGAAACAATATATTCTCATGAATAGCTACAAAGTGGAGGCAATTCAAAATAAATTTGACTAGTTTTACATTTACATTGAACACAAAGACAAGTTCTCTTGTGAGAAATATGGTATAAACGAGGAGACAAGACAATTTTTATTCAGATTCGATAATCCTTACAATAAGTTTGCTTCTATTCGACATCACACTTTTTTGAATCATATAATGGAATCTGCTGTTTATTTTGTATTCTTTTTATAGAAAAAAAAGGAAGTAAGTTCAAGACATCTAATAGAAAAATGCTACTCCTCACAAACTGTCTCAAGGAAAGTATGAGTTATTGGAATACAAGATGATAAAGAGCATATAAAGAGGCAAAAAGACACATCTTCTGGTTAAGGAGTTATTTTTCCTTCATGCCCTCCTAGTCGACATAAAAAGTGAAATTTGTTCTAAACTAAAGTTAGAGGGAACATGACATATGAGAAATCACAAAAAAAAGTGTTTAGGGAATTGTAAGTTGGTAATAATGTCTTATTTTTGGTATGGGTGCAACAATACTTTGCATTGGGTCGTGACTCCAACCCTTTTGCAAGATCTGTTAGTTAAGAGATGATTTTTGGTATGGGTGCAACAATACTTTGCATTGGGTCGTGACTCCAACCCTTTTGCAAGATCTGTTAGTTAAGAGATGATGGAGCAACCATTTCCATAATCTACATAAAGGTTGAAACCACATTTAACTAAGCAAATAAAAGCACAAGTTACTAATGATTTGAATTATGAGACCAACAATTGAATTTCATGGGCATCTCGTAGCAACAAAATGTTGAGTCAGAAGTAGTTCCCACTCATGGTCGTGTTATAATGCACAAAATAATTGTCCTACTGAAGACTTAGAAGAGGAGAAAACACATACTAATATCTCCTATTGTTATTGATTGTTTAGTGGATAAGTTCTTCCTCGTTTAGTGGCCATTGAAGAATGTATCTAGAAGAATTAACCATACACCATGACCATGCACGATGATTTGATTAAAGTGGTGGTTGAAAAAATTAGAGATGTCACTTCTTCATTTCAATATCCACAATGGAAGTTCAATTAATGGAAAAGACACTTGAATATTCATTGTATGGTCTACACACGTAATTAAGACGTTTTCAAAAAAATAATAAAGTATGTTTGATATATATATATTATTTATCTTATATATATTCATATTAATATACATTATTTGTTATCATATTTTATCAAAAGGAGACCAAAAATTTCAATTATATCTATAGAAACAAAGATACATGCTAGGAAGGAAAATAAAATACCTCTATAAAGACCGATACAAAATAAACCTGCAAGAAAGTTTTGTGATGTCAACAAAAAAGTATAAAAACCAAACACTAGAATCTAAGGAATAAAGGAAGTGGAGGATTAGATCATGTATATATGTAAAGGAAAATAACAGAAGACAAGAAGAAACAAGTATAGAAACTTACCTATAGCGGAAATTATGTTTACTGCATTACTACCTGAAAAACATCGAAATGAAATTTAGGGAACTAAAAGGAGATTAATATAGGAATTTAGTAAGATCTTACATAAACTTGTGCAGAATAATTTTACTTCATAGTTAAAACTTCCAACCAACATAGATATTGTTTATTTAAAAGCGTCATATTTTTTAACTATGTAATAACACGTGTCGAACATAGATGGGTGTTGGTAAATGCAAGTCGTAGTTTAGAACATTTTATGGAAAATAATATTACACACATCATGTATAAAATACTCTGAAAAGTTAAGCATAACATGTTGAATAAAAGAAAATGGAACCATATTTTCATGCAAGTGTTCTGAATTTGATAAGGATCTTTGTTCTACAATAATTATTAAAGTACAATAATCGCTAATGAAAAGGAAATACATCATTTTGCTAATGAAAAGTGCTGAAATGTGTGATTTGCTGACAAATATTTTTTAATTTTGTCACCCAATTAAACATTGAACTATTCTATCCGATTCGATAATGGAAGAAAGACAAGAAAATTAAACATAACATACTGATCACATGCAGTATTTATGCAAACACAACATGTCAACACGAAAACTGTAAACTCATATATAATGAACACACACGTTTTATATAAGTATTTTTGTCTTGATTTTAATGAAAAAATTTACATTAATTGAGCACAAATATGAGGATAAATAGTAACTAATTTTTTAAATTAGATATTAAAATGGAAATGAATATGTAAATATCTACTTTCCAGTAGATATTGTGATGTTGTGATGCTTATCTCTGTCTTTATATCCATTTTCTTTTTAAATTATTATAAAATACTTCTAATTTTATTATATGATCCAAAAATTTATACTAATCTAAGTCATATATTTAACTAATTTTACTCTTATTTATAATTATTTGATATTTTCCCCATGATTATTTGATATTCTTATTTATATAATTATATTTTTTTATATTTAATATTGGAAAAAATTTATATTCTTTTACATTGAATAGTATTATATTTCTTTTATTTAATTTTATTTTTTCAAAAAATATTTAATTATATTTGGAAATCGGATAACAGGTATGATTATACCTGTTTATACGAACGAAAAAAATAATAATATCATTAAATATAGGAATGATGATGAACTTTTAATTTAGAAACGGAGACAAAATATATTTTTACTTCCAAATTCACAATATAGGAGACAGGAATAGGACTACTAAAAAACAGGTTGAACGAACAGTGATGCATTAAAAAAAATGAGTTGTTTAACATAATTAAAATAAAATTCTCATTTGGTTAAGTTTTAAAAGTTAAATTATTCATAAATAATCATACTTGAATTGAACTGAACCATAATTTATGAATTTAAAAAAGAAAATATGTTTTTTAAAATAGCTTTCTATTAATTATAATTTAAATAATAAAATAATAATTCAGTTCATTCAATTTGTAATATATTTTAGTTTATTTTTCTTTAAAAAATCATATCATCTATAGTTAATTTAGTTGAATCATTTTTTAAAATTTAATTTCACAATAGTTTGCTTCCATTTATTTATTTTATTTATTCCTAGAAAAGATAAAGGATTAATACAATTGTGATCAAGCTACTCTCTACAAAAGAAGAATGTCTAGGAATACTCTTAAATGATAGGTCTCTTGTTCAATTATGTGAAATGGTACCAGCCCTCTCCAAATAAATAAACAAATAAATAAATAAATAAATTAAGATATCAAAATTATCATGAGTGCTATCAGATCAAACATATCAAAATGCAAATAAGTCTACTTACCAAAGAAAGAAAATAGAAAACTAAATTACTTTTCCTTCTATCAATTTTATTCATTTTATGAATACAATATTCAGTTTAATTATTCAATTATAAGAGCTAGTATTATAATTTTCATTTAATTATGCTATTATAAAATGTGTAAGAAATAAGCATCCAATTTTTGGGTGGATAATAATGTAGGATAGATAGCCGAACTCGTTAGCCTATCATCAATTGGGGCTGAAAATTTGTTCTCATTTTGGTCTACTTTACCTATCTAACCGAACATGAGACAATTAACCGAGCACAATTGGACAACCTAGTCTTTAAAAATATATATATTAGAAATTATATCTAAAGTTTTGATAGGGTAGTTTTGTTAACATTTTAAGATTCTTACAAAAAATTAAAATATATGTTTTTATTATTACTAGTTTATTTCATAAATTTAATTTTCTAATATTAGTAAAAAATTACATTTAAACGAAAATTAGACTAAATTCATTAATATATATATTCTATCTCTATTAAATAAATTTGTTTATTTAAATGAATATTATACAATAAATATTTTAATATTTTTATTATTTTAAATTGGGCAGAGGTTGACTTGTCGGAGCTATTCATTAATGAGGTGAACACTTTGCCTAACTTACTTTACGTAACTTACTTTAGCTTAGACCAGTGACACTCATCCATCCTAAATAAATAGATCTAGCCTATTTTGTCATAAATTCATCTCAACCAAATTCTTTCCTAATATTAGTGGGAACATGAACATACATGCTTATTCATATATGTTTTTTTTTTTTAACAGCCAAGCTTATTCATATATGTATTCATTCTTCTATAATAATAAACAAATAAAATTATAATTAAAATTAGATATTATAACAACTATTAAAATAAAAATTAGTGTATAAAATTATAAAAGATATTTTATCAATTTTTATTATAAAAAAAATATTTAAAGATAATTAATATTTATTGTAAACAATTTTTCTATAAATAATAAAATGATAAAATAGTTTGTGGTGAAGAGGAAAAATACGTATTAAAATGAGTTAAAACTGAAAAAAATATTTCAAAATACTTATAATAAAAAAAAATTTAATAGTTATAAATAATTTTCTTATCAAAAAAATTAATAAAATAAATATAAACAGGAGGAGAGTGAGAAATGGCGTAATTACCAAAGGTGCATTTGTATGTGACTGTGTTAGGTTTTTCGTAGACATATCGGCAATCTTCATCGCCACATCGGACTTCACCGGTGGATTCATCCACAACACTGCAATCTATTCCCTTTCCGCATCGATCTTCACAAATAACATACAACCAAGAGAGCTCAAATCCCTGCAAGACCATTTTGTAGATTTCCCCATACGAAACTTTTTCGTTGGACTTGTTCTCTCCCACAGTACCAAAAGTAGCTACCTCCAGCTGGCACCCAACCTTGATGTCCTTCACACCAAAACCGTTTCTTGAATCCTTAACAACAGCGTACACATGTCCTATGTGGTCGCAACCTCTGCCTTCCACAGCAACATATCTAGGATCATCAGTGACCGGATCGCTACAGTTGAAATAAGCTATTGACGGTTGAAAAGCTGGGTCCAATTGTAGCGGATCCCTTCCCAGACCCACGAAGTCGTTACTAAAATTGGCAGAGTGCAAGAAGTAGCGAGGCATTAAGGAGCAGGCACCGTCCTCAGCATCGCTCACTCGAATTTTGTATCTCTTGTAATCGATTTGTTGGACTTTGTATTTACCAGAAAACAGGGTTAGAAGAGTTGCGTTGTTCTCGCAATGCAATTGGTAACTGGTGTCGCCGCAGTGAGATGGGTCAGTGCTGAGTCGAAAGGGGTAACTTATGTTGGGAATGTTGGCGCAGGAGGAAGCGGGACAGTTGGGGATGAGCGCTGTTGCGCAGGTTTGTAGAAGTAGAAGAACGGCGATGACGGGTATTCTTTCTCGTCTTTTCATCGTTGCCGTCGATTTAATTCACTCTTCCAACCCTCTCTTGGGAGTATTTGTTCTTCTGTAATGGTTTCAACTGGTGTTGATAGATCAAGAAGATATTTTCAATTCTTGGAAGACAAAAATAAACCAAACTTTCAATTGTTTTGAGATGTCATATTTGACTACCACTTGCAGTATCTTATCCATAGGATGCCGGGAGAAACGGACCACATGTAGACACTAACTTTTGTAATAATATTAACATTAAAATTTACCAATTTCTCGAAGTAATATTAATTTTTATTTAATTTTTGTTCAATAATTGAGTTTTGAAACTAAAAATGTGATTCCTTCTCTTAGATTTAACAAGTGATCCATTTAGGATACAAATTTAAATTTATTTAAAAATATGATTTTAGGTAAAATAGATAATAAGGATAAGCAGCGACACTTTTATAAAAAAAAATAAGTGGTAAAGATGTTATAGGGAGATAGAAAACTCTTAGATAAGTTAAGAGTTGATTCAACCAAGAATCCAAAAAATTCATACTCATTAATTTGAAAAAATGTATCCTCATTCCTTCTCACTTCCAAAAAATGTTTAAATACCATATAGGTTTGTCTTATTTGAAAGTAGATAAATAAAAGTAAAATAAAATAAAATAAAATTTTTATTAGTCATTCTCTTAGCTCTCTAAACCCATTAGATATAATCAACTTAGTCTCCTCCATATGGTTTGTCCTTTAATAGTTGGGCCTTCATCAAATATGTCACCTTGTACTGTAAAGTTTTTTGGGTCTTCCTAAGTCTTCCTCTAGTCATGGGGCCACCTAAGTCTTGAATTGGATCCTGAACTTCATTTTTTATTTCGTGGGCTTGGGCTTTCTCATTATGGGTCTTGTACATTTAAACTTGGATGTCCCCTTCTTGGAAAACATTTATCCTCAATTGTTGAAAATCATTGATAAATCAAATACATTAAAAGTGGCACTTACTCGTAACTCACCAAGTATATCAACTTTATAAGCATTATCATTAATCATCTCCAACACTTGAAAATGACCATCTCCTCTTGGTTGGAGTTTGAACTTCCTTTGCTTAGGAAATCTTTCTTTCCTCATATGAACCCAAACCCAATCACTCAGTTCAAAAACAATTTCTTTCTTCCTTTATTAGGTTGTTTGACATACTTCTCATTTTTCTTTTTCAATTTGTGCCTTCACACGCTTATGCAACTTCTTCACATAATCAGCTTTAGCTTGTGCATCCTTATGCTTCAGAACATAAGTATTAGGCAAAGACAATATATCAAGCGGTATTAAAAGATTAAATCTCTACACAATTTCAAATGGTGAGCAATTAATTGTGTTATGGACAACCCTATTATAAGCAAAGTGCCTAATGTTCTATTCACTATTTCAGTTTGCCCGTTAGTTTGTGGGTGACAAATAGTAGAGAAAAGTAATTTAGCACCAAACTTACCCTCACAATGTCCCCCAAAAGTAACTTAGAAACTTAGTGTCTTTCTCACTTATTGATGTGATCTGAAAAATATAAAAAAAATGTAATTTTTCCTTTTATTTTTTTTGTGTTTAGTTTGGACCTAAGGAAGGAATAAACTTGTCTATTCCTCTTCCATTATGAGTTCTATATAAGGACACCTATTGTACTCATTTTGGCAGATCTGGAATGAATAGAAATTTTTGAAAAAAAGTCTTGAGTGTATCATATCTCAAGAGATGTTTCTTCTTTGTTTATTCTAGAGTAGTGCTTCATCACTTATCTCTTGATGGCATATCGGGGTTCATCAAAAAAAAGTGGAGAGTTTCTCTCTTGGGGTTTCTTATCTTGTGAGCTAAGTCACAAATGACGATTTACCATCTTGCTTATCTCATGGATTTGAGTGGCACAAGGTTCTTCCCAATTCCTAGCATTGATTCTTATCTTGTGAGCTAGGTCACAAATGATGAATCACCATCTTACTTATCTTAGAGATTTGAGTGGCGCAAGGTGTTGTTTTAATTCCTAGCATTATCTTTGTTTCTTGCATTTTCTTTAATTAATCACATTCATCCAAGAATTCATCCAAGACCTATTCTCTTTAGCTTGAGTGGAACAATCCTACAACTCAAGCCATTCTCCATTACTATAGACACTTTGGCTTCCGTTTTGTACCTCTGACTTGGTGATTCCGCATCAGTTGGTATCAGAGCTTTGGTACATTCAAAGCTTTTGGGTATTATTCAGGGAACGGTTCAAGCATTTCATCAAACACTTGGAGGACAACTTGGATCTTTAAAGATTAATTCAACTAGAATTCGGGACAAATTTTCTTGAAGAAGGGGAAGACAATTTTATCTGAAAAATATAAAAAAATATATAATTTTTCCTTTTATTTTTTTGTGTTTAGTTTGGACTCAGAGAAGGAATGAACTTGTCTATTCCTCTTCCACTATGAGTTTTATATAAAGACACCTATTGTACTCATTTTGGCATATTTGGAACGAACATAATTTTTTTAAAATCTTGAGTGTGGCATATCTCAAGAGATGTTTCTCCTTTGCTTATCCTAAAATGACACTTCATGGCTTATCTCTTGGTGGCTTATAAAGACACCTATTGTACTCATTTTGGCATATTTGGAACGAATATAATTTTTTTAAAATCTTGAGTGTGGCATATCTCAAGAGATGTTTCTCCTTTGCTTATCCTAAAATGACACTTCATGGCTTATCTCTTCGTGGCGTATCGAGGCTCATCAAAGGGAAGTGAAGAGTTTCTCTCAAGGGGTTTCTTATCTTATGAGCTAGGTCACAACTAGTGATTCACCATCTTGCTTATCTAATAGATTTGAGTGACGCAAAATTTCTTCTATTTCTTAGCATTGATTTTTATCTTATAAGCTAGGTCACAAGATATTTTCAATTTTGAGGTATTATATTAATTTGACTACCACTTGCAGTTAGTGTATCTTATCCAAACGATGCCAGCAGAGACGGACCAATGTATGAAGACATTAAATTATCTTTAACAAAATGATTGAACAAAGTGCCTTAGCACCAAAATGCCTTTTTGCATGGTTTATTATAGATTATAGAACATTTTACTAACAGGATGTTTACACGATTTCATTTGTCTAGGAGTTAGTTTCAATCTATTATAGTTTATCTAGTAATTATGTATCTGATAATTGTGTATTTATTAGTAATTAGTTTCAATTTATTATATATTCCTTAGTTTTTGGACAACATTTTAAATGTTTTTTCATTTAAGATGAGAGTCTCTCTCCACCCATCCATAAATTTGATAGGTCATTAGATTAAAACGAATATATGAATGTTTACTGTAACACATTAATTTAATTAAATTTTGCTAATAATGGATTATGTCTTAGAATAATTAATTAAGGAGTTATTTGTTTATATTTTTTGAAAACATGATTTTTTTAATAATTAATACTATAATTAAATATTATTTTAGTTCGTTTAAAATGTTTTTAATCAGCTTGCATTGATAATTAATCAGGTTTTAAAATAATTGATTATCTTTTATTATTGATTAATGTCACATATATGATTAGTATTTACCTTGAGTATTTTTAATTAATTATTTTACATTAAAGTATTTAAATATGAAATTATTTTTAAGTAACAGATTTTTGACAAATACAAGTGCTTCATCTTATGTTCACATATGCAATAACATCACTCTTATCTTTGTCAGATAAAATATTTTCTTTATTTTATAGTATACTTTTAATTTATATATGCTTATACTATGTTTTTGTAGAGAATGTTTTTTCATTTGACTAGAAAGAAGTTCTCACAAGAAACGTCAACATTAGAATATTTTACAAAAAGACGTCAACATTAGAATATTTTACAAAAAGTGTGTGAAAGCAGATTTATGTTAACCACTTTTTTAAAAGGATAATCTGTCTCCTTTGCATAGTTCATCCACCTCATGGTCTTGACTTTTACTCAAGATGAGATAAAAATAATCTAACATATGCCTAATAAGTTAGGTTAAGTATTAATGCATTTCTTCATGTAGAAGTTTGCAATTAGTGTTGTAAGAAGAGCATTTAATGTAACTCTCAACAACTATGAGGAAAGACATACCTATAGATAGAAGAACTTCTCAATATCTCTGTAGAAAACACTAAAAACATAAGAGAGACTTGAATTGTGTTTTAATGATTCTTTTATGGCGTTTTGTAAATATTGTTTGATGATAATGATTCAAATGTTATTTTATATACGATAGATGATTTGTTAATGATTTTGTTAATAAAGATTGTGTTTGAAGATGTGTCATACATAGCTTTTAGTTTAACATATTCACTTGTTTAAAAAGAATTCTTTGACTTAGTTTTAATAGTAACTCTCCCTTTTAGTTTAGTACAAATGATAATAATATACAAAATAAAAGAGATAAGGGAAAAGAGAAATACACATCACATTTTTATACTGGTTCGTTCGACATAACAAACTACATTTAGTTCTCAATTAACATATTGAGTTTCACTAGGCACACTAATATTGTTAAGTACAACACTAGTATTCTTTGGGCACATAGTCATTCCTAATTAATCCATTGAGTATGGTTTGGGATTGTAGTCACTCTTGGCTAACCTCTTTAGTATTGTTTAAATTGCAGTCACTGCTCTCTAGAACTGAGCATTCCTTGGTCACAACCACTATTAACTAAAACTAAATATTCTTTAAAGTGAAGAATAGGAAAAATACAAGAAGAGGAGGTTGATTTGTGTTTTAATTAATTTTAAAAACCTTTTGTAAGTATCATCCGATAATTATCATTCAAATGATGGTTTTATCTTTCAGTTGATCAAATAAAGGCTTTTACATCTGATAGAGTACCAGATACACAACTTTACAACTTAATTGATTTAATGGACTAAGACGATTTTCAAATACTTATCCTCATAATAACTCTTCTTTGGGGGTTAGTGAAGACAATAATAACATGTATTGTAAAGGACATAGAGAAGAAATAAATATACACAACATTTTATATTGATTCGTTTGTTGCAACAAACTACAGCCAGTTCTCAATAAAAGATTGAGCTCTACTAGGTTTCGGAATTACACTTCGATTGTTTAGGCTTGTAGCAACTCCTACTAATCTTTGAGTATTGTTTTCATATGACATTCTTGGCTTAACAAGTATTCTTTTAGCTCACAATTACTTGTAGTTGGACTTGCTTAGTATTATTTCCCAAGCTACCCCTAGCTCAACGAGTATTCTATAAGTTTTTAGCAACTCCTGGCTACTCCCTTTAGTATTCTTTTCCAAGCCACTTTTGGCTCAATAAGTATTCTTTGGGGTCCTAGCCACTCTTGGCTACTTCCATGAGTATTATTTGCCAAACAACCACTATTGGCTAAGATGGAAAGGTTAAGTGTTTGTATGATAAAAAAATCACTGAGTCTGCATACTCGACAGTGTTTGTGCCTTACAACGGGTACAAGGTTTGTGCATTCTTGGTTCAAATTGTTGATTTTTCTTTCTAGAGAGGGATTGCGTCTTTCGATGAATACAATACCTAAATTCTCTCTCCTAGTTTGCTCTATGAACACTTACTATTTTCTTCTTCAAGCTTCGTAAGATCCAAAGATTTGGCAGAGTTTCTGCTCTCACTCCAAGAAAAAATGCAATTACATGCAACAAAAATCTGTAAGTAATGTAAGAAATTCTTAGGTAAAAGAAAATTACTTATGAATTACATACAAAAACAAAATTGTAGGTAAATAAGCATAGGTAACCATTACCTACCGATTCTCAAAATCGATAGATAAATTCATATGTTGATATCCTTAGATAAATCCATATCTAATTACACATGGGTAAATATATAAATAATTACATTTGAATAAATCAATATGTAAGTACATACGGATAAATCGATAAGTAATTACATACAAATAAATTTGTAGGTAATATGTAATTACCTATTGATTATCTATAGCTAACTATGTGTGTTACCAAGCTCTTAACAGAATTAATTAACCTTTTTTCTACAAAAGATATATATAATCCTAGACATATATTTAAAGTCATCAAACCAATAATGATAATTTACAACTTCCAAAATTTATAATATAATAGTCATTAAAACTAATAATTCAATAAATTTACAAAAAAAATATTATCCAAGTTATCAATGCAAAGTAGAAAAAAATAAATCAATACAATTAAACCATACATAATAAAAATCCAAACATAATCAATGGAACTATAATAAAAAAAATTAACCCAATAAAAATCTTATGTGAGTAGTGTCTATAAAGTTTCCTAATGCACATAATCATTATAACCGGTAGGTTAATTATATTGTTGTACATTGCCTTGCACTTGTCCATTGTCCTGCACTTGATTTTGATGTTAAATATTTGGTTGTTGAAAAATATTTTGTGCAGTTGTTGTTGCTTAAGCCAGGTAGATACTAGAAAACCGCACCAACAAAATTTCAGATGGATTAGAACTAGGAACTCATATGAAGAATCTACTTCTCACTAGTGGACAACCACGCCTCACTAGTTGTTAGTCGTTGTCTAAGTTGACTAATCTTTTTTGAATGAACATGTTGAGTAGAACATGCTTGTGTATGTTGTAAGTAACTTTCAACACAATCATCATGAGGATTGACATGTCGAACCCCATACACTCGTCCCTTATACCTTCCACTATAGCTTGTAACCAACAGTGATTCCCTAGTCTCTCCTCCCAAGTAGGGTCCAAGGGAATGCATTGTGAGACATTAAAGAAAAAAGACTCAATTAATATTTGAGAAAAATCTGCTTTGAAAATCTTTCTATTCAAAATAAGAATGTTTGTTAAATTAGTATCAAATGTATATGTACAATAAACTTGAAAGAAACTAACATGTGTCTGCCTCGATCTATCATCACGAAATCCCCATAGTCTTTGGTATATATATTTGTTAGAACACTTCATCATTATGGACCGAGCGACCAAGCTCCTCTGTCTACCAACAAAAAGTTTTATAAAGCAAGGAATTAATAATATATCAAACATTAATAAAAAAATTATTAAAGTAGTCATACCAAATGAATGGTGTGTTGCTGTAACTAGTGGATCACCTAGTGTGCAAACTCCCACTTTTTTCAAATGCACAATTTTTTTTGTTGAATCACATTTTGATTGATACAAAGATATGTTCCACTTCTCCAGATTATTCTAAATATTATTTTCAATCCATTCATGTTTCTTTCCTTCTTTTCAAGCTTCTTTAAACATCTCTATAAAGTCAATGAGAAGCCTTGGAATTAAAAAGTTTCTTAATTCTATCCTCATATTCAACACACCATAACACCTTCCTCTGTCAAGAATAATATATAGTTGTCCATGACTCTCAATCTATCCAAATGTTGTCCAAATAAACTAAGTATATTTCAAAAGTAAAAATAAGTAAAGGATGAATAATGTTGATTTGGGGTGAGCTTTGCATGTTATGTTTATTAAGTAGAATGTTGCAGGATTTGTCAAAATAAAAGGAAAAACATTAGAAGGAAAAACATTCCAAAAGGAAAGCAATATAAACAAAGAAAAGTAGAGTCCAAATAGAAAAGATCATCTTTAATTCATCCACCATCCACTCAGCAGCCCCCTCAATGATGATCTAAGTATAAGTATATGATCGCAAGGTTTATGTTGGTGTAGTGGTTGTGAGTTGTGTACGTATACCTAAATTACATATGGATTTTGTCCAGTACATATGAACTTTTACTGTAGATAAATACGATTTTTCTTGTAGTGTTATTTGTGCTCTTTCAGAGTGTTTCTTTCTTATCTTGAAAGGGCTTACTCTTAAGGGGAGATTAGCCGTTAGGGTGAACCAGTATACAAATTTGTTGTGTTGGCTTTTCACTCTTGTGCTAGACGCTTGCTTGATTAGTTTTATCTATTGCGAATGGAGTCTAAGCTCCTTTCAACCCTCCCTATTGAAACCAATTGTTCTTACATATGATGTAAGCAACATAGCCAAACTCTTCTTTAGAGATATGGTTAAACTTCATTGGCTACCTAAGTGAATAGGGAGAGTCTGGCCTCTCGAAAGCCGGGAGAAAAGATTTTATTACTACTTTATTGTTTTGTTCAAATTTGTTCATCTTTGTTCAGTTGTTATCTCCAATTATCAACTCAAATACACTCTGAAATATTATTCAGTTACTCCCTTATCTACAGTTTTGTTGTTATTATCATCAAATACCTTTACAATTGGTATTAAATTCTCGATCTAGGTTTCAAACCTATGAATGGTTACCACATGCAGCTCAAGAGCAACGGAGGAACGTGTCGAAGGGTTAGTGAAACGAATGATGGACCACGATCAGATGTCAGAGACAATATTGAAGAGGCTCAACGATATGATGATGCATTCGCCATAACTTGATCACACAACAGAGTCGTATCAGGAAGAAGACAATGCCCCTCAAATCACGGATCCCAGTGGAGGAGGACAGAATCGCGGAAAACCGTACTACAGGGGTGACGGGGGACACAAATTAGAGGTCCCAACATTTGATGGAGTAGATACGAACGGGTGGTTAGTGAGAATGAACCGTTTCTTTCGGGTGTCAAACATTCCGGTGGGGGAGAAGCTTGATTATGCAGTGCTAGGATTAATGGGAGAGACTCTTATGTGGTTCGAATGGTGGAAGACTCAGTCGACATTTCACACTTGGCTCCGCTTCAAGCACGACTTGCTGAAACGTTTCGAACCAGGAGCGGTGTCAAATCCCTTGGTGCCAATGTTGCAGGTGAAGCAAACAGGCTCCGTCATGAAGTATCGACATGATTTTGAGCTCGCAGCCAGATCACACAGAAATTTGGGTGGAGAGACCGTACTATGTATGTTCCATGAAGGGTTGAAACCGATGATTAAGTCAAAACTAGATGTGGTGGAGTTTGAATCCCTACAAGCATTGATGGATTGTGCAACGATTGTCGAAGCGAGAAATTTAGCTTGGCGAGAGGAAGGTGGAAGCCAATGGGGAAAACGACGTGAAACAGACCCTAAGTCTAGTGAGGGTTTTAATAGAGGTACGAATTGGGCCAGACATAATAATTTTAATATCTACTTTGAACGTTCCCCACCACCAGAACCCAAGGAGAACCAAGTCACTCATACCACTCGATTCCCAACTTCTAGCTCATCGGGCCCAGAGCATAATTCTAGTTGGATCTCAAATGAAGAGTGACTTGAACGCCAATGCAAGGGTCTATGCTACAAGTGTGGGGAGAAGTGGAATCCATCCTAGCGTGTCGACACCGCCATCAACACCTGGTGCTAGTAGATGCTGACAAAGAGGAGGAGCTTGAACCATCCCCTGAAGAAATCACATAGGAACCCTCTACTCTTAATCTACAAACTTTGTCTCTCCATCTTTTATCTTTCAGTCATTGGGGGTTCACACCTCATGACACATTTAAAGCTAAAGGCACGATCCAGGGCTTAAAGGTGATTGTATTGGTGGATTCAAAGGCGGAGGCCAATTTCCTTTCCACTCACATTGTCTCCTACCTAGGTTTACCATTGAGCCAGATGCGGTCATTTTAAGTTGAGGTTGGGAATGGTGCTATTGAACCAGGAGCTGGGGCTGTGAAAATGTCAAACTGATAGTGCAAGGTGTTTCCATAGTTGCAAACTTCCTTGTAATGGAGCTCGGGTGGTCAAAGGTGGTGCTTGGTGTTGGGTGGGTGGCAAGCCTGGGCAGATTTGAAGGCGACTATAAGCGGTTGACACTAAGCTGGATGTCTAATGGGTCCCGAGTAACACTGCAGGGGTACCCTAGCCTCAGTAAAAGCTATGCATCAGGAAAGATGGCTTTAAATGCATTGAAAAACAATGAAGAGGGTTTCTTGGTGACTCCTCTATTATGCTCTGATGGAGATAACATTACTTCTCCTATTACAACTGAGACTCTGGAATTATTGCAACAATTTGATGATATTTTTCAAGAACCTTCTGGGTTGCCTCTGTCTAGACCACATGATCATACCATTCCATTTAAGGAGAACTCAGCAATCCCTAATATTAGACCATACAGATACCCACATTATCAGAAAGCTGAGTTTGAAAAGATCATTGCAGAGATGTTGCAAACAAGTATATTCGGCCCTAGCACGAGCCCGTTCTCCAGTCCGGTGATCTTGGTGAGAAAGAAAGACGGTGGCTGGCAGTTTTGTGTTGACTACCGAGCACTCAACAAGATAATAGTCCCAGACAAATTTCCAATTCCAGTTATTGAAGATCTTTTGGATGAATTAGTTGGTGTTGTGGTATTCTCCAAGCTGGATTTGAAATCTGGTTACCACCAGATTCGATTGAAAGTAACAGACATTCATAAGACGGTGTTCCGAACACATGAGGGCCATTATGAATTCCTCATGATGCCATTCGGGCTCACAAATGCTCCCTTTACTATCCAGTCACTAATGAATGAGGTATTAAGACCATGTTTATGTAAATTTGCTTTAGTTTTCTTTAATGACATTTTAATATATAGTCACGACAAGGACAGTCATAGGGATCATTTGCTGCAAGTTTTTGAGATCCTTAGGAGGAACAACCTGTTGGAGAACAGGAATAAATGTTGTTTTGAAAGTTTCAGTATCGAGTACTTGGGGGATATTATTTCTGCGCAGGGGGTTGCTACAGATCCTAAAAAGATTCGTGACATGGTTGATTGGCCTACACCTAAAGATTTAAAAGCACTACGGGGATTTCTAGGGCTTACAGAATATTACTGACGCTTTGTGAAGGGCTACAGCAGCATCGCATGGCCTCTTATACAACAACATTTACCAGATTTTGAGAAATTCTTGGGAGCTAGCTTCGAAGATCAAGACTGTGTTTCCTAACTTTCACCTTGAGGACAAGGTGAATTTCCAAGGGGGGTATTGTTATATAACCAAGTGTAAAGGAGGAATAGGAAAAAAAATATAATACAAGTTATTATTAGGGAGTTAGTATAGGTAAAATTGGGTTATACTTATAAATAAAGGGTTGGAAAGAGAGGGAGGGGAAGAGAATTGGATAGTGGAGTGAATAGGGAGAGTCTGGCCTCTCGAAAACCAGGAGAAAAAATTTTGTTACTGCTTTATTGTTCTGTTCAAATTTGTTCATCTTTGTTCAGTTGTTATTTCCAATTATTAACTCAAATACTCTCTAAAATATTATTCAGTTACTCCCTTATCTACAGTTTTGTTGTTATTATCATCAAATACCTTTACACAATTTCATTAGTCATTTTCTGGAGAACTCTTTAGAAAAGACTAAGAACTCAACTCCATTTCTCTACCTCTTGTCACCCTCAAACTGATGGACAAACATAGATAGTAAACAAGTCTCTATCAATTATGCTGAGGGTAGTCCTTAAGGGTAATCACAAATATTGGGATTAGTCTTCTCAACATTGTGTTTGCCTATAATAGGGTAGTCCACAAGACTACAAAGATTTATCCTTTTGAAGTTGTGTGTGATTTTAACTCTCTTACAACTTCAAAATTTGATAACTCTCCCCCACATTAATGATTTAAATCATCAGGAAGGGGTGTCCAAGGATGATATTTGTAAAGAAACTACATGAGAAGGTTAAAACCCAAACACAATATCAAAAAAAGAGATACGTAAAACAAAACAATAAGAGGAAGAAAGTAGTCATATTTGAGGAAGGAAATTAGGTTTGGCTTCCCTTGTGCAAAGACAGATGATAGGGGACCATCCTAAAGATTGTACACAATAACAAAGAGGTTACAAAGCTAGAATGTTGGTTAGGCTTTTGGACCTAATTGGGATTGTTTGGACCTCCAAACAGACTTTTAGACCCAAGTTCAATATTAAAGAAGATTGTTTTAGAGATTTTCCAGTTTCAAAAATATAAGACCTCTATTTATAAAAATTGTATAGAGTAGTGTATAATTTACTTTTGACCTTATATTTTTGTGCCAAATAGAATAGGATTTTGGACTTTGTATTTGGGCCAAGTAGAGTAGGGTTTTGGACCTTGAAACCCATAAAGACAAGTGGACGTCTACCCATGAAATAAGCAAAAGGCGCCACCTAAGAAGATAGAAGGTGCCACATGTGTATATGAAAGCTTCAAAATAGGTACCACATGGAGAGTTTCCTCTCCAAGCTTTTTTTTTTTCACTTGTCCATCTCTCATTGAAGAGTATTTTGAAATTCGGGCTGCAAATTACCTATGCCTTGCCACTCCCTCAATGGAGAAGATTTGAGCCAATCATGAAGAGCCACTTGTCAACATCTTATTTGAAAGGATTTTAAGAAGCTTGCTTTACAAGTTAGGATTTGAAGCTTCTTTTGCAAACTTCTTAGTCTATAAATAAGAGTCTCTTGTACATAAATTTTCAGCTTATGAATGAGAATTATTATACTGCCAACCTTGGAGGAAAACTAATATGGAAGGACCCAAAACAGTGTGGGTACCAAAAGAGAAAAACTCTTCCTCTTGCAATTATATTAAATCCAAGAAAGAAGACTCAAATCTTGGAACTAGGAAAATTGATGCTAACTTTTCATAAAGGAAAGAAAATATACATTCCCAGAATTGAGAAACAAGAGACAAAGATTAACGAGATTCGTTGAAACTAGTCAGATAAGGATGAGATGTTCACATTTTACTTACAAATGTTCATCACTGTCTATCACGTCTACAAGATAAGTACTTTTTTTTGCTTGCATTTATTAGTCTAAAACTCTTATACATTAGACGACCTAATAGTGTTTACATGCATTTGATAATATTTTGATTGTTTATGCAATGTATGATATTTTTTGTATAAATTTTTTTGAAAGTTGATTTATAGTAATTTGGTCTCTTCAATTTTGTTTTATTTTCTTTATAAAAACAAGTGTGTTATTTAGCATAATATTTTTTATTTTGAAAAATAATTAAACATCATTGTAGAAAAATTTATTTATTTGTTTGGTAAGTCTAAAAAGTTGTGAAAAATGTGTTTCTCTATTTTAATTTTAATTTCCTCTTTGAAATTCTAAAAATGTTTTCTATAGGTGTAATAATTGACAATGTTTCAAAAGTTTAATAGTATTATGCATAATGTTTTACTAATTTTGATATATTTTGGTTCCAAATTGTTGATGCTAGTGTATGGTAGTTTCAAATTTTCAAAATCAATACTATTTAAGTTTTTCGAGATTATTTTTATGTTGACTTTTTTTTTTTTTTTTTTTTTTTTTTTTTTTTTGGGTGTTTTTTTTTTTTTTTTTTTTTTTTTTTTTTTTTTTTTGTGTTTTCCACGGGATGTACTATTTTTCAAACACATAATTCATTGTCTTTTCAAGGCCGTGGTGTTTCAAATTCTTACGCTTATTTTTAATTCTTCAGATTTCTTAATTTTGGTTTGTAAGAATGTTTCTAACCTTTGAATTCTGAAGTATTCGATTCTTTCCCTTCTCAGGTTTAAATTACAAATTACTTTCTTTATTTTGTTCTGTTTTTTTATTATTTTAATTTTAGAAAATGTTTGTTTCAATTTTTTTTCATGCATTTATTTTAACGTAAATGTTTTCAACCATTTCAAATTCTGAAATAATCAATTCTTTCCCTTCTCAGGTTTCAATGGTTGTTCTGTTTTCTTATTGGTTTAAAACGTTTGTTTCAAATTTTTTCATAAAAATTACTTTTACATAAATTAATGCTTTAATGTAAATGTTTCCAACCATTGTCGAGGGAGAGATTGTTGTCAAAGAGTTCGACTCTTAGTGGGACAATTGCCAAGAGAGAGATTATTATAGGTGACATCAATTATCTCGTGGTGGAGGTCAAGTGGGCTAAGTCACAATCGAATCATGACACTTAGGCTGTTAAACTCTTAAGTAGAAAGAGTTGCACCTTGACTAATGGCTATAGTTTTTGGCATAGTGGTAAGTGCTCGATCCAACAATTGGTATCAGAGCCAAGGTCACGAGTTCAATGGGAGATTGTTGCAGGTTGCACAATTGTCCTATGGCGGAAGCCAAGTCAGCCGAGTCACAATCAAAGAGTTCTATTCCTAGTAGGACAATTGCTGAGGAGAGATTGTTTCAGGTTACATCAATTGTCTCGTGGCGAAGGCCAAGTAGGCCAAGTCAAAATCGAATCGTGCCAGAAAAAGGGACCAAGGATACAAGAAGATCCGACCTCCATTGATCTCAGGCTCAAGCTGCTCTCAACACAGACCAACACTAGTGTGTGATAAATTGTATAGAGTAAGAATAAACTTGCTTATAATTGGGCTAAAAATTCTAGGATATTTGGACCTTATATTTAGACCAAGTAGACTAGTTATTTGGGCTTTGTAGTGTAGGATGGTAGATTAGGGTTATAGTACTCTTGTTAGGGTTTCAAGTGGGCTCACTTGAACCCTAGAGAAACCCTAAGACATCCCTACATGGGAAAGAGATACTTACACATTTTTCACACATGTTCAAGTGTTGAAAGCATGAGTGGATAAGTTTCACTTGATCCACTTTTTGTGCCATCTTTTTTGAGAGCTCATGGGCGAATACAAATTTAAATTCTCCCTTATTTTTCCTCTCTCTTGGTTGGATCCTATCACTATAAATAAAGGTCTCCACTCCTTGCATTTTCAACTTTGGAATGAGTAGAGTTATGATGCAAAAATTGTGCCACTTTTTCTTGAAGTTCTCCTTAGGATAGGCCTTCATTTCCAGCTCCCTTTCTAAATATTTTCCTTGAGAGTTGGTCGAACCTCTCTCAAGAAACACCACTCCTCCACTCTTCTTCACTCAAACATCTTACCTTCTCCTTTACTTCCACATACTCCATCCATTCCACTAATTTAAATCAAGTATCTCCTCAAGGAAATCCATCAGGAACTAAATCAATTGATTGAGAATTGGATGTAGTATGTGCTATCAAATGAACTAGTATAAAATCATCTTGAGTAGTCTTCCTTTCCTTACCTTATTATATTGCATGTTATGATTTTTACATTAACATAATAAGGAGATGTTTTCAAACTCAAATTGTGAAAATATTTATTAGTTTGTCTATCCAATACAAACATATCATCTCATTGCACACTTTGAGACGATATTGCGAAATCTAAAAAAGTTTGAAAATACAATTCAACCTTCTTTTTTGTGTTACTTTTTATTTTTCACAACAATGACAACACTTTGGCAAACATACAAATTTGTCAAAATTGTAAAAAATAGGTTGGAGCGAGTTCAAGAGGGGGTGAATTGAACTTTAAAAATTTTTACAAAACTGGAAAGTGATTTAAGTATGAGAATGAATTATCTTTATAAAATCAATTAACTTCATAGTTCTGGACTGTACAGTAAACAATTCAGTAAACAGATGTTCAGAATATACAACGGAAGTATTACAGATTCAATCAAACAGTTTACTGAACTCTTCAAGAATCAGAACACAATCAACAAGATTATTATATTTTAATCCAGTCAATTCAGATGATAACAACAATTGAATAATAGCAATCAAGAAGAGTAGGGAGAAAAGCAAGAACATATAATTTTTATCCTGGTTCACCCTTCCACAAGGGCTACGTCCAGTCCTTTGCCAAACCAACAAAGATTTCCACTAAAATGATCCAAGATCAGCTTTACACCCTTGTTCCCAGCAAGTTACAAACTGCTCCCCGCAGTACTTACTACTCCCAGCAGTAAACCCACCACACTGAACCCTTCAGCTGGTGTTACACCAATACAGAAACCCACTGCACTGCCCAATTACACTCCAATAATTGAATACAACAAGAACAAAATACAGCTCAAATCAATCAACCTCACTGTATGCAATACAAAATGGTTTGAGATCAAGTATGAATGACTTAGCTCTGGTCCAGAACCAAAGCAGTTGATCCTCACTCAAGAAGTGCTTCAAGATTCATGATCTTTATGATTTCTTGTGTGAAAATCAATTCGAAAACAATTTGCACAAAAAGGGCGCTTGTGATCTCTTAGGAATTCTCAAAAGGATATTTCAAAAATCTCAAAGTTATGAAAATGATAGAGACCATTCCCTTTTATAGTCAATTCTATTTAAAACAGTTTAGCTGTCACTAGTTCAATTAATTGAACAAACCATTCAATCGATTGAATTGACCGTTAGTTGACTCAGTCAAAGATTCCAGTAGTAACAGAAATAACTATCACATTCAATCGATTATTTTAAAAATTCAATTGATTGAAAAATCTTTTTCAGCAAAAATCAGTTTAGGCTATTTTTCTTAAAACTAGTTTTAATAAAAAATATTTGTGAATCTCTTAGCACCCTAGGAATGATGAACCATGCCACTAATGATTAAGAACTAAGCCAACATCAACACACAAATCCAACTAAGGACCAAGACCGAATCACCCAACCATCTTCATGTTGGCTCAAAGTCATCCACTTGAACATTCTGGTCCAGGTTGGTTCCAACAGATTCTTCATGAAGCAGTCTTCATCAACTCACGTGTTAGGCATTGATCTAACATAGTCCAGATCCAATCCATCAGAACTTCAGCAAGCTATGGTCTTTATGACTTCATCAAATCACATGCTTAGCATTGGTGTTAACAAAAATTAATAAATAGACAGAAGTCCAAGTATCAAATCCATAGAGACTTGCAATGTAATTATTTAATAAGAAAGAAAATTAATTATATGGATTTTTACATTTGAAAACAAAAATAAAGGCTACATTTTATGGAATAAAGTAATAAAGATGCAAATAAATTTTTTAAGGTTTTTGAATAAATGATCAAAGGATAATCTAATGGAATCAACATAAGAAAATAATGATAAATATAGAGGTTAATAGTTCCTTTTGTCTAACAATTGTGATTGTGTCTTTAAGTTTTGTTTCATTATTTTAAATGTTCTTAATTTTTTCCCACATTGTTTACAAATAAGTTATTTTCCATTAAATTGATGATAATAATATTATCATCATATGTTGTTTCCATCAATAAGTCAGCTTGAGGTGATAAGGTATTTTTTGTTATTTGTGTCATATATCATTGTGTTAATATTGTTATCATCATTTTGAAAAAAAAATACTATATTGATATGTTTTTTTTTCAAAAAAAAGAGATTAAATTGGAAACATTAAAATTAATGGAATAACTGAAAAATGTCATCATAATAGTGAGACACAAACCACACAACAAACTATTAAAACAATAAATAATTATTATTCATTTTTATATAATCTACTAAAGGATTAATTACAGTTTACATTGAAGAATTACAAGAACTAGTAAAGCCTAAGTCATTTGATATTGTTTCATCTGGGTATAAAGTAGGCTTTGGAGGTATTTTCAGGTTTTCAATGTCTCCTTCAAGCATTTCAACTACTTCATTCATCGTAGGACGATCATTTGGTTTCAACTGTATACATCAAAGTGCAACTATAATAATTTTTTTTACTTCTTCCTTTTCTTTCTCTTTGGCATCTTCGATTTCTATATCCTTTTCTTTTCCAATATACTTATGAATCCAAAAGGGAAAGTATAGTTGACTTGAACGCTCTGCATTGGGATTTAGGTTTTTCTTTTTGTTTGCCATTTCCATTAGAAGCATTCCAAAACTATAAACATCAGCCTTGTGAGATATTCTACCAATATTTTTATAAAATAATTCTGGAGCCATATACCCAATTGTTCCTCTTGCTCCTGTCATTGTGACAATGCTATTATCTATTGGATATAACTTTGCCAATCCAAAGTCAGAGACCTTTGGGGTGAGTTTTTCATCCAACAAGATGTTGTGGGGCTTGATATCAAAATGCAAAATTTGCATCTCACACCCATGGTGAAGATAAGCAATTCCTCTAGCTACTCCAATTGAAATATTGTATATTTCATCATAGCTTAAATGTATATTTGTATCTTTAGAAAAAATAATTTTATCCAGAGATCCATTTGACATAAATTCGTAAACAAGAGCATATTTTGATCCTTCAACACAAAATCCAACTAATTTTACTATATTTTGATGATGTATTCTTCCAATAGTTGCAACTTCATTGATAAAATCTTGTCCATCCCCTGTTGATTTACTTAACATTTTGATTGCCACATAAGGTCCACTAGACAACTTTCCCTTAAACACATAACCATATCCTCCTTCACCCAATTTGTCTTTGAAACCTCCAGTCATCTTCTTGATTTCCTTGTATGAATATCTAATAGGCATCAAATTGGAATGTTCCAAGTAATTTTCAATATTTTGGTACATCGACAAATGTCGACTTTTCCATTTGTATATCAAGAGTGCAATAAACAGAGTGATCCCAAACAGAAGTTTTCCTGCCCAGAAGGATGGTAAAACGTAGTGTCCTATAATTAATCCTAATTTATAGTTACCGACACCATCAAATCCTTCATTTTGTACTTTTACTGTTTCAACCAGACCTGTAATATCATAAAAATAACCATGTTTGAATAACAAATGAGAAAGAAAAAGATATAAATGTGCAATGAAATGTTAATATCTGGAAGTTGCTATGGATATAGTGTAGGACAACTCACCTATCCACACAGCATAAAAGGTATCTGCAAGAAAAATTTAGTTGAGTGAATCAATAGTATGATAAACAATTGTTTGAAATGTTAGCATGAGATGCAACGAGCAAGATATCACTTTATTAAAATAAAACATCAATTTGATTCCTAAATTGATATTGTCTATCAGTTTAGTATGTAACATTATAGTAAGCAATTTTTTTTTAACTGTCATATATATATATTTGGCTGTTGACGTTGGTCGAGCCACTCAACTTTTATTGCAATAACAGTCTGCATCTAGGACCAAATTGATTAACGATTGCCAAAATTAAAAACTAAGCTTATTTATTTTTTTCTGTTATAGAAACTGTCAAAATAATGTTATGCCAACTTTAAAGATAGATTTGATACTTTGACATATACTTGTTAATGTTATATTATACTATAGAGTCATTGTTCATCAACAAACGGTTTTGTTCCTCAATTTAGTACATTTGCGCATACCTATACATGTATTTAAGGGCCTATAAATTTAATGGAACAACTATAGGTGCTAAAACTCCCTTTTTGACTTACAAATGTAATTGCATACACAAGAGTCTGATGTTAATTTCGACAACCTTGCTTGAGTTTATTTGCACTGTGCGTATAATTGACCATCAACATGTGTGCATTGAGTTTATCACAAGAATAATGAATTAGAAATTACATATAGTTTGACTGTGCAGAATATGATCGTTATCCAAAAAATAAATAAATTAGAATATGATAGTTGTGAAGCATAAAAATAGGTTCTTGTCATTATGTATATAAATAAAGCCAAGGTGAGCAAACTAAGATGAACTCTTACCTCTTGCATACAAAAGAAGCTCGTACCATATCCTTGTACCATCTGAAAGTGAAACAAAATTCCTCTGATCAGTAAACAGATAAAAGAGATCAACTTTATTTGATTAAATTAAGCATCACTTTAATTAAAAGTAAAAGTCCTTACAGAATTAGAAATATAAAAAATATTATTAACAGAGTAGAAGGATTCAAATTCAATATACGAAGGTTGAAAGTTTAAAATTATTATAGATTTCATATAAATTAAAAATGAGATCCTTTAATATTTGAATCTTTTAATAATTTATAAGTATGAATTTAAACTTACAAACAGAATGAATCTTTATAAAAATGTAAACTTTATTTTCCAAACCAATTTTATAAAATTAAATTAAACTTAAAATCTATTTTTTATAAATAATAATATTACTTTAACATATATTTTAAATTTTACAAATGATCACAAGAAATTCATAATAGAATGAAGTAACTTTTACTTCCTTTACCACATCTATGAAAAATTCCCAGGAAACTGCGGCAGTTGGGCAAGCAATCAACCCTCCCAGAAGTGTCCCAATTGCAGTAGCTAGCCATTGAGCTTCCACAAATGTCCTCACAGGCACGAGTCATCCACGAAATCTCAAACCCATAGACTAGTGCTTTGTACATCTCAGTGTAAGAATTTTGAGGTGTGTGCAAACCCC
>Ga0209489_103830_pt1 | contig 28695 bp, 23 predicted proteins | sample SiratrowhiteBW_FD_187527 | JGI IMG/M metagenome (GOLD analysis project Ga0209489, IMG submission 187527) | Root nodule microbial communities of legume samples collected from California, USA - Siratro white BW (SPAdes) (version 2) | ecosystem: Host-associated > Plants > Roots > Nodule | place...
AAAAAAAAAAAAAAAAAAAAAAAAAAAAAAAAAAAAAATATATATATATATATATATATATATATATATATATATATATATATATATATATATATATTTGTAGTTGTTGCTTAATTAATTTGCATTTTTATTTTTGTACATCTTTTTCTAAATTATTCACATAAAAAAAGAAAAAAACAATTTTTATAATTATTATTTAATTGATTTGTACTTTTATCTTCATATTTTCTTTTTACATCTTTTTCTAATTTATTTGCCAAATAAATAAGAAAACAATTTTTTTAACATACATACATTAATTAGTTTTGCATGCATCTTACATATAGACATGTATCATATATCTACATATACAATTAGACATTCATCACATATCTAAACATCACTAGTAGAATAATGTTTTCTATGACAGGATATGCTGGTGGTTAAAACGGAACTGACGTAAACAAAAATACAGTGACAATTTTGTAAATATTGAAAATGATATAATGACGTTATATGTGTCTACAAAGATAAAAAAATTGCAAATTTTAAATTGGCGGTACATATATCACATCAGTTATTAGGATGGTAACCGGCGTGATATCTGTGTGAAAAGATAAAAAATAAAAAATTGAAAATCTTAAATTGGAGGTGCACATATAACTTATGTTCATAGGTCGGGAACCAACGTTATATGCGTCTCGAAAGATAAAAACAAATTGAAAATATTAAATTGGAGGTGCACATATAACGTTCGTTCTAAGCTTCGGAACCGACATTATATGGGTCTGCACAAAATAAAAATAAATTGAAAATATTAAATTGGAAGTGCACATATAACATTGGTTCTAAGCCTGGGAACCACGTTATATGTGTCTACAAAAGATAAAAAAAAAATGAAAATCTTAAAATGGAGGTTCACATATAACGTGGGATCCAACCCTGGAAATTGACTTTATATGTCTCTCGAAAGATAAAAAAAATTGAAAATATTAAATTGGAGGTGTACATATAATGTAGGTTCACAGGTTGGGAACGAACGTTATATGTGTCTGCAAAAGATAAAAAAAAAATTGAAAATCTTAAATTGGAGGTGGACATATAATGTCGGTTAGTAGGCTTGGAACCGCGTTATATGTTGCATTAACAAAAATTAGGTCAAAATTTTGGGCATTTGATGGGTATATAATGTCGGTTGGCAACATGCAACCAACGTTATATATCCTGTTTTAAGTTTTCAAAATTAGTTTTCCTCATTCGTATTGCCATCTTCTTCCTCGAGCTCGCTTCATTCCCTGGTTTTTCTTCTTTCGCGTGCAATCTTTCAACCTTCACTCTTCGCTTCACTTCTCGTTGTTTCCAATCACCTCTAAAAAAACTTCACTTGTCGCGAACTGCTTGCATTTAGTGGTGCGTTTTGGTTCTCTGGATCCCTTCACCATTGGTTCTCTGTTGCGTGTGGTGTGGTTAGGATTGGGTTCACGTTCGTTGACATTAGGATTGGGTTTTTGAGTGGCATTGGTGTTTGCCTTTGGTTTGCGTTTTGAGAGGCTAGGTTGGCGTTTGGTTTAGTGTTGGTGGAGGTGATTTAGGAGAAGATTGTAAAATAAGTTCAGGCTGAGTTCAAGAGGGGGGGAGGGTGAATTGAACTTAGAAAATTTTTGCAAACATTTGTCAATTTTCAAAATTGGATGAAAATTCTTTATCGAAACGATTGAAAAATGAGTATTATGAAATGTTCAGTGAATGTTCAATAGATTCCAGAACAAAAACAATCAACTAAAACTAGATATAATTGAACTTCAATCAGATTAGATGTAGAAGCAATAAATTGAAACAAGAAAGTATTTTGAATAAATTAGAAATCACTTGAGTAAACAGTAAATTCAAACAGATAATTTTTCCAGTTAGAAAAGAATCAGTATAGATTAAAACCAGATTCAAGAAATACCAAATGTTTTGAGAAAAGCTAATTTTTCCAGAAACACAACCAATTATACAGTAAACATAGTTGACTAAGAAACCAGAAGCAAGAAGTTATACAAGTAACTGAATATGTGTAAGAACTGTTTCAGAGAAAATTCACAAACTCACTCAGCAAGAAACACTTAGATGTACTCGAGAAACAATTAGTTGTACGAACTGAAGAAACAAAATAAGTGTTCAAGAAGAGAGAAAGAAAGATCAAGAACACAAGATTTTATCCTGGTTCATTCTTCCTCAAGGGCTATGTCCAGTCCTTTGTAAACTAGCAAAGATTTCTACTAAAAAGATCTCAAAGATCAGTCTCATAATACAATACTTGCACCCCGCAAGCAAACCCTGCTCCTAGCAGTAACCTACCTACTGTACTATCCAGTTACACTCACACACCCTATGTAATATGTAACAACAACTTAACAGTACACGAAAGTTCAATGAATAGACAAACCAAATAGTGATTCTACTCAAGACAAATTACAAAGATATTAAGAACATAGTAGAAACACTTAGCTTTGCATAAGATCACTGTTACACAGATTCACTATTAAAGTAAAGCTCCAAGCTTAGAGTTCTTGAGAAGAAATAAAGTGTCTAAAGCTCTCAAAGTGTTTTGCGCATTTTTCTCTCTAAAAATTTCACAAGGTTTGCCCTGAATGAATTCTTCCTCTGAAAATCACATGCCTCTCCTTTATATAGAAAACTGTTTTAAAATCTGTTAAAACTTCAATGGATTGTAATAATTGTTCAATCAATTGAACTTCTCCGAAACAAAAACTTTAATATGTTCAGAATAAAACAGTTTAATCAATTTCTTCCTGAAACACTTTTATTTGAAAACTTTGATTAATGTGATTAGCCAAGATTGACTTTGGAGCTTACTATGACTTATGAAACATGCAACATATGATTTTATGACAAGAGCAGAAACTCACACACACACACCCACAAAGCCTAAGTCTAGGATCAAAATCTTCAATCATCTTCATGATTCTCTTTGCAATCCTCTTGATTCCTTAAGCTTCATTCACTTGTTGATTTCATCAAATCCTTTAGCAACTCTTGGTGCTAACAAAGATAGTTTCCACCAAGCACATGTGTATGAATTGTTGAGAGATGATTCAGTAACAAAATTGTATCCCAGTTGTTCAATTTTTTCACGTTTGTCAGCAATATTACGATTATTTAATATCAAGGCAAGAAATGGGTGGACTGATATAACCTTTATTGAAATGCTGGAATTGTTGTATGAAATACTTCCAGAAGGTCATACATTGTCGCCAGTTACTATGAGGTCAAGAAGATATTATGTCCAATGAGTATGAAGTACCGAAAAACACATGCTTGTCCAAATGATTGTATATTGTATAGAAAAGAGTTCAAAGGATTGCATAAGTGTCCTAAATGCGAGGTATTAAGATATAACGTAAAGGATGACGGGGATGAATATGACATGAAAAAGGGTCCTCCTGCAAAAGTATTGTGGTATCTTCCAATCATACCACAATTAAAACGTTTTTTTGGCAATGTTAAGGATGCAAAAAACTTGACATAACATGCAAATGGAAGAAAATGTGATGGGTTGTTACGACATAATAATACAATGTCACAACCTCATTTTTGATTGTGTACGACAAGAGGAGGAAAACTCAAGACATCCAACATAAAAAGATTTATTGGAAAAAAGGATGATGGAAGAAAAGATAAAAAGATTAAAAGAAGCATCATCTTTAGATAATGTTATTTCTCCTCCATCCCCTCTTAGTCAACATGAGAAATGAAAGTTGACTAGGACTAAACCAGGAAGGGAGATGACATATGATCAATCTCAAGAGATTGTCCAAAGGATTGTAAGTTAATAATAAATTCATGATATCTAACCTTTTATTTTTGTAATTAATGTTGACATGTATTATTTTTTACGGGATTCCATGGTGGAGCAAAGCTCCCAGGGAAGTTTTGTCTACCAAGGAAGACAAGACATATTGACTGCTGCTATTGGCACTGAAGAACAACCCGGTCGTGTCGGGACTGTTGTGTTCGGTGTGGAGGTGAGACAGTATTTCAGATCCGCTCCCTGTTCTAGCTCATCTAAGAAAGCAAGCTTAATGGAGGAGATAGCTTGATTGAAAGATGAATTAAAGGATCAATTTACAGATCAATTGAAAGATCAATTGAAAGATGAATTGAAAGATCAATTGACAGATCAATTGAGAGATGAGTTAAGAGACAAATTAAGAAATGAATTAAGATGAGAAATGTCACAACAACTGGAATCTATGGGCATCTCACAACAACACACTCCTCTACATGAACGTGTAGAACTAACTATAGTTAGAAGAGTCAGCACAAAGGGGAGTTGTGCTACTGAGGACGAGGAGGACGACACAAACACCAATACGTCATATCGGTGTAAGCTTTTTGTTAGAGATTCTCCTCGGCTAGTGGCAATTGGGAGAGTGTATGCTACCTCTTCGACAATCCATATGGTGCCACTAGGACATGATTTTGCTAAAGTGGGTGTCGAAGATGTTAGACAGGCAAATGCCGAGGTGCTAGTGCCCACGTCAGATGTTAGATTTGTGGCGGAGGCACTTGGTACATTTATGGTGTGGCCTACACATCTCCTACAAGCCATTTCTAGAAGGCCTCAGGTATGTATAGTCATGATTTCTCTTAATCTTATTTAATTTGACACTTAATGTTATTTGAATTGATACATTTTTGTTTCTGTGTTAGAGGATGGTGGGACGAAAGAGAAATCACCAATTCTTGGTGGTTTAAGTTCTAGGTCTCAACCACTCCAGACAAACGTCAATTGACTCACCTTGTTTAATTTAGTGGGATGAAACCATCTTTGGAGTAGACAATAATGGTGTACCCTTGTACATTTCGATGCAAGATATCCTTCAAATCATCTTGGGAAACCAGATGATAAACATTGCATGGATTCAATTATGGATGATGTAAGTATACCTTTTTACAAGATAAGTGAGATTCTGCTGAAGTCAACAGAGTCAAACTTTTACCAACTTGAGCCAATGTTACATTTTGTATAGAATAATTTTTATTTATATGTATTCGTTTTACCATAGAATTTAATTATTTTAATAAATTTTGTAAAATAAAAATACATCAAGCAAACCCCTTAGACTATAAGAGTGATTTTGCCTAAGGTACATTGTGGCAATGCCTAGGATTGATTTGGAGGGATCCTTGACGTAGGACTTAGGTGGAATGACACAACTGCAAGGGATACATAGCAACACACCAATTGAGAGGATTTTGCTTGGAAAGAAAAACATGCATCTTACATGATAAGTGCTGATTGGAGAGCTTTGTATTTCGAAATTTAAATTCAGATTTTTTTATCCAAATTTAACTAGCCACTCACCCTATAAATTAGAGGACTGATCAATTGTAATTTCAACTTTAAATTAGTGAAGAATATTCTGTCAAAATTTGGTCAACTCATTTGTTTTAGAGTTCCTCTATGTTAGCACCTCTTTGGAGAGAGTCTAGCTAAAAAATTGTTGGGAATTGACCTAACATTTTCCAACCACTTTACCTCACAGATCATCACTTCATTCTAGCACCCTAACTCTTTATTTCATTGCTTCCGAGAATCATCCATAATCTCTAATCCTTGAAGAACAAAATTCTTCAACAGTGGAGCATATGAGAGTCATCATGTATTTTGTCAGTATCTACTTTTGAATGATGAGTTAACTTGACTAGTAAAAAATATCAAACAAATTAAAAAAGTATGTGTAGTATTATATCTCATCTTGCTTTAAGCTTTTTAACTCTTTATTTGCCTTGTGTGTTTATTCAAAATACATGTGTATATGATCTTGTGGACAGTCTAATGACTTGGTCGATTGTCTTATATACTGATCATACACTTTGATGAAATTATTTGTCCATCAAAACTTAATATCATTTTTTATGATCAAAACATTAGGGAAGAACGATTCCTATCAAGATACTAGACTGTTGAAAGTAAATTCCTACGAGTAAACAATCCATGTCTAACACGATAGGGGTGCAACTATAAGAATAATTTTGGTATGGAGATAAGAAGAGATTATGCTCAAAATAAGTTATTTATATGTCAAATGGAGTACGTCCAAAAAGTGTTAACAAACTTCAAAATGAAATCTCATCAAGAAAGTGTTGAGACACTTCGATATGGAATCTATTAACCTAATTTACACACCTTTGACAACATCCATTTGTCTCTGAGCTCAATTATACTTAAACAGAGATAGAGAAGGAATACACGATTTATATTCCTTATGCAAGTGCCATGGGAAGCTTGTGTATATGCTATGGTATACATAAGTAATTAATATGATGAGTAAATACATGATGAATTCATGGAAGGAATATTAACAACATGTGAAGTGTATATTCAGATACGTAAATGAAGTAAAAACATTAGTGTCATCTTTGAAGGTGGTTTATAGTACATCATGAAAAGTTTAATTGATTTTCACTGTACTACAAACTTTTGATTCAAGATGGACTTTTATTCACAATTTATAATTCTCTAGTTAGTTGCAAAATTACCCTCCAAGCTATAGTATCCTTGGTAACTACTAAAGACTAAAACTTTAAAAAGAAAATATTTAAGGGTTTGATGAATGATCTTGAGTTTCGTAAAAAAATCAGAAAAGGTAGTCATCCTTTTATAGTCTGATGTCAATTATTTAGTCAAAGATCGTATGCATTATAAGAAAACTAGACATATTGATGTGAAAAAATTCACTTTATTTTCAAGAAGAAGGCTGAATAAAAGAAAAATCCTTTAATATATTCACAAAGACAATATCCCTAAACAAATTCTTGCTTGGATTAGTTAAATGATGTTGACTTATGTGTACAGTTTTATTGGAAGATATTTTTATGAAAGGTGGAGATTACGTAGTTTATATCATGAATTCCTTCATTGCACCATCCAAGACTCTATAGTATTTAATGGGTGTTATCCAAAGAAGCATATAACATACCTTTTGATAACTATAATAAATGTTTTTTCATAAGTTAGTTAGGATATCTCAAACTAACTCCTCCACTTTTTAGTATGTTTTTAAAAAGGAGGCAATTAGTATGCTTTTAGAAGGAGGTAATTATGTACATTGAAAGAGTTTATTACTAACAAAATTTTTGCATCAATATTCTATCATCTTTCTCTTGCTATGTGTGCACTCTTTTTTATTGTTCGCATGTTTATTTTTTTTTTTTTCTCGCTTTGTTTCTTAACAATACATTTTTACAAGTTTTACTATAGTTAACAATTTTTATTTATTTAAAATTAACTTTTATATGTTTTATAAAGTAGAGAATTTTGACTTGTTGATTACTTTGATTTCAATAACTCAATTATAAATTGTAATATATAAATCATATATATATTGAAAATAACAATTATTAAATATCTACCATGACGATAAGTATTAAATATTACAGAAAATATCTTATTTTCAAAAACAATTAAAATTTCATTATTAATTTTAACCATTTTTAATATTTTTTATATAGATGAATATGAAAAATGTATAATAGAAATTAAAATAAATATAATTAAAATAGTTTATCTAATTTTTTATAAGAATTTAAAAAGAATAAAAATTCTCTTATATATATTTTATAAATAAAAATACTATTTATGTAAAAGTATCATATAAGCATGTTCAGAAAAAAAAATTGGAGCATTTATTTATTTGTTTCACTAGTTCATTTTATATTTCTTTTTATCTGTCTAATAACTCATAACGTCTTTTGACTTTTACACCTTATTTTTATTTTATTTTTGTTCTTATTATATTTAATTTGTAGTGTGTTATTAATTTACAATCCAAACAAAAAAATATATAAATATCTTTTGCATAAATTAATTAATTTAATACAATATTTCAAATGTATAAAGCTTTTTTTTATATTACAAATAATGTTTAAACTTCTATTATCTCTTTTCATATCAAATAAAATGCTAATAAAGTTTTATTAAGTTATGATGTAATTAAAATATGTAAAGTTATCATAAATAGTTAAAATGTTGAATTTTGACTTCTGTAAATTTTATTTGAGAGTGTCTTACTTGTAAAAAAATAAATTATAAGAATAAGTCTTCATTATAATTGATTTTTAGAGTATCAAGATGAGACTAACTAATCTCAAACTTATATTGAATATGTACGTTTGAAAAACTTATTTAACTTCAATTATTTTTTTCAAGAAAATCATTTAGAAAACTAAGAATATATTAATTCGTGATGTACTATATCAAGATCAAACTTATTTATAGAGAACTTAATACAATTATTGACTGATTTGTTGATTTAAGAATTATTAATATTTATAATAATAAGATATTTTTTATTATATATATATATATATATTTATTAAGAATTTTTTTTTTAACTTAGTTACAGTGGTCCTAACAGTGGTCCTTATTCTATTCTACCAACAATAAATATAGAGAGAAAAAAATAATATAAGTATTGTATTATCTCCATCACATGAAATTATTTTATACTAATAACTTATTTATTTATTAAAGTTACTCCAACACACATGATAAACACAACTAATTAAGAAGCCAGAGGAGATTCTTATAGTGGAGAAATTCTAAGTGGGGTATGAAAAAAGGCTTAGCAATAGCATTAAGTAGTAAATGATCAGGTATCATGGGACACCACTAAACAAAGTAGTTATGTCTTAATTTACTTTTAACTTTTTCTTTTCATATCTTTAAAGCAAATTTGATGTAATCAAAACCTTCCATGTACACATAATGCAATATTAATCAGATACCCCATTTAGGCCTTTTTTTTTCTTTCCTGGGAAGTTTACCGGAACTATACTGGTTCAGACATGGACACTTTATTATGAATTACCTACCAATTTTTATATCAAATTCAAGGAAAAAGTTGTTTAGTTTAAAATGAAAATACATTTCTACGAGATTTTCCATCATCTAAAAAAGGAAAGTAAAAAAGAAAATAAACTCATAAATAATTAAATTTAGCTCGTGCCAAAGTTAAATATAAAAAATTAAAGAAATTTACATATTAATTTGTGTATAAATTAATTTATTTTTTTATAGATATGTTTGTGGGAAAACTTGTCCAAATGTAAAAGATGAAAGGCAGTGGAGAGGTGGAGAAAAAACATCATTTATGAAGGTTTGTTTGAAACAAAAGAGGTTAAGAAATACTACTGTTAAATTTGTGTTCTTGCAATAGACCGGTTAATTCCGATAACAAAACAAAGTCTTATATAGTTGTTCTGTTGTCGTTTCTTTCCGTTTGTTATTTGTTACTGCTCCAAAGTCCACCGAATATAGACGCTCCGATGCTCAAATTAATTTATAGTTAGAGTGTACAAATAATTTAAGTCAGAATAAGGTCCAGTCTATTAAGATTTATTATGATTCTATTATAAATCGATTATAACTTATTTTTATTCAGCCGAGGTTTCGATCGAGATAGTCATCTCGATCACTCATTTTGGAATTTTGATAACAACGTGGTAATATAAATTGATATAGATGGCAGACTATATAGTATAATTTATAAATCAAATTGCAAGTATGGTGGATGATTCATCGTGTACCTTCAATGAAAATGTTTTAATTAATATTAGGAAGAAAGTATGTGTGTGTCTATGGATAGGTATTAAAAATGTTTTAATTAATATTAGGAAGAAAGTATGTGTGTGTCTATGGATAGGTATTAAATTAAAAATGTTTTAATTAATATTAGGAAGAAAGTACGTGTGTGTCTATGGATAGGTATTAAATTAAAAATGTTTTAATTAATATTAGGAAGAAAGTATGTGTGTGTCTATGGATAGGTATTAAACATCATGTTTGTGGATGAAATGTTACCAATTTATGCGTAAAAAGGTAATTGCAGAAATAATATTTTTCATTCAGTTAATTGAAAAAATAATTTGAAATTTCGCATAAAGTTTAGGAACAGACTCAGTGATTAAACTGAAAAGAAAAATGATCTGCTGATGCTGTCCTTTTCATTTAAGCACACATTGTCTGATCTAATTGTTTCTAAAAATATCTTTTCTTAGTATCTTATTACTCGTACAAAAATGTCACCCACCCTCAACCTAGGTGCAAAAATAAAATAAAATAAAGGTTACACCGACCATAGGATCACAACCTTCAAAATTTTTGCAACGATTGTGTATAGATATATTATATACAGAATTTAAAGGCAGCAAACTAAAAGATGGTATCGTAGAGATTTTTAAATCATATTTACAGAGTCGGTTACTATTAATAAATATTTTGAGAAAAAATTTATTGAAAAAATGTATAAATTGAACTCACGTAATAAATTAACACTCGAACTTAATATTAAAATAATAATTTTGTGAGTTTTGGTTATTTAATTTTTTTATTTCTATTTAATCTAAAATTTAGACTTACACATATATTCTTAACATAACGAGAATTTATTTAAGAAACGAAAACAAGAGTAACACAAAAAAATATTAGTTTATGGTGGAGTGGATTGAAAGAACCAATGATTGAAAAAGGAAATGCACATAAGGTATGAGGTTAAAGTCACAAACAATTGAAGCATAAGGGAATTATTGGTTAAGTTGAGTTCACTGTAACACTTTTTTGGTGATGAAAAAGAGGTAGAAAAAGAATGAAATAAAGGAGCAACCTGTTTACTTTAAGTAAATCTCTTATCTTCTTTACAAAAGCATTTTCGGGTGTCGTTTGCGAAGCACAAGATACCTTTTCCATGTGAAGTGGAAAGGGACAACTTCAGACGAATCTACGGGTTGATAATTTGAGATGGCTGTGATCAACAACACAATTAACTCTACTTTGATTTTATTATCATATTGTTGAGGTGTAAGGTGCATTGGTATCACTTTTGTTAAACAATTTAATTAGCTACTTTCCTTTCATAACCTAACATGATAAGGTCCTCAAAAAAACATTTCATCATATATACTATGTTTCATTCTTTGGATTCTCAGAACTCAATTGAGTACAATTGCTAGTGGAAGGTGAATTTAAGTTACTTGTTACTTATGAATAAAATGAAAAATTTTCCATATTATTGTGTTTATATAAGAACAACTTAAGATTATAAATATAATCTTATAAAACAATTATGTTTGACTGTGTTCACCGGATATAAAATTTAAAATTCAAAATTTTAAATAAAACTTCAAATTATAAGAATAAAAAATATTTTTTTAAAGTACCTTTTATTCTAAATTAAAATGCTGGAATGACTCAGAAAAATAAATTAAGACTTGTCTTATGTGGAATGAATTTGGTATTAAAAAAAAAAAAGTGTGCAAAACAATACGTGGAATGGGGAAGAGACGCAATCATACACGTTTGTGAATTTGAGTTTTCCTATGCAGAGAGAAAATATTTTCAGTTGATATTGCTATACAGATTCGTTTTGACTTAAAATGAGTTAATCTTATGAAGTGAGCTACTACTTTATCATCTGCTTGGTATAGAGAAAGGAAAATTGAGGAAAGAGAAAATTGAAAATTTTGAATGGACTAAAAATTAAAATTTTATTTTTAAAAAGTTTTTTTCTTCAATGAAAATTATTAGCCTGTCTTGTTTTCTTTCTTTTCTTCTACTCCAAACATATTATTAATTCGATTCTTAGTAGGACCTTCATGCTGTATGCTCCAGAAAATCAATAATTTATGGCATTAAACTTGAAAGTAGAACTAATATCTTCACAATTCATGTTAGTCAAAGTCTCAAAGACCATTGTGAAATTGGCAGTTTCTTCTCTATTTTTTTTTTCTTTTGATTTTTAATGCAGTGCTAAGTTTTCATAGACCCTAGTATTTCTCTTATAGTGGAAACATAACTTTACACTAGCAAGTTGACACATCAAAGTAGATTTTCTTACACCTGTAGAAAAAACAAAGTTGTGTCATGCTTAGAAAAATGATGTTTTATTTATTTAGAATTAAATTTTCATCTGTTTTCCTTCAGTTAGTGCTTTGCTTACATAATTTGCTGGCATACAGAAGAATAATGCTAGCGTGTATATAAAATTTCTTGGGGATTCATTTCATATGGGTCTGTCATGGACTAATATTAAATATTTGTGCTTGCAGATTCTACCCAGCTAGCTATCTACTTATACTTTTGGTTTCTGTTCTAAACTGTGTTTCGATTGCCTAGGTTCGATTCTCATTTCAACAATTCAACTTACCTAACTTTCGATTCAAATCCGTTTTTCATGTTAAATTTTGCTTATAAGTGGTATGCAACATGTTTGTTTATTTTCATCTGTATGGATAATTATTCCCTTTGGATAATTATTTCCTCATGCTGAAGTTTCATTCAATTTCATCCAACAAACCCAGCTTCCAGTTTCAAATCACTTGGTTGTTATATAGGGGATCAAGTCTAAATTCCACCATTTTATCTTGTCTACATTGCATTAAATCTCCAGTTTGAGATATGAATTTTCTTTTTGCATGATTTATAGTATATGAACTCTTCATCGACTCAACTAGTCCTCGCGAAAAGGATGGGTATATATGATCCATTCCATCAAGTGAACATGTGGGGGGACAGCTTTAAAATTGATGGAAGCTTGAATTCAATTGCTACGCCAATGTTCATAACGAAGCCCAGCATGAAGAACAAGGTAAAAGGCATAAGAATTTCTCTTCTGTTAGTAATGTTCATACTTGTTTACGACACTGAATTCCATGTGTTCAGTCTGAATGTACTCCTCATGAATCAAGGGAACCTTCTGGAGATGACCAAGAGACTAATGAGAAAGCTGATAGTAAGGTAATGAATTTAATCACTGTATATTTCTTTTATGCTATTCTAATGCTTTGGAGATCTTGATATCAAACATGAATGTTTTTTATTGAAGCTTTTGACATTGTAGTTAAGGAGTATTTATGTGTAGGTACTAAGACGTCAAGCTCAAAACCGTGAGGCTGCACGAAAATGTCGGCTGCGGAAGAAGGTGATAGAAACTGAATTTAAGGGAAGTTAGCTAGTGTTCATAATCTCATTCTTGCTTATGTAATTAATAGGCTTATGTTCAACAATTAGAAACAAGCCGTGTGAAGCTTATGCAATTGGAGTTGGAGATTGAGAAAGCAAAAAAGCAGGTGATCTTAACCAAAAAAATCACAGTTCTTGTTTATGCTTTTTATTTTAATTTATGGGTTCAAGCACTTACTAAAATGTCTACTTGCAGGGTATGTACATACGCAGTGCACCAGATGTTAGTTATATGGGATCATCTGGAACAATTAACCCAGGTTGGAGATTCTTAGTTTCAGTTTTAACTTTCAAGTTTTCTCAAAATGTTTTCTTCTTAGCTATTTTGTGTACTACTTTCTTCTTGTGCTTTTAGATGAAGTTGCTGTTTGATTTATGGTTTATGTTTGAGCCGGTATTAGATGAAATACATGCCTTTGTTTTCTTTAATGATACTTCTGTCAGGTATTTATGTGATTATTCTTAGTACTCCTCTACGGTTCATTTTGCTGCTGCATCAAACACAAAAGTCAATGAAATTTTTTTTACCAATAATGCTGACAGAATGACATCAGGCAGTCAGTAAATAATTTTGTCTATTTTAGTTCAAGTCATGGTTACTTGAGCAAAGTCTTCAACCTCCAATAGAAGTTAACTGTTACAAAATTGTTTTTTCTGAATCACATGTTGTGGAAAGATCTCTAAAGATTTCTGTAAAAGTCAGTTGATCTTTCTCCATATTTGTTTGTGTCTACTGATCAAGGCCCTTCCCTTCCCTCTTATGGTATCGTGCATAGTGTTAACTTTCACATGTTTTGCAAGATAAGTAGTCAATATCTTTCTCCCAAAAATCAAATTGGTGTTATCTTCATAAAGGGAAGGGTGAATATATTTCCCTTTTGGATGTGTTCCCTGATTTCGAATCCTCTTTTAGATAATTACCCTTCATAAATTCTTTGTTGTTTTTTATAAAGTCTAATGCGATATAATCAGTTTGTTTATATATGTTACATTTAGATGTGAGATTGATAGAATCTTTATTTCTCAAACTTCTTAGTAAACACTTCTAGTGTCCCAAATTAGTATATTGCAGTTAATATTGTGCTGCATTCTATCAAAATTCTTCTTAGGGATCCAAGTATACGAGAAAATTAAGTATTTCATGCAAGTAGCTTTCATGATATGATATTCTAATGTTTATCACACTTTGTCTTGTAGAATTCTCATGTCATTTATTTTGTGATTACATAACTACTTTTTCTAAGTGTCTGAAGCATTAAGTTTCTATAGCATTGTTTGTAAAGCAGGGATAGCGTTGTTTGAACTTGAATATGGACAATGGAACGAAGAGCTCTATAGACAAAATGAAGAACTGAGAAATGCATTACAAACTCGTGAATCTGATATGCAGCTTCATCTACTTGTTGAGAGTTGCTTGAGCCACTACTCAAATCTTTTCAGGATGAAAGCAGAGGCAGCAAAAGCCGATGTCTTTTATTTGATCTCTGGAACATGGAAAGCATCAGTGGAACGCCTTTTTCTTTGGATTGGAGGATCCCGTCCATCACAGCTTCTAAATGTACATCCACATGTCATTCTAACAACTTTTTATTTTATTTTCTGTTCATTGATTGTGCAGATTAGTACTAAGAATTCAAGTGTGAATTTGAGTTCAGAATTAAGTAAAGATGAGAAAGTCATATAAGAAAAAAAAACTACTCATTACTAATTTGGGCCAAATGTATGTGTTAAACTCTTCACAATTCCGTAGTAGTGGTTTACTAAAGATTTTGAAATAACAGAAAATAAGCCCCTGTCTCCCATTGTGTGGTTTGGAAGAGTGAATTTGAACTATTTAGATTTTAGTATCCTAGTATTGCTTTGAAGCCAAAACAAGAATGCCAGATTCTATGCACAACTAGATTTATCCAATATTTTTGATATGATAATGTAGTTGCTAAAACAAAATATCTTTTCTATCTTGTGTTTTGGACTGTCACTGCATAAACATCTTTTCTTCTAGATGTTACTATTTCTCAATTTTCATGATACACTTTTGCATCTTGTTAAAATTACTTGACCTTTTCTTTCAGATTATTGTACCACAACTTGAGCCTTTGACTGATCAACAAATTGTGAGTATTAACAACCTCCGGCTTTCATCTCAGCAAGCTGAAGATGCCCTTTCACTTGGATTGGACAAACTTCAGCAGAGTCTCGTCCACAACATTCCATCAGATCCCTTAGCTATAGGACACTACGGCTTTGAGATGGCTGCTGCATTGGACAAAGGTGAAGCACTAGAAGGTTTTGTAAACCAGGTAATGTATCTTGCATCAAATTTTTTAACATGTTAAGAGTTTGTTATTACTGACTCATAATGGGAAACTTGAGACATTATATGTAGTATACATAAAAACTGTAACAATCACGTAACAACTTATTTTTAAGAGTATTATAGTCATTATAAAAATAAAATTTTGTATTTATAAAAAAGAGATAGTAAAAGATAAAATAGTAATTGTGAAACAGTTATAAAAGTTTTTCATTTCTAAAGAATGCAAAACTGTTATTGTTGAGTTGAAAAACCTCTTCTTGAATTTATTCCTTCTTCCACAGGCAGATCACCTTAGGCAGCAAACTCTGCTTTACATGTCAAGGATTCTAACAACTGTCCAAGCAGCTCAAGGCTTGCTGGCTATGGGGGAATACTTCCATCGTCTTCACACTCTTAGTTCTTTATGGACTGCTCATTCATGTGATCCTTCCTTTCCCACTCAGCTCTCAAACTGAGACCTTTTTGAACCTCAACTGTTTTGTGAACAGGTGCTCAAATCATTGTCTTGTTTGATATGTTATGTATATGCTAGTGCTAGTTACTAATGCTGCCCAGTGCCATGAAGGGTGAACCAAACTTTATATGATCTAGATAACAAGTGAACCACTTTGTAGATAAAATATTGTATCAGTTTCCACATGATCATGAAAAAGGATTTAGCTTCAGATAAATACTTATAAGAGAATTTAAGTAGGTATAATATATTAAACTTCTTTCATAAATTAAAATAATTTATATAGCTTAAATTTTGAAAAATTAAATGAACATAGCTTCTAAAAATTTGCCTGCATTAGTTGATTAGAACTTATTCGAGATCTTTAGTTCGTTGTATCATTTTATTTTCTTTTTCTATAGATGCTTGTTGAGAAGTTTATCTAAATTTGAAATTCATTTTCGCGTTAGTAAAATAAAAAACACAAAATCAACATGATGTACCTGATGATGTTTATATTCCATAATTATAACTTTTGTCTTAACTTTTTCTTGTTAAAATGTTTTTTTCTCCATTTGACATTCTTTTTTAATTTGATAGTATTCTCAAAATCAGATTCCTCGTTTTATCGGTAAATATAGTAGTTCACGGTTCATTAGTCTAATCGTAGTTGAATTATTACAAAACTGGTAATAATTAAACTTATTTGCTAATATTATATTACATTAAATAATATTTAACAATAAAATAACAATATCAACAAACTTTTCTCATTGCAAATTTTACTAAACATTAAACAAATTATTCAGGCTACTTATAGGTTACTTACATTAAAAAAACTCACGTTATAAATCGATCCCAATTTTTTTATGAATCGTTTTGAACCCATTCATGATAATGCTGCTTTTTATGTGAATCATTAATGATAATGCTATAAGAATCCATTAACAAATTTTGTTTCTTTTAGTGTGAAACATTGATTTTATTTTGACCCTCTCTATAAAGTATTATTTTATATTATTAAGTCAAGAACAACGTTAGAAATAGTAATGGCCCGTAAATCTGAAGTTTGTCCTAAGTACTTGTTATGATTAAGCTTATGAATAAGTGAAATTTAATGTTCAATATTATGAAAAATTATGTGACTTTTTTTATATTATTTGATATATTATATTAAGAATTAACTAGGAGTGTGTGATGAGATGCCACATGTTGGTGGATCAACTTTTTAGCATGAGGACGAAGAAAAGGTGAGTCAAAAAGTTGTAGGCTTTGGAAGTCTTTTTTAGAGGAAGTGATAGTGTGAGTAGGTAAACATTCAAACACTCGTATAAAGAGATTACAGTATACTTTTTTAAGAGAGATAAGACAAGTAGGTACATAATGTTTTAAGAAATCTTATGATTTATAATAATTGATTATCCAACTGTTATATTAATATATATTTTAGTTATATAAATTTATGGTTTTATAAGTTATCTAGTGAGATTATTAGACTATTAATAATATAAAAGTGATAAGAGTTTAATATGAGAAAAATAGTTTGATTTACTGGGAGATAAATAATGAGAATTCTATTAAGTTTGAAATTTAAAGTATTTTTGTGATTTTTTTTATTTAGATATTGATATGTTAAGATCAATTACAAGATAATATGAGTTATTTAGATAAGTGAGTAAGTGAAAATCGTTCCACTATTAAATTTTCATCCTTAGATAGCTTTCTTAAACTCTTTTTTTTTTTTTTTTTCCAACAATTTCATCAAAACATCATTCTCAAAAATAGAAAACTTGATAGAATATTCCTATATCTATGAAGATGCTCAGATCTCTGAAACTAGTAGTTCTTTACTATGTTCATACAAAGTATTAAGATCCACACTTTGATCTATCATCAAACTGATCACTATTACAAGACCCTATATTAGGGAATATATGTTTGGTCTTCCAGGATTGAATAATGTTCTTTAACAGCAATATCAGAGAAACAAGAATGCAATAATAAGAACTGTGTTTACTATGCTGCATGCAAGAATCATAGTCCTCACTATTTTTATTAACTTTAATGTTAGTATAAGAGATCCTAACATCTCTCATAGGCTAAAGGTCAAAATCCAGATAACTAGAGCAGATCATGTAGCTAAAGCTTTACTTGCTACACTCGATCATGAATTTATATATAAGCTCCAAGATCATGTCATTAATTTCTCTTTACCAACTACTAGTGAGAGAGCTTTATCTTTTCTAGCTAACCACCAAGAACAAACTCCCTACATAATCTAGATTTCTAAGAATATTTCTCACCAAAATTGTAGGAACTCATTCGTTTATAATGGGTAACCAATTATGAAAAGCTGCATGAGAACAAGAGGTTGATTTAAATCAACAGAAGTAACTTTTAGGAGATTTGTGGATGGAATTGTGAGGACCATCTTCAAAACCTTAGATAAGAACACAACCTATATCTCAACTGTTCGATATTTTTGAAATAAAAGATAAGAAACATAATAGAGGAGACAGAACGTAAAAAAAAATGTTTTAGATGAGAAAGACTGATATATTATATTATCATCAATCTTACAATTTATATATCTTAAAAGTAACTGTCCACTAACAATATAGTCTTAGAAATAAGCAGTAAAAGCAAAAAGAAAAAAAGATAACAAAATATTTAAAACTTTCTAACTGGCTCTCTAGGACTAGGAAAATAAAAAAAAAAAATAATTAGAACGGCTCCTGAAGCATTTTCCTCACACTTCTCCTTGTTTTTGGAGCTGCAAACACCAATATTTTGCCTTAAAGTTTCAAACCTATTGATTTGAAGTGGTTTTGTGAACAAATCTGTTAACTAATTTTTATACTTGCAGTAAACCAAAGTCACAAATTCTTCGTTCTGCACTTCTCTTATGAAAAATAGCTTGATATTGAAATGTTTAATTTGTCCATGAAACACAGGATTATGGGAAATAACAATAGCAGCTTGGTTATCCACAAAAATCTTGGTACTTTCTTTCTGCTCTAAATCTAAATTTATTAAAGTCTTTCTCAGTCACAAAGCTTGATTGATAGCAGCTGTTGCTACAATGAGTTCTGCTTCAACAGTGGATTGTGCCACAATTTCTTGCTTCTTTGAGCTCCATGAGAAAATACTAGATCCAAGAGTAAAACAATAGCCTGAAGTACTTCTCATATCATCAATAAAACCTTCCCAATCACTTGTCAGAGAAACCAACCAGCTTAAATTCTTTGCTCTTTGTGAATTTAACACCAAAATCACTTGTACCTTTGACATATCGAATCACTCTCTTGACGGCTTTGAGATGCAATTCGCTTACATAATGCATAAACCTGGACAAAATTCTCACAGCATTTAAAATATCAGAGGTGTTGCAGTAAGATACATCAAGCAACCAATCAAACTTTTGAAGTATCAGTCATTAATTTCTTGCTTCTTTGAGCTCTATGAGAAAATACTAGATCCAAGAGTAAAACAATAGCCTGAAGTACTTCTCATATCATCAATAAAACCTCCCCAACCACTATCAAGGAAACCAACCAGCTTAAATTCTTTGTTCTTTGTGAATTTAACACCAAAATCACTTGTATCTTTGACATATCGAATCACTCTCTTGGCAGCTTTGAGATGCAATTCACTTGCACAATGTATAAACCTGGACAAAATGCTCACGACATTTAAAATATCATGGCGTGTTGCAGTAAGATACATCAAACAACCAATCAAACTTCTGAAGTATCCTTTATTAATTTTATCAGCTCCATCTTCCTTGCACAACTTTTCCTTTTGATTCATAGGAGTGTTTGCTTCCTTGCATTTTTCAAACTTAAACATTTTCAGAATCTCCTTAGCATATTTCTTCTGGCAAATGAATATTTCATACTCAGCTTGCTTAATTTCCATTCTAAGAAAGAAACTCATTAACCCAAGATCTGTCATCTCAAAAACCTTCATCATTTATTGTTTGAATTCTTGAACCAACCATGCTTTATTTCCTGTTAGCAAAAGATCATCAACATAAAGTGAAACTATCAAAACATCATTGCCCCAATGTTTAACATAAAAAGTGGCCTCAGACAAGTGTTTTGTAAAACCAATGCTTAGTAAATGGTCGTCTATTCTACTGTACCAAGCTCTGGGAGCTTGTTTCAACCCATAAAGAGCCTTTTTTAGAAGATAGACCTTGTCTTTTTCTTCATCCTTCACAAAACCTTCAGGATGTTCAACATATATTTCTTCATGTAAAATACCATTTAAAAATGCTGATTTTACATCAAGTTGATACACTTTCCAATTCATTTGAGCAGTTACCACAAGCAAAAGTCTTATGGTGTCTAAACGAGCAACTAATGCGAAGGTGTCTGAGTAATCCACGTCAAGAATTTGAGTATAGCCATTCACAAAGAGTCTTGCCTTGTGTTTGTTGATAGAACCATCAGCATTAAGTTTGGTTCTGTACACCCATTTGACTCTAATCACCTTTCTGTCCTAGGGTCGATCAACTAATTCCCATGTTTGGTTCATCTCAATCATAAACAATTCCTTCTTCATTGCAGCGATCCAATTTTGGTCTTCCTTTACTGCTCTAAAATCTGCAGGTCACAAACAGCAATGTTGCACTTCTCATAAATATCAGACAATGGTCTAGTAACTCTTAGAGGAGCATCATCCACCAATTCATTTTGCCAATCTTCTTCTCCAATTCTTGAAGCAAGGGGCTTAAACTATAGGTCTACCACAGTTGGATCCTTCTTCTCTGTCTCATTCCAATTCTACTCTTCATCTTCTATGAAGTAGACATCTCTACTAACAACAATGCTTTTAGTTTGTGGCTGAAAAATTTTATAGGCTTTGCTGACAACGCTATAGCCTATAAAAATGTTTGGTGATGCTCTTTTATCAAGCTTACCACGCTTGCTCTGTGGAACATGAGTGAAATACAAACATCCAAATATTTTGAGAAAATTTAGAGAAGGATTGTAACCATTCCAAGCCTCATATGGTGTATCATCCTTGACTGCTTTTGTGGGGTGTCTATTTTGCAAGAAAACAGCAGTATGAGTTGCTTCTGCCCAAAACTTCTTTGGTAGATTCTTCTCATGCAACATAAATCTAGTCATTTCTAAGATGTATTTGTTTCTTCTTTCACTCACCCCATTTTGTTGTGTAGTATAGGGAATAGTTAATTGATGTTCAATGTCAGCTTCCTCACAAAACAGATTGAAGTTTTTTGAGATGTACTCCTTACCATTGTCAGATCTTAGAATTTGAATTTGGTTGCCACTTTGATTCTCCACTAGTTTTTTGAACTTCCAAAATGCACCAACCACTTCTGACTTGTATTTTAAGAAAAAAATCCGATTACCTGTTAATGAAGGAATTGTTTTTTGAGGTCCAGCTATATCTGTGTAGACTAACTACAACTTACAAGTAGCTCTTTTTGCTAACTTTGGAAAAGGCTTCCTTTTTTGTTTTCCAAATAGATAAGATTTGTAAGTTGGTATGTGATCGTTAAGTTCTGGAAGATCAGTTGCCATATTTTTGGACTTCATTTGCAATAACCCTTGGTAGTGATAATGCCCGAGCTTCTTGTGCCAAACTTGTGTGATGTTCTCCTTGATTGGAAAAGCAACTTGCTCGTCCTCCAATGAATTTAAAGCAAAACTTTTTCCATTCATTTTCACTTTAAAGATATCCTAATCAGCTGCATCTCTAATTGAACAAAAGTTGTCTTCAAAAATAACTTTGAACCTTCTTTCAATCAATTGGCCAACACATAACAAATTTTGCTGAATCTCGAGTACAAAAAGAACATCAAGAATAAACTTTGTACCTGAGTAGCTAGCCATTGCAACAGTTCCCTTGCCTCTGACTGAAATATAATCACCATTGCCTACTCTGACTTTGGTGATGTTGGTTTGCTTTAAATCTTTGAAAAGCTCTCTTTCATTGATCATATGATTGGTGCAACCACTATCAATCAACTAGTTCTCATTCTCTTCACTGCTTGCAAAACATGTCGCCACAAAGAGTTGATCTTCCTCCTCTTGATCAACAACCTTAGCTTCTTTTTCTTGCTGCTGATTTATACTCTTGCATATGATTGCTTCATGTCCCATTTGATTGCACTTGATACATACAGCATCAGGTCTCTTCCAACATCAGTGCTGACAAGGTGGGTAATTTTTCTTTTCACCCTTTCCTTTGTTGTAATTATTTGCACTACTAGTTGGATTATTCTTCTTAAAGTTTTTAGCTTGTTGGCTCTTGGCTAGAAGAGCACCTTCAGCAGCATGATCTTTCCTCATCAATCTTAGTTGCTCTTGGGCCTGCAAGGCATGTAGCACTTCTACCAAAGCGATCTTGGACATATCCTTTGTATTTTCCAATGAAGCCATAGATGCTTCATACCTTTCTGGCACTATTACTAGAATTTTCTCAACAATTCTAGAATCTATAAAATCCTTGCCCAACAACCTTATTTTGTTGGCAATACTCAATAATTTGTCTAAGTATTCCTTAATTGTTTTGGATTCTTTCATCTTTTGAAGTTCGAACTCCCTTAAATTTAACACCTGCATGCTTCAAATTCTTTCATTTCCAGCATATTCTGCCTTTAGATAATCCCAAATTGATTTTGCTGATTTGAGTGTCATGATCCTAGTAAAGATGGTTGTAGAGACTTCATCAAAAAGGCATGATTTTGCCTTAGCTTTTCGGGTCTTTTTCTCTTTATGATTCTTGATCTGAGCCATGGTGGGATTGTATGGGAGTGGAAGGATTTCATAATCTTATTCAACAACTTCTTAGAGGTCTAAAGCCTCTAGGTAAGTCTCCATTTTGACCACCCAAAGATCATAATTTTTTCCATCGAAAACTAGAAGAGCTGTTTGATAGAAACTTGCTTCAGAGTCCATTTTATAGTAAGAACCAAGTCTTTCCTAGCTAGAGTCTTCACTAGATCACTTTCACAAATTTTCCTTGGGAAAAAACTTCAAAAGGATGTTCTTTTGTGTGTGTGCAAGGAGTCCTAAATACTAAAAGAAGGTCAACTACAAATATTTAGGAGATTATGTGCTAATTGTCATGGAGACCTAAAATATATAAAAGAAAATTGAATTAAAAGTAAGTCAACAATGATATTTAGAAGATCAATCATATTAACCTTTGCAAAGCTTCAAGGATAATCTCTTTACATTTATTTAAAGAGATCAAAAAGAAAATGAAGAGCATACAAGTGCAATACAAGTTTTATCAAGCTTTGAAAAATAAGTGTTCTTTATGGGTATAGACTTGTAATTCTTCACAAAGTTCTTTGTGAGCTTTGATTGTGACCTCTCTAAAAGTTTTCTTTTATACTTGGAAGGTCTTAATCTCAAGGGGAGATTAATAGGAGTGGTTAGTGTACTCGTGAGAATCAGAAGTGATTTGTGTACTTGTGTATAACTAGGAGTGGTTTGTATACTCGTCTTGTAACCAATTATTTAATTAGTGGAACCTCTTAAGTTGTTTGCTTATAGGAGAATTACACATAATTCGTGTTGGGGTGAACTAATATAAATCTTTATTGTGTTGTTTGTTGTACTTGGTACTAGATGTTCTAGTCTAGTTTTCTATAAGTAAGAGTTTAAGGCTCTATTTAAACGTCTCTCTTCTAGACCTAATTGTTCCAACGTTTATAAGTTAAGAGAGAACATATCTACACAATCTATATGGGATGCCTTTGCTCGAAGGGAGCTTCCAAATTTTCTTCTTTTTGTGTTTTTTTGGTTCATGCGTCGAATGTAATAAGCTAAAATATAAAGTCTAATTTCTTTTACTTAGATCAAAACAATGTACAATGATAGCTTGCACTTAAGTGACTAAAGGTTATATTGTCTTAATGTGTGTGTGTGTGTGTTTAGGGGTTGTACAAAACGAATCATTTAAGACTCAAGTGTTCCATTTGACAGACAATATAACACTTTTCAATCTTATTTCTGTTTGATGAGCAATGTTTTTCTTAGATGATAAGCACATAGACTAAAGCTAACGTTGTACTTCATAAAAACGATGTTTATGATTATTCTATGTTGAATGTTTGCATCCTCTCTGCTAAGATGATCCATAAAAACATATGTCAATATCAAAGATCTCAATAGATATGAGCTAAAGTTGTCATGCTTCAATAACTTCATGGTGTGCGCATTATCTACTCTAGAAAGACTACCTAGCATGTATAAATTTGTGTTTACAAAATTTCAAGTAAAGGTACTATAAACAAAGATAGATAACTATTACCAACTATTGAGATGTTGTTTCAAGAGGAAAAGAGCATTTAATACATGCATGGAACACATTTAATGCATCCTCTACTATCAAGATAATCAGACGAAAGGAAGACTTTCAAATGAGTTGAAAGTTGCTCCATAAAAGGATTAACATTGAGTCTTTTCTTCAACACTTATATAAAGACATCCTTAAAGAAGGAAAAGATTAAGAATGAGAGTTACAATTTTTAGAACATTGAAACATTGCTAAATCTTTTTTAGCTCTAGAAGACTTTGTAAAACTAATATTATGTTTATTAGTGAACAAGTAGAGTCCTTAAACCCTGTATACATCATAAGATGCTACCCTCTCTAGTTAATAGACCTTTGTGATCTCTTGGGTCAAATTTTATGCAAATCTTGATCTTATCCATAAGTAATTATGTTCAAAATTATATTCGGTGGGTTAGCCAATAATGGTTTCATTTTGAGAGAATGTTTGAGTTTTAGCTAGATGTGACTAAATATTTAAAGAATATTTGAGTTTTAGCCAAAGGCGATTATGTTTCAAACAATACTCAATGGATTAGTCTAGAGCGACTACACTCAATTTGTATCTTCTAACAACAGTCCGTATAATAAAATTCAATCACTTAATCAATAATTAAATATAATCTATGCTATTAGACATTGCAGTGTAAATATATGAGTATTAAATTGTTATTTTTTTTATCTTGTTAAGATTGCATAATATAAACATATGAGTATTAAATTGTTATTTCTTTTATCTTGTTAAGATTACATATTATTGAATTTGTAATAACTATCCACACCGTTTTAATTCGTGTGAGTAATTAAAATTAAAAATCGAAAATAAGTATAAATTTTTTGAATAATAGATTGTTTCAATTTAAAAAATACAGTATGCTAAATGATATCAGAGCCTAAATGATAGCCAAAAAATTTATGCTTCATTTTTGAAATCTGGGTGCATTATATATTATATTTCGAAAGTGAGTAGAGAGAGAGACGATTTCATAAACCATGGAACAACCTTCTACATCATCTAGCCCTCCTATAACCCTTTCATCTAAAATCACTATTCCAGACTCTTGTAAAAAGACCCTTTCCTCAAAAATCGGAAACTTGATAGAATACCAGCATATTTCAGAAGAATCTCAAATAGAACACTCCTTACCCCCTCTCTTGAGTCCGTACAATGTTTTCAGGAGAAACAGATCAGATTTTGCATGGATCTCTTTCATAAGAAAATTAATCTCCACTCCCAGAAAAGGATGTAGGGAGTACATACAAAGCTCTCGCACGGATCAGGTAGCCCTGCATGCTACCAGTGCAGAACAATACGTAGATTTGGAGATCAGTAAAGAGCTAATCAAACAATGGAGAGCCCATGACTACGTAGCACTCCATCTTGGAGTCGTCAGATTAATGTTGACCCTTCATGGCAGAAAAGGACTACCGGTTACAGCTAGAGTCACACTTCTGGACTCTACATATCAAAAATATGAACAAGCTGTAATAGGAACAGTCTTAACAATACTCAACGCAGGAAGTGCTGTCTTGACTATCTTTCCAAACTTCAACGTCCAACTGAAAGATCCAACCCTTCCAAATAGATTCAAGGTACAAGTCCAGCTCGTGGGAGCACCACAAGATGAGGCGGCACTATCAGCCACCTTACACCATCAGATAATCTATAGGATTCAAGATCATTGTTTCGATCTTCCTCGAGGAAATGCCCTCTTGGTCACAGCTACAGATGACCAAGAAACACCAACTATTGTTCAGGTTCCCAGACAAATACCTAGAGAAGAACTCAGAAGCCTTATTCCAACTGAGTGGATAAGCAACTACGAGAACTTCAAGAATAAAGAAAAGCAGATAGTAGCAACAGAAGCTACTTTCAGAAGAAACTCTGTTGACGGTAGTGTCAAAACTACTTTTAAATGGAAAGAAGAAGGAGAAACCAACAACCCTCCTCCTGTCTTTCACACCATGATGATCACACTTGGAGACAAAGAAAGAAAGATTCCAGTACACTGTTTTCAAAACAATGGAAAAGCCATTTTTTCTGACAAATTGAATGGACATTTTCTATGGGATGTAGACTCATCCAAATATGACCCATACTGTAATCATGGTTCTGATTCTGAACCAGATTTTGACTCCGATGATGAAGATGATCCCAATAAAAAGAAAAGATGTAAGTCACCACCAAAGCCAACAAGGAAAAGTGACCCTGATAATGGTCCTTGGATCGGCATCAGGAAAAAGGCAGAACCTTTGCCTATTTATAAAAAAGGACTCAAAACTCTCAGAAAAGAAGGATATCTACCTCCACCAGCAAATCCAAACCTTATTACCTGGCCACCACCAAAAAATTGTTCCAATCTGTTTCAACCGAAACAAAAGGAGCTAGAAATCTCTTGTTTTATGTTCAAAGATGAAGATTTTCCCACTTTAGAAAGAAAAAGTGATCCAGAGAAAGGAATCTCTTCTAAACCATTTATCCAATCAACAGAAATCCTTCCAGAAGGAACACACAAACCACTCAGCCAGGCAGAAGAAGTATTAAATTGGCAGACATCCAACTCTTTATCTCAAAATAGCCTTTTGAAGGTTATTGGGAAAAAAGTTGACAAGATGACATAATCCTTTCAGTATCAACTGAATCAACTGTGTATGCTCTTGTGATTTTATCTCCAAGTAATTTTTCTTACAGTTCTTGGAGTATCTCTTGTGATTCTTCAGGATTCCTTCAAGTACTTGTTGTTGATTGCACAGCTTGTCTAATGCAACAATGCATGTCTGATGGATTTCTCCGAGTGTCGCTTGTGTAATTTCTTTGTTCTGCATGTTGAGCATTCTATACATCTCTCCCTGAACTTCTTCAGGAAGTGAACTCACATAAGTGTTCTTTAAACTCGGATCATTGTATCCATTCAGCAAATAAAATCTCTACTGCATTCTTTGGTAATGTCGTTCTATATCTTTCATCTTTAAAGAACAACATTTCATCTCAAAGTATTCTTTTCGAATTTCCTTGTTTACTGTGTCAATGTTTCCAAGGAATTCAAAATGAATTGCTGAGATGACTGCATCTGTGTTCTCCATTATGTGAAGTAAATCTTGATTTACTGTTCCAATGCTTTGATACCATTCTTTCAAAGTTCCCTTCATTCTGGCACAAAATTCTTCAATGACGCGGTATCGGTCAGCATCTGGATCTATCATTTTTGCATCCATCTATGCCTTGAAATCAAGGAGCTTTTTCCTCCACTGTTTTGGGGGAATATCATCTAGTGAAAACAAGGGAGTTCCTGAAATTCTTTGTGGTGGAGTGTTTATTTCTGGTGCATGTAATCCAGAGGTATAGGCTTCAGGACTTTCTCCATTGGATGCCATGAAGATTTTTGACAGATCTGCATATTCTTCTTCTGTGTCTCCTTCTTCTGATGGAATTTGTTCTGAGGTATCAGAATCACTGTCATTTGTGATGACAAGAACTTCATCTTTGGATGATGTTTCTTCTTGTTGTTTTTCTTCAGTAACTTGTTTTTCAAGAGATTTTTTCAGTATAACTTCTTTGCTTTTTCTTCCAAAGAAGGTAGTTTCTTCTGGAAGAACTGGTGGTAAAAAAGGTGGTCTTACAGGGTGTTGTACAACAGTTTGTGTGAGAAGTTTTTGTGGAGAGATTGGAAATGGGGAGTATGTGCTCTCAGGAAGAGGTTTTGTAACCTTTTTGATGTATTCTTCTATCTCAGAGACTTGTCTTCTGAGCTTTTGTAATTCTCTCTCCTTCCTAGTGTTTTCATGAAAATTGTATTCAGTGACTTTTTGCATTCCATCTTCTAGGGTTTCAATCTTTTGCTTTGTTTTAGCATAAGACTTTTGGATTCTCTCGAACATTTGATTCAGTTGATACTGAAAGGATTCTGTCATCTTGTCAACTTTTTTCTCAATAACCTTCAAAAGGCTATTTTGAGATAAAGAGTTGGATATCTGCCAATTCAATACTTCTTCTGCCTGGCTCAGTGGTTTGTATGTTCCTTCTGGAAGGATTTCTGTTGATTGGATAAATGGTTTAGAAGAGATTCCTTTCTCTGGATCACTTTTTCTTTCTAAAGTGGGAAAATCTTCATCTTTGAACATAAAACACGAGATTTCTAGCTCCTTTTGTTTCGATTGAAACAGATTGGAACAATTTTTTGGTGGTGGCCAGGTAATAAGGTTTGGATCTGCTGGTGGAGGTAGATATCCTTCTTTTCTGAGAGTTTTGAGTCCTTCTTTATAAATAAGCAAAGGTTCTGCCTTTTTCCTGATGCCGATTCAAGGACCATTATCAGGGTCACTTTTCCTTGTTGGCTTTGGTGGTGACTTACATCTTTTCTTTTTACTGGGATCGTCTTCATCATCGGAGTCAAAATTTGGTTCAGAGTCAGAACCATGATTACAGTATGGGTCACATTTGGATGAGTCTACATCCCATAGAAAATGTCCATTCAATTTGTCAGAAAAAATGGCTTTTCTATTGTTTTGAAAAGAGTGTACTAGAATCTTTCTTTCTTTGTCTCCAAGTGTGATCATCATGGTGTGAAAGACAGGAGGAGGGTTGTTGGTTTCTCCTTCTTCTTTCCATTTGAAAGTAGTT
>Ga0209489_103831_pt1 | contig 28690 bp, 13 predicted proteins | sample SiratrowhiteBW_FD_187527 | JGI IMG/M metagenome (GOLD analysis project Ga0209489, IMG submission 187527) | Root nodule microbial communities of legume samples collected from California, USA - Siratro white BW (SPAdes) (version 2) | ecosystem: Host-associated > Plants > Roots > Nodule | place...
ATATATATATATATATATATATTAGATACCAGATGAATCAATGATTTATATGAATTTTGCTAGAAAAAATATACTTCTATATTAGATTAATAATAAGAGAATAGAAGCAAGATACTTTGATTTCTTATCTTTGTTTTCGCAAACATGATGAAACTGGATATCTCATTTATGCTAATTTGAATTAATTATATAGTACACACTATTAAAAATGATACTTTTTTTATGAGTAATACTATTTATTCAACAAATTTGATTGATTGATACGGGTTGATTTTCTATTACGATATATTAAGGAAACAATACCTGGTCCGATAGCTGCTTCAGCGGCTGCAATAGCTATAACAAAAATTGAAAAAATATTTCCTTTTAATTGCCGCCTATCAAAAAAATCAGAGAATATCAAATGTATTTATTTAGAATAATTTCTATATTTATTTTATTAGAATTTTATATTAAGTGAGCTATTGTAAACAAAGAAACATACATTCAATAAAAAAAACCTTCTTCCATGTTATCATATTCTTTGTTTTTTTTTGTCATAGATATCATATCCTTGTCTTACTTTTCTTAACCCTCGATACCATGGCAAGACACATATCGTCCCATTTTTGTGACCTCAAATCCATACAAGCCTTATCATTCTCAATAATTATTTTCATACAATATAATTCACTCAAACAAATACTACATTTTCTTAATTCATTTTACATTTATAATAAATACTACATTCAATCCAATAAAGAGACTACTAGAAAAGAAGAAAAAAGAGAAAAGAAAATTCACTTGAACAAACATGGTCTTACTTGAACGAAAATTTCTACTATGAAGAAAAAAAAAAAAGCATAGCAAAATTTCTACTATGAGTGAAGAAAAAAGAGTCATATAAAGTAGACAGTCATTTAAGTGTTAACATTGTTGATACTAAGGAGTTGATGAAATAAAACATATTTTGTCTCTTTTTTCAAGAGATTATTTAATGTGACTTGAGCTAGAATGGATCTTCTAGGTCAAACACATGAACATTTATAACATCATAAAATAATCATTCAAATATGTTTGTGAAGTACAATGTTAGTTTATACTATATGCATACCCATCAACCATGCTTAACCAACGTAAAGTAATGCATGGTGTATCATCTACCAGATGAAACATTTATGTCTTTTACACGACCTTTTTATTGAACAAAATATTTGTCACACAAATTAAGCATGATCAAGTTATATGATTTATTGTTTAAGCACCTAACCAAAATGATGGAGATGGATTTTTAATGGATTAAAACAGATAAAGTTCATTGTGCTTATAAAAACAAATCAACACATATTATGCAATATTCAAATATTATCAACACTAAATAAAAACCAACATATAAATTATACTCAAATCAAACAAAATTATATTCAAATATGTAGGATCAAAACCTAAAGCAATAAATCAACGAACAACATTCTCAATCAAAATTAAAAGCTTTCGTAATATTAATTTTTTATTGCAAAAAAATTCAAACAAAAGAACAATACAAGTATGAAGAAAGATTGATTAACTTTATTACTATTTATGCACATATACCATGAACAACCACTGTCAACTCTTTGGCTTTAATGCATACCAACAAAACAGACTTTATAGCATAACCCTTGGTCCCCAAATCATTATGGGTCTTGAATGATTAGTTTCCTCTCTTTAAGTCTTTTGGCTTCCAAAATTATCTAAAACTAGGAATGTGAACTTTTCTTATTTAACAAGATTTCAAAGTATGACTTTTTTTTCAAAGAAATAAACATGTCATGGTATGCTAGAAGGCTTACTAACTGCAAATACATTTTTATAATTTTTTTTATCTTTTGAAAACCAAAATCATTACCAGTATGGAACTTATTCAAGACACATGTTTTTGAGCTTAAAGGTACATCCAAATTGCCTCTTACTTATGTCAATTTTACAAGAGTTTTTATTAAATACTAAATTTTATCTTATAAAGACTTGCAATTTTCACATTTAGGAATTGTAGTTTAAGAAGGTTTTTCAACCAAGAACATCATCAAATTTATGTATTAAAATATATGGTCCATTGACAACCACATTCCAAATACCTCTATTAATAGATTCAATAAAAATCTTCATTCTTATTTTTTAAAGCTAATAATTGTCTCCACAAAACAAAGGTTATATATATGCACCTTCAATAAAAGGAAACTTGTTCTTGGTCATTTCTGAAAAAGAAGATCAAATCTTGAATAACTTAAAAAAAAAAAAAAAACAACTCTTATGTCAATTGTTAGTTTTAAGGGATTGGGTTCAAGATCAAGGTGAATTGAACTTTTGCCAGTTTTAAAGATCAGATGACAAATGATTATTGAATCTATTAATAAGAATGCATCAAACTAATTTAGTGTAGAATTAAAGATTATTTAAAAGATATATGAATATGCAAGGTATATGACAATTATAAGGTGTAATAAAACAAGTGAAGTGAATAGAAAGATAAAGAGAGAGAGGGAGAAAAAGAAATATATACAAAGAATTATACTGGTGTACTTTATCACAAGAGCTATATTTAGTTGTCAAATGACCCTGATTACCAAACCTCTATATATTCAAGTTTTATAAAAATCCCTCTACAAAACAAGATAAACAATATACATAATAAGATCTTGGATCCTACAAGATCTTGTACCATCGCTTGTGAAACTCTATCACAAGCAACACTTTTGATAATCCTAACTAAGACAAAATACACTAAAGGAATTACAAAACAAAGAATAAGATAACTTGAAAAGTTCAAGTACAATTAAGAAAAAAATATTCAAAGGTGATCACAATCTTAACTTCTTAAAACTAAGGATTTAAACCAATGATTAAGACAAGAAGTGTTTTGTAATCTAAGATTTGAGTCTCTCTCAATAGAAAAATGATTTTGAAAAGATTTTTTTTTTCTATTTTGTGTTAAATGGTTTTGAAAAGAGAATGATATATATATATATATATATATATATATATATATATATATATATATATATATATATATATCCATTAAAACTATATTTTTTTTAATTTCACTTACTCATAAAATTAATCTAACTCATTGTTTTAATATATTAAAACAAAACCAACCAAAAAAAACTAGATATTAAGTAAACTTAATCAATTACAAAGTCGTTTTAATCTATTAAAACGAAATCAACATGATAACTTGGAGTTTTAACTGATCTTAACGGATTAAATTATCATAATAATATATTAAAATATTCTTCCTTACTTTTCTAGCAATACTAAAGAATGTTTTAAGAGATTAAAATACATTCTAATCTATTAAAACATAACTACAAACCATAACTCCATAACACTTTCAGAGGCTTTTCAAGTTAACAAATGATCAAATCAAGGTTAATGAAGCACCTACATCCTAATACAAAAAATACAACCCAAACCTAAGATTAAACGATTAAATACAAAATCAACATTTTCAATACTTATATCATCATCAATTTAGCATATTGGGATTGGAAGCATCAAATTAATGATATTCGAGAAGATATTTTTTAACTAATTCCACAAAAATTGATGATAAATCTAAAATAAATAAATAAATAAATAAATAAAGCTTTAAAATAATTAGATATTTATATTGATTTAAAACCTAGTTAATTGAAACCCTTAACTATTATAAAGTGTGATTAGATTATGAAAAAGATAAAGTATGGAGACATAAAATTAAAACATATTACAAAAAGATTAAAAAAAACAAAAAACAAATTCTAAGTTAATATCGATATAATTTAACAAATAACATTTATAATTTATATTTAATTTATCTGATAATCAGTGGCAATTAAAAAGTTATTTAAAAAAATTGATGACTTAAAGAATATATAGTACATGATTGCGTAAGTATATTGTTTTAAAACTTTTTAATTGTATACAAAACTATTATTTAGTAGTTCAATTTTATAAAGCTAAACATAAAAAGTTTAGTTTATTTTTAATAAAAATACTTCAATTTTTATAGTTTAATTATATCAACATTAGGTGACTCCAAAACGCTACACTTCCATTTTCATATTTTGTACTCGGCCAGACCCGAATACCATGCACACCTTTTTTTTTTTTTCACACTGCATCCCCAAGGTTTCATTTTCATTCACAACCCCCTATTAGCGTTGTTTCTCTCGCAAAGCACACGCTACTTTCCAACTTCCACTGCACTCAATTTTTATCCTCTGTACTATGTTAATTGGGTCGAGCTTATTCCGCGCCACTCCTAATATCTTCAAGTTGTTTTACCCTAAGCAAGAGTAGGATTTGGAGAAGAACACGCGAACAACGACGCCCCACTTGTTCATTCATGTACTATGTTAATACCATGACTAAAAATTCATGAAATACAATTGTTCATTCATGAATTGAGAAGGAGTATATTGAGGTGATGTGATTAGTGAATTGGTTTTGTATTTTTTTCAATGTGGAATAATATCTTTGTTTGATCACAAGCAAAGTGCTAAATTTGGGGGAGTTTGATAAACAAATTTAAATGATATTATTGATCTATTTTTAAGTTAAAAATAGACTCTTTTTACACTTAAAACTTATTTATCAATTTTAATTGTGAGAGTCAAAATAAGGACTTGATATTAATTATATCTAAGAGCTAAAATTTGATCAGAAAAATATTAGATGAAAAGAGCTAGAATTTAAGCATTGAAGAATGGAAAAAAGAAGCAAAAGTGGACAAATAAAGTCAAGTCTGGCCCAGCCATGATCACATGAGTATGGCTTGGGAAAACTCGACAGTAAGGAGCTAGAAATACGCCTAGCGCAAAAGACATGAGTTCGGATCAGGTTGGGCTTCAATACTAAATAATAACAAAATCAAGTGGCGCCTGACGTAGCTTACCTAAGCCGAGCACGAGCGTCGATTTCGTATTTTATTCAATAAGCTTTTGGGAGTTAGGATTAGATATCTTTTGTTGGAGCACAGAGAAAGAGAACGAAATTCACTATTAAAGGTATCTTTAGGCTTCATTTCAAATAATCTTCTTATTCTATCATTTTTCTTGTAATGTTTGAGTTTCTTATGTCTATGAGGGATTAAATCCCTCATTGTTGGAGTTAGATTAAATCTTTCTGAACTCATGTAATCATATTTGAGCTTATATTATATCTTATTATAAATATTTTTCTTTTCTTATAATGATAGTCTGCATAATAAAACTCAATCAATTGATTGAGAGAAATAAATATAATTTATATTTTTAAGTGAACTTCTATAAAAATATATTGAATAATTTCTTCATTTTCTTACTTATTATATTGAATATTGTAACTCCTACACTAATTAAGAAGATAAAGTTTTTTTAATTTTGTTTATGAATTATATTAGTCCATCCTTCTAACCAATACAAATCTATACAAATCTATAATCTGACTACTCACGTTGAAACAATATATAAAAAAAATTACAAATACAATTTAACTTTCATTTCTTATATAGACCTCTTTAGAACACTTTTTAAATAATAACATTAACAACATTTAAAGAATTTAAATTTATTTATATTTAAGTGCACCAAAAAGTATCTCTATTTTTTCGATATATTTTAGTCTCGAGAAAATATCAGACTATTATAATGAATTAAAAGTTAAAAAAGTTACAGTTGCAGTATACGAGATTTTATGTTTTAGACAAATATATTTTATATAATTTTGTTGAATTGTTAACTAAAAAAGGGAAAATTAATATTTTGAAACTAAGTGAATGATACACTAAAATATACAATAATAAAGTCTCAAGTCAATTTATATACGTGGGAAATTATTTATATTGAGTAATTGTAGTTTAATATTAATTTTACGCGCATATATATGTATATTAATGACACGTTTATTTATGAAATTAGGGTCAATTTTACAATAATTTTATATTTAAATCTATTATGAACTTGAATTATATTATATTTAGTGTTATTAATTTATTTTATTTTAAATATATAACTGTGTAATTAGTTTTATTGTTTAAAACTTCAAATATATCATCCATCTTTATTAATTAAATAATCAAATAGATAGTGTTAATTGGACATGAAAACAAATAAATAAAATATTATCTAGTGACAAATGTCTACCTGACAAAAATTTATGACCTAGACATTTTGGTAGCAATATTTTCGTTCATAGATTTAATTTTAAAATTTTACTCCTTACTTTTTAAATTGAAAATTTATGTTCACGTAAAGATTTATTTATCGCTCCAACCCAGTATGAACATTTTGTCATAATACCAAATACTAAACTAAAAAATTATTAAACAAATTTTAGCAAAATATAAAAACCTTAAAATTAATTTGTTCAAACTTCTTAGAAAAAAACTTAGTACAAAATTTTAGAACATAGATCTCATTATTGTTTTCTAAATGTGCAACAATAATTGATGTAAGTAATTTAAAACTATGATTATAGTTTCATAAATCTAATTTAATATATTAGTAAAGACAACATAGTAAAATGGAGGAAACTCAACTTCTCACCATTCTTTAGCAATGAAGCTAAAATTTATTGAACAATACTTTGCTTATTTGCATTCATACAAAGAATGCTTATCTTGTTTGCATTCACAAACAATAAATGAATTGATTACTTGGAACAGCAGCATACATCTAGAGTGCATGTCCCTGTGGTATAACCTAAACTTTTGCAATGGCCTTCACAATCAGGAAATTGAGTGCATGCTCCTTTACAAGAGGGTATGCTGCTAACACCTGCATTGTTATCAGAACTTAGGAATTACGAAAAATAAATGCAAATCAAATTCAAACTATTGCACAAATGAATTCAATTTTTTGTTCATACCAGATGAAAATAGAAGAATGAACATTACAACAAGCATAAGCTTTAGCCAAATGACTGAGAGAAGTGAGCGAGCCATTTTTGTATATGTAGAATTCTGAATCTTGTGTGTAGGATGGATTTAAACTTTGTATTATCTATATCTATTTATAATATATATTTATGAAAAGGAAATAATATCAATAATTATACATATTTTTTCAATAACACTGATTAAGTATATAATAAGTTTATTAAATGTAATATTAAATGTTATTTTTTATAATTTATTAATAGACATAAAAGTATAAATAATAGTTAAAAAAAGCACACTGTAAATAATTGCAAAGTTTATATTAACAATAATTTTTTTCTATAATTTATTAATAGACATAAAAGTATTACATAATATTTTTTCAAAACAAAAAAAAAATTACCAAATTAGTATATTACAAGTAATTACAAAACTAATATTAGCAATTAACTTTTATAATTTATTAATGGACAAGATATAAAGAATAAGCTAGATAATATAATGTATTTATTAAAAATGATAATATAAAAAATTGTATATAATTTTTAATTAATATTTATTGATTATATATAATATTTATTAAATGTAACTTAGCAATTATATTTTAGAATTTACTAATAAACATAAAAGTGTATATAGTATTTTTTTCTAAAAACTACTAAAGTTGTTTACTATAAATAATTACAAAATTAATATTAGAAATTATTTTTAATAATTTATTAATTAACATAAAAATGTTAAATTATATTTTTTTAAAAACAGCTACCAAACTAGTACACTACAAATAATTAAAAAAAATTAAATTTAAAAGTTAGTTTTTATTATTTATTAATGGAAATAAAAGTATATATTATATTTCTTGAAAAACTACCAACTTAGAAAATAATTAAAGAATATTATAATAAAGAATTATTAGTGTTATAAAACCTGAATTATTTTTAAGATATTTTTTAAATAAATAAAGATTTAAATTTTTATAAAAAAAATATAATAAATTATGTTATAATATCTTTTGTAAAACTACCAAAGTTTTATACTAAAAATAATTGTAAGACTTAGATGCTTAATATTATAAAATTTGAGTTTTTAAGAAAATTTTCAAATAATTTTTTTTAAAAAAGTTTACAATATTCTTTATTTTATTAATGATTTGATGAAGAAATTGCATGAAGACTTGACTTGGTTGAAGGAAGACTTTAGTTCCTTGGTTTGGAGTAGAATTGGTTTGGAGTAGAATAGACTTAGTTTAGATCATATATGCATTTGTGTGTGTCTACTAATCATTTGCTTGCAATGTTCTTCTTGAAAATCAAGTGAAAATTGAATTTCGAAAGTCATTTTAACAGTATAGTTGTTGTAGAACAAAAACAACATGTTGTTTCGAAAGTCATTTTAAAAGTATAGTTGCTGTAGAACAAAAACAACTTGTTGACTTTGAAAAACAACATGTTGTTTTCACTTAACAGAGTTGGCTTGTGTTATATAAGCACTCGTGCAACTCAGTTTTGAGAGGTTTTTGAGCCTAAGAGATTTGAAATACATTCAAAAGAATCACTTGAAACTTTCTTGAAGAAAACACCTTCAAAGTGAGGGACATTGATCAAGATTTAACAAAGACTACATTAGTTTCTCATTCTTGAAGGAAGCTTCTTTGCATGCACATGGTTTAGGAAGGTTGTGGCAACTGTTCTTTTGCAAAGATAAATGTTTTTCTTCTGCATATAGACTGGTTTTGTGCTACTATAATGTTGAATTGAAGTTTGTAATTCGTGTACCATTCAATTCTTGCTTGTATAGTGCTTAAATAGGGTTTTTAAGCATAATTTGTATTGTAATCTTGTGTGATTTTGTTTTGGTTGTACAGTTTGCATCAAACACAACAGTAAAGTTTTGCATTTAGCACTAGGATGGTGCATCTTATGTGGTATGGTGTTGCATAAGGGGTAGAGGCAATCTTGTAGGGTTCAAGATTGTTCTTGAGTGTGTTTGTGTATGTAAACTTGTGATTTTAGTAGAAATCTTTGCATTGTTGTGCAAAGGACTGGATGTAGCTCTTGAGGAAGAGTGAATCAAGATAAAAATCATTGTGTTATCCTCTCTACCCTTTCCTATTTCATTTTGCAATCTATTTTGATGCATATTGAACTTTACTAGTATAAACAACGTGTTAAAATCCAAAACACAACCTGTTGTTTTTTTCTGGGCAACACAATTCTTTACATTCTGGCAGCAAATTTAACCTGTTAAAATTCTGGTGATCTCTTGAAGTGTTGGATTTCATAGTTCCTAGTTAATTAGCTTATCATATTGAATCTGTTCTTTGTGGAAATTATTAGTTTTGTAACTCACTGACCCAAATTTCTTGAACTATTTTCTGCATAATATCTAGTGTTTTATCTTTTTTAATTTGCTATTTCACAATTTGTACCCTTCTTGAAAACTCTTGCATGATTCATTAAAGAAGAATTTTGAAATATAGGGGAACATCCTTGTTGTGACTGTCATAAGAAACATTGTTATTGCTTTACTGATTCATGGTTGAGTGTTGCAGTATTGAATATTGTTTTGCTGTTTAACCAAGTTCTTTGGCTTGTGTCTATTTTAATCTAATGTTCTTCTTGGTATAGCTTGCTACAAATTTTGTTTTAACTAGTTTTTCAAATTAACACGCTTGGTTTTTGTCTATAACATTGAGCATTGCATTATACTTGTCTTAGGATTCAAACTAAGTTGTTAAAAAGCATTTTGTAATCTGTATTTTCTGATTGTATAGAACACTTCCATTGGTTAGTTATTTCAACATGTTAATTTCAGTTTTAACAAGTTGTTTTCCATCTCTTACACTAGTTCTGAAAAATACTGCAACTAGTTTAAAGAATTCAACATGTTAAAATCAGTTTTTAACAAGTTAAATTTATGCTAGAATTGAGAAAATTTTCTAAGTACTGGAATTGAAATTTTAACAAACTGTTTTAAATTTCAACCTGTTATTTTTGCTGTTTTAGTACTATCAAAAAAATTGAACAAGTTGTTTTTGCATTTCAACAAGTTGATTTTACTGGTTGTGCATACTTGAAGCCATTTTAACTTGTTGTTTTGTGCTTCCTTTACATTGTAATCCAAATTTAATAAAAATACTCATTTATACTTTTTATCTTTCCAAAGAGTTAATATTTCAATTCACCCCTCTCTTAAACTTTGGCCATTATATTCTTCAACAATTTTGACTATTGGTATTCTACCAAATTATATAACACATTGAAAAATAAGTTAGATAATATAAAAGCAAATAAGTTAGATAATATAAAAGCAATGATATCAATAATTATATATGTATTTTTGAGTTGCTAATGAGTATCATCTAATATTGTCATTCAATGAAGTAGACATACTCAAGTGGAGGCATTGTTTAAATCATTATGGTGAATGTTTCATTTCATACTTAAACTTAATGAAAATGTCTTCAATCAAACGAAGACGTCATTTGACATTCCTATTTATATAAATTTTCTTAGTTTTCTTAGATATTTAGAGGATGTACACTCATGTTATGGGTAGAAATTGTGAAATTGTATGCATGAGTGATCTTTTGCGTTAATTTAAGTAAATTGTGTTATTACACATCTAACAAGCCATGACTTTTGGATTTTAGACGCCTTAAACTTATCCTGAAATCATGAAGCTCATGTAACACCCTTACAAAACAATATTATGTAACTTACAATAAACCCAACAAAAGGCATATATAAACGTATACAATTTTATTTTTTTTCAAAATACAACTTAAATATATGCAATACACACGCACACGCACCCACCCATCCACGCACACACACGCGCACGCGCATCCACACACACTTAAGAGAAATGGTAAACTATTAAAATAATTTTTTACAATAAGAAAAATGTATGTAAAAGGTTTGATTAACAATCCACAACAATTCAATTTCATTAAAATACCAACATACAAAAACCATATAAACCACACATGGTTCTATACATCCATAGATATTCAACAATATCAATTGATGTCTTTAGGGAGACTCATATTAAATATGTCATACTAGAGACCAACATCTAATCCAATGTAAGACTTATATTAACAAGCAAACCGAAGAGCAATGGATCACATAGTTCATTACAACCCAAACCACACATCTTCACATGTCACAGTGTTCAAGAACTCCTTCCTCAACTTCTTACTGTTGTCTGATATCTTAGTCTATGTGACTCAGAACATCAATGAAGTAAGGGGATCTATATTACAACATAAGTTTATTACTTAATACACAATTCAAATAATGTTTCATATATCGTCCCTGATTTGTGACCTCAAATCCATACAAGTCTTGTCATTATCAACAACCATTTTCATATAACATAATTCATTTAAACAAAATTACAAACCAATTATATATAAAAAGTAATATTATTTTTACATATATAATAAATATCACATTCAATCTATTAAAGAGACTTGTTGAAAAGAAGAAAGAAGAGAAAAAAAATATATTCACTTGAGAGAAAATGACCCTACTTAAACGAAAATTTCAACTATGAAGAAAAAAAAAACATTTTGCAGAGCAAAATTTCTACTATGAGCAAAAAAAATTTGCTTGAACAAAAAAAGGCATATATAAAATGGTAGTCGGGGTGTTACAAACATCTTTCCAGGGAGCCCTTGGAACGGGCAATGGTTTGTACAAACTAGTGTTTTGATTTCCACATTTGGAAATGTGACAAATGCGGCATCTTTGAATACGTTGGATGACGCCTTGCTCCAAATTTTGCCAATAGAATTTCTCCTTTATGTGAGCCAATTTCTTGTCCCTTCCGAAGTGTCCAGCTAATCCTCCATCATGAGTTTCCCACACAATTATTAGCACAACGAACATTGAGAAATGCATAGTTAACTACCCTTAAAAAGAATACCATCCTATAAGAAGAATTGACAATATGGTTGTTGAGAGCATACCTTCCAAACTTCTCTAAAGTTAGGATCTTCCTCATATAGCCCTTTACAACTTCAAAGCGAATGACGATGAATTGTAGGGTGGAAAGGAGAGCATGTCATTGACTTAAGGCATATGCGACCTTATTTTGAGTATCTGCTTTATGCTTGAGTAGAAATGGAAAGGATTGAAGAAACTCACTCTAAGATGCATGATGTTGATTCAATTTTTTTTTTGAGATATAAGATGTTTAAGAGCCTCGTGATCTATATAAATAATGAACTCTCTTGACAACAAATAATGACTCCAATGGTTCAATGCCCACACAATTGCATATAATTCCTTATCTTAGGTAGAATGCTTCATCTTAGCATCAATAAGTTTCTCACTAAGGAAAACAATTGGTCGACCTTCTTGAGAGAGGACAACTCCAATTCCAACATTAGAAGCGTCACAATCAACTTCAAACATTAGATCAAAGTTGGGAAATGCAAGCATGAGGGCTGAATATATCTTTTCCTTCAATGCTTCAAAGCTTTGTTGCACTTTCATGTTCCACGTAAAAGCATCTTATTTAAGGCATTCAGTAAAAAGGGCAGCAATGGAACTAAAATTCTTGATGAATCAACAATAAAATGAAGCTAACCCATGAAAGCTCCTTATGCCATGCAATGTTTTTGGAGTAGGCCAATTCACAATGGCATCAACTTTGTTATGTTCGACTTCAATGCCTTGACTTGAAACAACATAACCAAAAAGACAACTTTGTTGGTGAAGAAGTCACACTTTTTAAGGTTAGCATAGAGTTTTTGGTCTCGAAGAACATCAAAAACTTGACGCAAATGTGTCAAGTGTTCATCATGGCCTTTACTGTATATTAAAATATCATCAAAATAAACAACAACAAATTTTCTAATGAAGGGCCGTAATACTTGGTTCATCAAGCGCATGAAAGTGCTTAGTGCATTAGAAAGGCTAAACAACATAATTGTCCATTCATACAACTCGTCTCTTGTCTTGAATGAAGTTTTCCATTCATCATCAGATTGCATTCGAATTTGATGGTAGCTACTTCTTAAGTCAATCTTGGAGAAGATGATAGCACCATGTAGTTGATCCAGCAAGTCATCAAGTCGAGGAATAGGAAACCTGTATTTGATGGTGATCTTGTTCACAATACGACTATCAATGCACATACGCCATGAACCATCTTTCTTTGGAACTAATAGAGCAGGAACAACACAAGGACTAACACTTTCTCTTACTAGACCCTTGTCCAAAAGTTGATTCACTTGGCATTGCAATTTTTTATGCTCCTTTGGACTCATACGATATGTTGGTTTATTTAGAATCACAACACCAAGAACAAAATCAATGGCATGACGAATATCTCACATTGGTGGTAAGAAACCAGGAACCTCATCAGGAACAACATCAGAGAATTCTTCTATTAATGGCTTGACGTTCTCGTGTAGAGATATCGATGCTTTATTCTCTTCACAGACCACCAGAAGGCACATAAAGTTTGACTCTAGACAAGCTTCATTGAGATCTTTATTTGTCATGTATGATGACTTATCTTTCTTCTCTTGGTTGTCGTCATCGTGTCTCAATGAAGTTAATACAATCTTGATACCATTCTTAATAAAAGAATAAGTATTCTTGAACCCATCATGGATAGCTTGACAATCATATTACCAAGTTCGTCCTAGCAACAAATGACATGCGTCCATTGGGATGACATCTTTGTTTTGAGGTTGTGGAGTAACAAATCTTTGTTTTGAGGGATTGGTCACAACTCTTTCTTTGGGAAGCAATTATTCTTCCTCTAGATCATTTGCTTTTTAACCTTCAGGCTTGTCTCATCACATCATCTAGCATCCAGAATGGTTGTAGTTGAACAACGTTCGCAATCTCTTCACTAAGCCCTCCAAGATAACATGCAAAGGTTTGCTCTTCAGGCTCGTAAATATGCACTTAATGAGAAGCTCTTCAAATTCTATTGTATACTCTTCAATATTGAGCAAATTTTGTTTTAAATTACGAAACTTGATAAAGACCTCTTGCCTGTAATATTCTGGAAGGAACTTCTGCTTTAGTTCACAACACATTTTATCTCACATCTTTATCTTGCTTTGACCTTCTCTTTCTTGTTATCGCTTGAGGTTTTCCCACCATATTGAAGCATGCTTCTTCAGCTTGATGGCTAAGAGCTTCACATGCTTGTCATCTGAACACCTTCTCCACTGTGTAAAGTCAATCAAAGAAATCATCTGGTGGAGCCTCCCTTCAAACTCAGGAATATCAACTTTGATTCCCAAGTCTTTAGCTTTATAGCTCTACGTTTAGTCGAGTAAACAGAAGAGGACAAGTAATGAAAAGGATTTGTGTCATCCTCTTCATTAGAACTGCTTCGATCACTTGTTCTACCAGGACCTTGTTGAGCAACTTCGTGTCTTGCAAGTTGCTCTTGCAACTCCTTAACTTGATGACGTAGCTCTTTCATCTTCATCTCTTGAACACTTCTACGCCTTGGTGCCATGCTGATGATAATTCGAAGGCTACTACTATGATGAAGATAACATGCCGATAATGCATAATGATGATGATGATGCAATAATGAGGAGAAGTGATGTTGATGCATCAATTGTAGCTACCATAAGATATTTCCAAATATAGAGGAAAGAAATGATATTACCAAGAACTCCACCGCAAACGACCACACTAACAAAAACCTGCACCCAAAGCAAGACCGCTCACAAAGAAAGTTCTTGAATCTACCACGAACCAAGTAATTTTAACTTGAGCAAGATGACCTTACTTTGATACTAAACTGACACCAAAATGTTGTTTGGTCATCAATCGTGACGAGGTTACTATCCCCACTATGGTGAGAATAGTCAAGAAACTCACCTTGATTGGCTAGGCCAATTATATTATCCAAAACTAGTCAAATTACCCACCTTAGTTGGTTAGACCAAGGATGTTAACTAAGTCTCTTCCTCTTAAGAGAACTTAGAAGAAATAAAGAAAAATTGAAAAAAATTAAAAAGGAAAATAAATTTGAAGGGGAAAGAAAATAAAAAAAAAATCAACAGATTTTAAGTTTAATATTAATATTACTTTTAAGAAATAAGTTTTATAATTTATATTTAATTTTTTTAATACAAAGTGACAATTAAAAAGTTATTTAAAAGAATTGGTGACTTAAAGAATGGGTAGTACGTGATTACGTAATCATATTGTTTTAAAACTTTTTAATCGTATACTAAACTCTTATTTATTAATTCAATTTTATAAAACTATACATAAAAAGTTGAGTTTATTTTTAATAAATACACATCAATTTTTATAGTTTAATTAACTTCAATGAATTATTATTTTTAGTTTAGCTTGTTTCAGCATTCCTAACTATAAATCTGCTTCAAGAAATGGACGAGTTGAGAAAGAAAGAAGAATTAATTTTAATTTTATAGCTTGAAAAAAATTTAAAACTAATAAGATTATCGTGTTATTTAATCTTTAGTTCTATTTATTTTTTAATTCCTTACTAATTACTCGGGATATCATAAATGAATAACATATGGAGTAACCTTAAGCCTGCAAAAGTCTCTAATAAAGATAAATATTTTTAACTTTTTAAAACTTAATTACAATTTTAGTTTTATCATTTATTTAATGTAATCTTATTATTGATCAAAGGTTTAAACCAAATATTAATAATTTCAATTGATATATAACATCATCTATAATTGACACACGGTAATAATTTATAAAATTAATAATATAAAACTTCGATATATAGAAAGATAATATTGTTATATTTTAAAACACGGGAATATGATTAACCTTTTGATGATAACAATGTTACACTTTTTAAATCGAAAACTAATTTTTTTGAAAAAGAAAAAAAAAAGTTGAAATGAAAGTTACTGGAAATCTGTACTTTAGAGCAGACAGAAGCAGAAGTCTAGTTCATCGATCAACTAGATAGCCACAGACAAGGTCCCTTCTTCACTCTGTGATCTCATTATGACTTCACCAAGCAACATCTTTTCCTCTGTAGTTCATTTCTGTAAGATTATCCTCAGACCAAGCCTTGCACAAGGAATACTTGTAAGCATCATTGTTTTCATACTTCTCTTTTGAGTTAACTTGTAATGTTTCGAGTTTAGCACCATCAAATGAGTCTACTTTACTATCCCTAGCTGATTTTGTATGAATACTACAGGGCTAAATGTATGTAGTTGCTTCAAGTAAGATAACATTTGTTATTAGTTCTTGCAAAATAAATCATCTCTTTGTATTACCCTTGTATGGAAATATACCATTTCTGCTCTTCATCTTTCACAAGATTTCTTGTCTATGGATACAGGGACTATTTTTGATAGATTTCTATAAATGAGAGACTAAAAAGAAATAATTTGCTTTTGAGGTACAAAAGAACAAAAGCTTTGACAAACACCTGTTTAGCCTATTGTTGTAATAGGTAAAAAAAACTAATTTGTAACTACCACTTTTGTATCTCTGCGTCATGGATATCTACAAACTTCTCCTTGAATCATATGTGTGAGTTGAAAAGAAAACTATTTTGAGTTTGTGTTCCTTTGTTGAGGTTGTCAATTTTATAATGCATGCTGCTAACAACAGAATATTTTTGCAGAATCTTCCAAAACAGTTCACTGTAAAACATGGAGATCGAATGTCCAATCCGGTGTTTCTCAGATCTCCAGATGGTACTGAATGGAGAATATACTGGACCTGGAATGATGGTGAGATTTGGTTTCAAAAGGGATGGAAGGAATTTGCCACATACTATTCTCTAGATCATGGTCACTTGGTGTTCTTTGAATGCAAGGGAACTTCACATTTTGATGTACACATATTTGACAATAGTGCCCTTGAAATAGACTATCCTTCCCACACTACTCATGATAGAAAGAAAAACATTGTCAACATTTGTGATGATTCATGTCAAAATACTAGAGTGAAACCAACTCTGTCTTCTCCTCAACCTTGTAAGAAGATGAAAAATATCATGACTACAAATGTTGTGAGAAGCCCCAGCAGGGTACATTTGCATCAGCATGTGCGAACTAGAAGTTCTAGCTTTCAAGAGGAAAAATCTACAAAGCAAAGACCAGATGGTATGTATGTAGTTCATAATCATATCATTTTGTGAATCCTATAAATTTTGGAGACCAATTTTTTCATAACTTACACCATGTTAAATCTTTCAGAAGTTGAAGGGAAAGACACTTTTAACAAAGAATGCTCAAAAGTGGAGCAGTTAACATCTAAGGCTTTAAAGAAAGCCATAGCTTTCAGATCTGAACACCCCTCTTTCCTGCTTGTCATGACGGAGAGCTATGTTAATGGATATCGCCTGGTGAGCATCATATTAAATATATACTTTGTTATGAGTTATCTTCTTTTTTATAAGGATGTTGCATTGCAGCAGAACTGTAACCTGCAGTTCTTATATTGTTTTTACATTGTAAAAAACTTCCAGAAATTACCACAACATTTTGCGAAAAATTATTTGACGAACAGACGTGCAGTTTTCAACCTTGAGGTATTGCATGGCAGAACGTGGCCTGTTATTTATTCTCGTCCTAGAATTAATGGAGGATGGCAGAAATTTGCATCAGAAAACAATTTGAAAGTGGGGGATGTTTGTGTTTTTGAGATGATCCAGAAGATCCAGGGCCTTGCTTTCATAGTTTCCATCTTTCGAGGTGCAGAGGAACCAAGTTTTCCCATTTCACAAGGTAATCCATTTTTGTTTATCTGCACAATGAGAATCCAGTCAAGGAGAGATAGTTAATTATAATTAGACTTGACTCATCATTCATGAGGATTCATAGTTTCTACAATAAAGTGAAGAGTTATTAACTATTATTCATAATTTATAATTCATCCCTTTAAATGAATCAAATCTTTGGTTGAAAAAGATAATCTATTTCGTAGGTAGAACTTAGTATTACTCTCTAAAAACAGCAAAAACTGATCTTTCGCAATGCTGCCTAGTTTATCCTTCAAGAACTAACTTGACAGGTGGAAGTTCTAGTCAAAGATTTTCACATCTGGAAAGTGACTCCAAGTCAAAGATTTTAACCAGAGCTCCTAAAGAAGCTAGCAAATTCAAATCAGAAAATCCCTTTTTCACGGTTACTTTACAATCTAAGGAAAACACAACTAGATGCCTGGTAAGGTTTAGTTAGGCACCTAAGTATGTTAATAGGTGTAAAGTTTATTTTATATAATACTAGCTAGCAAGTATTATTATTCTTTCATGAATAGTTTGATTTTGTTCTAATAGTGGTCTATTTTTTTTGATGCAGTGTGTGCCTATCTACTTTGCGAGGAAGTATTTCATAAACTTTAATCAGAATGTGATGATACAGTTCAGAAACAAACTGTGGCCTGTGAAGTTTGTGTGTAATTCTTCATCTTCAGCTAAGCTCAGTGATGGTTGGGCCTCATTTGCAAGAGAAAATAATCTAAAACCTGGAGATACTTGTGTCTTTGAGCTTGTCAATAGAAAAGATGCAACACTTGTTGTTCATGTTTTCAGAAGTAATGGTAATTAGGGGATGTACTTTTTTAAAGCTTTTATTATGTCAAAAAGATTTCGTTTTATCAGTTTATGGCTTTTGAATGGTATGTACACCCGTTATCACAAACTATTATCGAATGTCTTTGTTCTTTTGATGTTCTTAACTTCCCATAACCTCCTAGAAAAACCTTTCTTTTTTTTTTTTTTTTTTTTTTTTCCTTTCTGCTGTAGTTGCTTTATTTTTCTTTAATATTTTAAAAAATATTAAGAGACTTTAAGTTAAAAGGATTCGAATTGTGTTATACTTGAACTAGTTATCTAGGGTCGTTTTATAGATCTAGAAAGATTAATACAAGACTTGATTCTCAAGTTACCTTTGTCTTCCTAAATAAATGCCGATCTATCACATTGGCTGCATTTGACTCTCCTATTCAACGAGATGAACTTGACAAACTAAGCAATTAAACTTTTATACTATGTTACATTTTAGCTTAAAATTAAGTGAAGTTGTCCATAACCAAACGAAAAGATTGTCAACTAGGTAGGCATAGTGTCTCTTGATACACATGAATTACGTAACAAACTTGTACTTAAATCAAATTTATATTGCTGATACTGTAATCGAATATATGAATACATAATTATACATAAATCATAAATTCATTTATTTTAGGATTATAGTAAACCTAATGTAGATGCAGTTTTTTTCTTTGTTTGGTGGCATATTACACCACACGATCGCACCTAATGTAGATGGAGAATTTTGTTTTCGCTGTGGATGGTGGCATATTACATTGCACACGATCACTACTTATGAAATTTCACGTATGACTAACGCCATCTAGGTCGTAGGTGGCCCAATCACCTATACATGAGGTATAGATATAATTGGTTCTGAAGGCTAAGTAAACCTATCTTTGAGATCAAACTCATCTTGGAAAATGAGTACGTGTTAGAAATGTAACATAACTATTAATTAAAAATGACATCAATCTCTAATCAAAACAAGATAAACCAATCATGTTACTATCATGTTACTAGTAACATTAATTGTTTGATAACATTTATCAAATTAATCAAGTTACAATTGAACCATAATATTTAGGTTGTTATTATGTTTTTAATCATAATATTTAGGTTGTTGTTATGCTTTTAAGTAGTAAGAGTTGTGTTCTCACTATTAATTATAACTTTTGATTTTACCAACAATTGTTTAGGAGGAGATTGTTGTAGGTTGTGCAATTATTTTGTGTTGTAGGCGAGGTGGGCTTGTCTCGTGTGGCATAGACTAGGTGAGCGTAGTCATAATTGAATTGTGGTGTTTGGATTACTAAACTCTTTAGTTATAACTTTTGTCCTAGTCATAAGTGCTAGATCAACAATCCGTACGACTAAGCTAATACGCGGTTAATCACTCCATTTGTACTAATCCAAGCCCATCCGTACGAAAGCCTAATATTACCTTATAAGTATGTTGGCGTGAGATAGGTAAACATTAAGTTTTTAATAGCATTTATCACTTTTAATTACTAAAGTTGACTTGAATGTCAGAGAATCTTCTATAGGTACAACCACAACCACATCATCTTGGATTAGAGAAGATAATCAAGAAGTGAGATTATGAGAACATACTTAAAAGAGTGAAAGATAAATCCAAGACAAGGGAGGAGACATTCTCAGCCTAAAAAAAAATAACTAGTGCCCACTATGGGGTCAAGGAGTACATTGAAGAAATTCATGGTATCAATAAGAAATATGACAAAGACCGTCAAAGATCAGTAGACGTAGATCAACCAAGGTAGGGCACTTGGCAGTACTTTTAGCTCTTCACAAGGAGATGACAAAGTTGAAATAGAAAAATGTAGAAGAGATTAACGCCTTAAAACAGGAGAACAAGGATATGAGAAAAGGGTTGGGGGAGGGAACCCATGTATCTTACACTCTTGAGGAAGAAAGTTACCTGGAAACTACGAAAAACATGACTTTCTCACTCAAGTCTCAGACCAGCCCCCACCATAGTAACCCGTGCTTGGGAAGTGCAAAGCCACAAAGATGAGTTCTAACTCCACACATCAACCAACATGTCGATGATGATAGGAGGCAATTGAAAACACTTGTTTGTTGATGACATAATGGATATCGTACTCCACCCAGTTAGAAGGGACGAATAATCGATCTATATGATGGAACAACAAACTCGAACAAACATATCAATGCTTATGTCACAGATATGAGCATGTACACAATAGTGGATGTCGTGTGTTTCCCACGTCATTAAAAAGGGAAGCGCTAAGTTGGTTTTATTGAAGATGTGACTGTTAGAAGCTGCTAACAAACTGCAGAGGATCAGATTTTTATGCTACTTTTTAGGAAAATAAAAGTCATGGTGACTGATAGGATGAATCTGTTTTATTCCTATTTTTTAGGCATGATTTGTTAGTGGTTAATCTATTAGCAGCTCTCTGTTCTTATAAATACGTTGTTTTCGTATCAAAATAATATATGCCCATTGCAGTCTAAATTCTTCTTCGTTTTCTTTTATACTCTAGCACTTTCTTTCTGCTCTTAAAATTAAAACAACAGGATTACATGACTCTCGTTCCCCTCTCGATTAACTCTTTCGACATGCTGGTGTCCAAATTTGGAACGCAGTTTGTGACAAGCTAACCACACCACCTAAAATACATCACTTAGTGAACATCTAACAAGAGAAGGGCAAGTAGCTTAGACTCTTAATGGAGAGGTTTGAAAAAGTAGCTCTGAACATTCAAAACCTTTAAGACCAATACCCTTAGTAGATAGTTAATGCAGAAAACTCACTGCGGACCTAGACGAGTTGTAACGAAGGGACGCAAAGTTTATGTAATTAGAGGAATTGTGAGACTTTAGAAACAAATTTAGGACAAAGATGATGCTCGAGAAAGAAAAAGAAAAGGAAAGACTGAGTAGGCCTTATCCAATCATAAAATCCTGAGAACATCGAATACATAGGCTTCAACTATATGTCGGTCAACCTATGTGTTGTTGTGCTGACCGACAAATCACCAAAGACTTACAACCCATGGAGATAATCTTGGTGGGAAATCTTTGGTGATAGTAGACGGTCGGATGGCTGGATGGTCGGGTACTAATATAGTACAGTTATGGTGAACGAATTCTTCACGGGAACTAATTCTGTTGTGCTGATTACCAAATCAATTTAATACAACAAATTTATTTCACATAAATTGCATTATGTTTAATATCCTGCATTTAGCTTTATTAAATTTAGCGTAATATCCTGCATATATGAAAACAATGCAATTTTTTTTTGTTGCACGTTGATGAATTAATTGTTGTTCTAAATCTGAAAAATCAAAGAAAATAATTAGAAAAAACTAGATGGTCAACAACTTTCCACACACATGAGTATACATTTGTAGAACTTTTTCAAATTAAAAATATTAAAAATATTTGATGATCTTGTTTTGAAAAAGATTTATGTGATTAATTTCTGTCTGTTTTAAATTATTTTGTATGCATAATTAAGTTGTATCCCATTTTAAATTATTTTGTATGTAGAATTAAGTTTAATGCAAAAATCAATATTAGAGAAATTCATTCCAGTTTAAGCACTAAATAATAAGTCAATTAATCTCAATTTTTGAAGATTCAAAAGTTACATTTTCAATCATCCAACCACTAATTTGTACAAAGTTATAAATAAAGGTATAATTTTACTTTGAAGAATAAAACTAAAAAAAAAAAAAAAGTTCAATACATTGAAAATGAAGCATTTACTGCAAATCTACTACAAAGAGAGACTATTCTAGTTTATGAGCGTCTACTGCTATATTTGCTATTAAAGAGCATCTAAATAGTTGGGTTGTATGAGATCATTGTGTAATTTTTCACCATCCAGGCTTTCATTGTGATCTCTTTTGAGAATGTTGTTTTCAATCTTGAGTGGTCTTAATCTCATGAGAGATCGAAACTGGTATAACTTTGAAAGGTTTTTGTACTCGTAATGACATGGAGAGGTTTGTATACTCAGTTGTAAACTAGAGAGAATTGAACATAACTTAAGATATTAGGGTGAACTAGTATAAAACTCATTCATTTATGTCTATATAGTCTTGTTTTGGACTTGTTTTGGACGATCTTGTTTTATGATTTTGTTTGCAGTGAATTAAGTTTAAACTCTATTTTGTTAGGTACTGAAGTATGAGTTTAGTCTCGTATTGAGTAGAAATCAGAAAGTTGAGCTACATATAAAAAAGAAGATCCACAAACTCAATGTCTTAAGGTTTTGGGTTGAAAGTACTGTCATTCCCTTGTGTGAGTCACACTCTTGTCTCATTCTTGTTTAATCTTTCCGACGCAATTTCATCCCTGTATCGAAAGTCTTCCTCAAATTTTTAGACAAACATATCTCAAAATAATAACAATACTTTAAAAAGAAAGGGTGTTTCTCTCTCGAATCTTTCTAATATATTTAACTCTCTAAGTCTTATTGTTCTTATAAATTAGTGACAAATTAAAAAAAATACTGAATTTTTAGAATAAATAAACATTTATCTTTAATTTATAAATGATCAATTCAAATCCTTAATTCTTTGTAAGATGCGATCAGACTTTAAAAAAATAAAATTTGAAAGATAAAATTAAAGAAAAATTAAAAGATTAGAAAGAAAATAAATTTGAAAGAGAAAGAAAATAAAAAAGAAAACAGATTTTAAGTTTAATATTGATATAATTTTTGACAAATAAGTTTTATAATTTATATTTAATTTTCTAATAAAAAAGTGACAATTAAAAAGTTATTTAAAAGAATTGGTGACTTAAAGAATGGATAGTACGTGGTTACGTAATCATATTGTTTTAGAACTTTTTAATCGTATACTAAACTCTTAATTATTAATTCAATTTTTATAGTTTAATTAAGTTCAATCAATTATTATTTTTAGTTTAGTTTGTTTGAACATTCCTAACTATATATCTGCTAGAAGAAATGGACGAGTTGAAAAAGAAAGAAGAATTAATTTTAATTTTATAGCTTGACAAAATTTAAAAATATTAAGATTATCGTGTTATTTATCCTTTAGGTTTACTTTCTTTTTAATTCTTTACTAATTACTCAGGATATCATAAATGAATAACATAGTAAACTTAAACTTATAAAAGTCTTCACAAAAGATAAATACTTTTTAACATTTTAAGACTTAATTACAATTTTAGTTTTATGATTTATTTAATTTAATCTTATTATTGATAAAAAAGGTTTAAACCAAATATTAATAATTTTAATTTATATACAATATAATCTATAATCGACACATAGTAATAATTTATAAAATTACTAATATAAAATCTCGATATATAGAAAGAAAATAGTGCAATATGATTAGCTTTTTGACTATAACAAAGTTACACTTTTTAAATTGAAAACTTGAATGATTCTTTTGGATTAAATTACGATACTATATATATATATATATATATATATATATATATATATATATATATTAAATTATAAAGTCATTTTTTTAAGAATAAAAAATAAAGTTGAAATGAAAGTCACTGGAAATCTGTACTTCAGAGCAGAGAGGAGCAGAAGTCTACTTCATCAATCAACTTAGTCACGGAGTAGATAAGCACAGACAAAGTCCATTCTTCATCCTGTGATCTCGTTTCAACGTTATGACTTCACCAAGCAACATCTTTTCCTCTCTAGTTCATTTCTGTAAGATTATCCTCAGACCAAGCCTTGCACAAGGAATACTTGTAAGCATCGTTACTTTCATACTTCTCTTTTGTGCTCTTCATCTTTCACAAGATTTCTTGTCTATGGATACAGGGACTATTTTTGATAGATTTCTATAAATGAGAGACTAAAAAGAAATCATTTGATTTTGAGGTACAAAAAACAAAAGCTTTGACAAACACCTATTTTGGCCTATTGTTGCAATAGGTAAAAAACGAAGTGGAAACAACCACTTTTGTATCTCTGCATTATGGATATATACAAACTTCTCCTTTAATCATATGTGTGAATTGATACGAAAACTACTTGGAGTTTGTGTTTCTTTGTTGAGGTTGTCAATTTTGATAATGCATGCTGCTAACAACAGAATATTTTTGCAGAATCTCCCAAAAGAGTTCACTAGAAAACATGGAGATGGAATGCCAAATCCTGTGTTTCTCAGATCTCCAGATGGTACTGAATGGAAAATATACTGGACCTGGAATGATGGTGAGATTTGGTTTCAAAAGGGATGGAAGGAGTTTGCCACATACTATTCTCTAGATCATGGTCACTTGGTGTTCTTTGAATGCAAGGGAACTTCACATTTTGATGTACACATATTTGACAATAGTGCCCTTGAAATAGACTATCCTTCCCACACTACTCATGATAGAAAGGAAAACATTGCCCTCATGCAATTTTCATGTCAAAATACTAGAGTGAAACCAACTCTGTCTTCTCCTAAACCTTGTAAGAAAATGAAAAATAGCATGACTACAAATGTTGTGAGAAGCCCCAACAGGGCACATTTGCATCGGCATGTGCAAACTAGAAGTTCTAGCTTTCAAGAGGAAAAATCTACAAAGCAAAAATTATATGGTATGTAGTTCAATAATCATATCATTTTGTGAATCCAATAAATTTTGGAGACCAATTTTTTCATAACTTACACTATGTTAAATCTTTCAGAAGTGGAAGGGAAAGACACTTCTAACAGTGAATGCTCAAAAGTGGAGCAGTTAATATCTAAGGCTTTAAAGAAAGCCATAGCTTTCAGATCTGAACACCCCTCTTTCCTGCTTGTCATGAAGGAGACCTATATTAATAGATATAACCTGGTGAGCATCTTATTAAATATATACTTTGTTATGAGTTATCTTCTTTTATAAGGATGTTGCATTGCAGCAGAACTGTAACCTGCAGTTCTTATATTTTTTTTACATTGTAAAAAAACTTGCAGAGATTACCACTACATTTTGTGAAAACATATTTGAGCAACAGACGTGCAGTTTTCAACCTTGAGGTATTGGATGGGAGAAGATGGCCTGTTATTTATTCTGCTCCTAAATTTAATGGAGGCTGGCTGAAATTTGTATCAGAAAACAATTTGAAAGTGGGGGATGTTTGTGTTTTTGAGATGATCCAGAAGATCCAGGGCCTTGCTTTCATAGTTTACATCTTTCGAGGTGCAGAGGAACCAAGTTGTCCCATTTCACAAGGTCATCCATTTTTGTTTATCTGCATAATGAGACCTTAGAATCCAGTCAAGGAGATGTAGTTTATTATAATTAGACTTAACTCATCATTCATGAGGATTCATAGTTTGTACAATAAAGTGAGGAGTTATTAACTATTATTCATAATTTACAGTCCATCCCTTTAAATGAATCAAATCTTTGGTTGAAAAATTCCATAGGCAGAACTTAGTATTACTCTCTAAAAACAGCAAAAACTGATCTTTCACAATGATGTCTAGTTTATCCTTCAAGAACTAACTTGACAGGTGGAAGTTCTGGTCAAAGATTTTCACATCTGGAAAGTGACTCCAAGTCAAAGATTTTAACCAGAGCTCCTAAAGAAGCTAGCAAATTCAAATCAGAAAATCCCTTTTTCACGGTTACTTTACAATCGAAGGAAAACACAACTAGATGCCTGGTAAGGTTTAGTTAGGCACCTAAGTATGTTAATAAGTGTAAAGTTTATTTTATATAATACTAGCTAGCAAGTATTATTATTCTTTCATGAATAGTTTGATTTTGTTCTAATAGTGGTCAAGTTTTTTTGATGCAGTGTGTGCCTATCTACTTTGCGAGGAAGTATTTCATAAACTTTAATCAGAATGTGATGATACAGTTCAGAAACAAATTGTGGCCTGTGAAGTTTGTGTATAATTCTTCATCTTCAGCTAAGCTCACTGATGGTTGGGCCTCATTTGCAAGAGAAAGTAATCTAAAACCTGGAGATACTTGTGTCTTTGAGCTTGTCAATAGAAAAAATGCAACACTAGTTGTTCATGTTTTCACAAGTCATGGTAATTAGGGGATGTAGACTTCTTTAAAGCTTTTATTTTGTCAAAAGATTACGTTTTATCAGTTTATGGCTTTTGAATGGTAGTGTTGAGATGTATTTGCTCATATGGATTGCAATTTGATGTTCCCAGGTACACCCGTTATCACAAACTATTATCCAATGTCTTTGTTTTCTGATGTTCTTAACTTCCGTTAACCTCCTAGAAAAACACTTTTCTTTCTTTCTGCTGTAGTTGCTTTATTTTTCTTTAATATTTTAAAAAATATTAAGAGACTTTAAGTTGAAAGGATTCAAATTGTGTTATACTTGAACTACTGATGCAGGTCTATTTATAGAACTAGAAAAGATTAATACAAGACTTGACTCTCAAGTTACCTTTAATTGTATGCCTAAATAAACACTAATCCATCACATTAGCTACATTTGACTCTCCTAATTGTTAGATTTCACATAAAATCAATTGACATTTGGTTCGCATGTCATTCTCAATTGACAAACTAAGCAATTAAACTTTTATACTATGTTACATTTTAGTTTAAAATTAAGTGAAGTTGTCCATAAACAAACGAAAAGATCATCCACTAGGTAGGCATATTGTCTGTTGATACACATGAAAAACATAACAAACTTGTACTTAAATCAAATTTATAATAAGGAATCATACTGTAATAAATATATCAATACCTAATTATACATAAATCATCATAAATTCATTATAGTAAACCTAATGTAGATGCAGTTTTTTCCTTTGTTTGGTGGCATATTACACCACACGATCACACCTAATGTAAATGGAGAGTTTTTTTTTTTTTTTCGCTGTTGATGGTGGCATATTACACCGCACACGATCACTACTTATGAAATTTCACGTTTTTATTATATTACTATACCGTATATGACTAAAGCCATTTAGGTCGTAGGTGGCCCAATCACCTATGCATGAGGTATAGATATAAGGAAAAGTTTGGTTTGACAATGTCAGGTGGTACACAACCGTTTGCCAACCGTTTACGTGGCACATTTGCCACGTGTATAAGGGTATTATGGTATTTTGATTCCATGCTGGTTATTTTTGGGCAAAATGCATTTCAAAATTCAATGTAAGAAATGTTGTGCGGGCTTTGTTATTTTTGGGAATGCACGTAGTCTCATTCGCGAGTTGCAAACAGAGTCCTCATTCGCACATTGAAAGGCAGGGAGCTTCATTATTTTTGGGAACGCACAGAGCCCTCATTCGCGAGTTGCAAACAAAGTCATCATTCGCACATTGCAACCAACGCAGGGAGAGATTGGAAAGTGTGAGGGTAGAGCGTTACGTGTGAAGCCACCACAGAAATCGGCGGAGAATTTGGAAACGGTGGCGGGTCGTCGTCGTTGACTACATTGAAGGTTTTCTTCGGTGGGAGACGAAACAGAGGTAGGTTTACAGTCTATTCTTTTATGCTTTGCAATTTGTTGTTGGAGATTTTGTAGTGGTATTTTGTGAGGGGGTATATTGATGTTTAGGGTTTAATGATTGAGAATAGTTGTGCGTGATGTCATTTTTGGTTGAGGGTTCTGTTTTTATGGTTTAGGTTTTGGGATTGTGTAATCGATTTAGCGTTCTGTTCTATTTTCAGGAAAACAACGACAAGTGGTGAAAGTGATTCAGATTCAGGGGAGTTATGCCTGCGACAGTTTTGTTATACAAAGTACTTAGGAGCTGTAAATACTATGTTAATAATGGAACAGAAGAATTGTATTCAACAAACTCCATTTGGTTGGTTTACACTGTTGACTCATAAAGTGAAAATAAGTAGGAAACTTTTGAAAGAGTTATGTACACGATGGATTGAGAGAAAAGGTGGATTTCTGATTAGGTCTGTGTTTGTGCCTTTGTCTTTGTTAGATGTTTCTGTTGGTTTAGGTCTTGGAGTTTCTGGGGAAGATGTAGAATTGGAAAGTGAACATGTTAATAGTTATTGTAGAAGTCTATTTAATTGTGGAATAGTTAAGGTGAAGATTGTTTTTGATGAAGTTGTTAAATGTCATAGTCATGGTACGGTTGATGAATTTTGTAAGCTTTATATTTTGTTAGGTTTATCTGAATTTTTGTTTCCCAATAGAATGGGAAATGTTTATTTAAGGTTGTTTAACATTGTAGATAATTTAGGTGAGCTTCATAGGTTTAAGTGGGGCACATGTGTTTATACATATCTCGTCAAAAGCTTATGTAAAGCTTCAAGGTGCATTCACAGCGAACAGAATTCAATTGTTCGTGTCGCGGGATGTGTATACTTGTTGCA
>Ga0209489_103832_pt1 | contig 28678 bp, 14 predicted proteins | sample SiratrowhiteBW_FD_187527 | JGI IMG/M metagenome (GOLD analysis project Ga0209489, IMG submission 187527) | Root nodule microbial communities of legume samples collected from California, USA - Siratro white BW (SPAdes) (version 2) | ecosystem: Host-associated > Plants > Roots > Nodule | place...
AAAAAAAAAAAATATATAAAATAAAAATAAATATATATATATATATATATATATATATATAATATTATAGCGGTATAACTAAAAATGCAGACGTAATTAAAAAACTATATATAACCAAATTTATTGATTCTTTCAAAAATAAAATAAAGCATACGAGGGTTGAATGTTAACCTTGCATTCTCTTGTACTGAAATTTTCTTTTTCTTAGCGTTTTTCCTTATTGTGCACTTCTACGACAAGCGGTTACCGTGGCTGAAGATTTGTTGATCATGGTGCGGAACACCATACCCTAATCACAACCATTCTATTTATAAATAGGTTCAGACTTTCACACAACTAACACTGAATACTCTTAAATTTTCTAGAGAATTTTTATCAGAAGCAAATGCCTTCATGACAGAAGATTCTACTTTTTGTTGTCCGCCATTTATGTGCTCTTTATTCAGATTCACGAAGCGTAAACAAGATGGGTGGTGTTGAAGGCAACAACACGTACAAAAAAAAAGTATGAAGAAAATTTACATTACTATTAGCTGTTCACACAAACACAATTATTCATTTACAGGTTAATTATGTAGACTTCAACTTTGAATTCTCATTTAACTTTTTGAATTTTTCATTTTTTGTATGCAGTGTAGCAGACATGTGTCTCATTTGGTTGGACTTTTTACTAATACGACGATAAAACAGTTCATTATTTTCTATAAGAGATGCTCCGTTGATTTGGACAATTTTTTCTTTCTTTCCCATTTTTGGCGTCTAGTGTTCTTGCCTCACGCTTCCATGCAGAATAACGTGCAATTGGTGCTGCGTTGATACCAATGCCACTAAGATTCCTTTTATAGGGCACAGATATCTTTTGAGCAAAACTAATCCTCTTAGAACTAAATCTAATTAATTACTACCACTGACAATAGCTACATCACTTTTGGTTCATACTGAAAATTAAAAAAAATAAATAAAATAAACTTAACTTATAGATCTTTTTATATTTAATTACACAGGCATTATAATTTAATTATACTAATAAGATTTAAAAGCATCTCTTTTCCTAAACTAAGTCTGAAAAGAGTAATGAATTTGGCTGAACTCCAACAAATGAAGCATGTGATTTTGAATTGAAGGTGTGGAATGAATGGTGGAGTAGACATATTATGTTACTCAGGCCTTGTGCAGACTCAGATGAGAAAGATACTCGTCTTAATTATTATTTGAAGAACTTATTGTTCATGATAAGTCTTCTTCACAAAAGGTTTATTGAGTGGAATGGTTAAGATTAATTATTTGTCAAAAAATAAAAATAATAAAATGTAAAATAATTATCATATAGGTTGATCTTTCAATTAGAAATCATTCAACTGTATTCTTTAAAATGCACTTTCATTAGAAACATTTTTTCTAACTCGCATTAGAAGCATTCTTCCATATATATTCAACTCTATTTTTCATTTTTCTAGCAACTCCATATAGCTTTCTAAAACTCCATGTTTACATGAAAAACCATCATATAGTATAAAGCAAGTTTGTAGCTTGCTAAGTTTTACTCAGTACAACATTACAGCGCATGAAATTCACCACAACACAAATACACCAGAAATATAAGAAAAAACCACAAACCCAAACATGGCAGAACATAGTACAAGATTTATTTGTTTTACCATCATTAGATCAACCAACTATCGAATCCACCTTAGAGATCTGTACCTTTGTCCTCTATTTTGTTCATAGAAAAACCCCAGTTGAGGAACAAGCTTGTAAAGTAGGTCATCCACATGCTTCCAATACAAAAGCCTCCAACACTCAGACAAACTAAGGGGGATGATAACAATTCCTAAGCCAAAGATAAATCCCAGTTCTACACTTAAGAAATTCCAGTCAATTGATCCATACATTCCATATACTGGTGTTGGAGATGAATGCCCCCCTCTATCATTGGTGCAATCTTTTAGTGGGGGCCCACACAATCCTTCATTGCCTTCAAAAGAACTTGCATCAAATGTTTGCATTTGAGTACCTGTGGGAATTTCCCCCCACAAATGGTTAAATGAGAGATTCAAGTATGCTAGAAAGTTTAAACTAGCAAGCTCAGGAGGGATTTCTCCGCTCAAACTATTGTTTGACAAGTCCAAGGATTCTATATTCATCAAATTTCCAATTGATGAGGGGATGTGGCTTGACAAAGCATTATGTGACAAGTTAAGAACATTCAGTGCTCTCAAACTCACAAGTTCTTCAGGTATTGGACCTCCAAAATGGTTGTCGGAGACATCGAAGGAAGTGAAGATAGTGGGAATTTTGACCAACTTCATCTGCAAAGCCTTGTCCACAACTGTAACTGAATCCAAGTAGCGACCGCCACATTCGTTAGAAATGACATAATAAGAAAATATGTGGTCAACCACATTATAAGGTTCAGTTTCCAACAATTTGTGCAATTTTATTACGAGAAACTTGTTGATAGCTGACAACAAGTTATTGAAACGAATATTGTCAACATTATCAAAAATGTCAAAAAATAGACTCCCGTACTTCTCTTGGGATTCGGCGTCACATCGCATCATTTTTCTGAAGCTTCTCAAAACTTGTCCAGGTAGAATACCAGTGAAATTATTGGAGGCTAGATCAATAATGTGAAGCATCTTCCAATTGCTAGTGCTACGTGGGCATGCAATAGGACCATTGAGTTTGTTTGACCTCAAAGTTAGCACTCGCAGGGTGGAAATCTTTCTCAAGAAGCACGGAAATCTATCATCGAACAAATTGTTTCCAAGATTTAACACTTGTAGACTCTTGCAATTTGTAAGAGTGTTTGGGATAGCACCTTCCAAGAGATTTCCATTGAGATCGAGGAATCGTAAACTGCATGAACTTGAAATGGTGTTAGAAACATAACCCTTGAGTTTGTTTTCAGCAAGATTTAGTACTCGGAGGGTACTATTCCTTCTCATCAGGCACGTGGGGATGAGGTCATTGAAGCTGTTATAAGAAAGATCAAGCAACCGGAGAGAAGACAAATTACAAAAGGATTTGGGGATTTTTCCTTGAAAGTTGTTCTTTGAAAGGGAAAGAAAGTATACAAAAGGAACATGCTTATCCATGTCAAGTGGGGTAGTGCTGAATTTATTGTTTGAGTAGTCCAAATGGACCGCATATTTTGTGAAAGTGGGAACTGATCCAGTAAGTTGATTGGAATGAAGATCAAGGATGTATAGATTGGAATTAATATCATCAAAGGGTCCTTCCATATTTGTGAGAAAATTGTTGGAAAGATTTAAATAAACCAGAGATTTAAATCTCCAGACCCAGTTAGGTATTTCCCCTAGAATCTGGTTGTTGGCTAGGTCCAAAGCATTTATTTGGGATTGGTTTCTCAAGAACCCCGGAAATTCTCCTAAATTGCAAGAACCCAACAATAAATACTTCATACTGGGAAAGGATGAAATGTCATGATCATCAAGAGTTACATCAACTGATAATTTGTTGTGTGAAAGACCTAATGTATGCAAATTTTGAAGCCTGTGAACCATATCAAGCCGCATGGTGCCATTGAATTCATTGTCAGAAAGTTGTAGGAAACGAAGTCCTGTGATATGAAAAATAGACACGGGAATAGGGCCATGCAATCTATTGCTGCTCAAGTCAATCAACTCTAATTTTGAGGAAGAAGCATTTGGAAATTCATCTAATAGACCATCAAGTCCATTATGACAAAGTGTAAGCTCTTGCAAAGATGGAAGTGTAAAAAGAGACACTGGAATGTTTCCACTAAGGTAATTATCTCCTAAATTGATACTGAGGAGATTTTCAAGTCCCTCAAAATGAGTTGTGGTGATGACTCCTGTCAGATTATTGTGAAAGATTGATAAATATCTGAGATTTTTTACCTTCTTGAAAGAGGGAAGGGGACCAGTAAACCTATTAAAAGACAAGTCCAAATGAACAAGTTGAGTGAGTTCTGACATAGAAATTGGGAGTGTGTCATTGAGTTGGCAGTTAGATGCATCTAACAAAGACAACTGTTTTAGATTTGAAATAGCACCTGGTAACTTACCGGAGAAATTTGTATTACTAAGATTCATGGTTTGAAGAACAGCATCAGGTAAGAAGTCTGGCAAAACTCCATGAAGATCCCTGTTGTTTGATATATCAAGAACCTCTAGGGTTTGTAGTTGAAAGATGCAATTTGGAAAATGACCACTCAACGAGCAACTGCTAATCTCTAAGACATTCAAATTGGAGAAATTTGCAAAGAATTCTGGCACCGAACTTGAGATGTCATTCAGACTCAGTCTAATTACTGAGAGTTTCACAAGTGTTGCTAGTGAAGAATCAATTGGTCCAGAGATATTGCATGATGACATGCTCAACACTTCAAGTTTTTGAAGAGAAGATAGAGCATGACACCACTCCTTTCCCTCAGCAGATACCTTTACACCATCAAGGTATAGTTCTGTGATTTTGGCAAGATTCTGCACAAACATTGAAATATTTGGATTCTGGAGTTTGAGAATAGGTTGTGAGATAAATGGTGTTGACAAGTCAAGTATTGTCAAATTTGTCAGATGAGAAATCTCACTCGGAATCTGGCCATGAAATCCAGCATTTGATAAATTCAAATACCTCAAATTGTTCAGCTTGCCAAACTTCAAAGGAATGGAAGAATTGAAATCATTGTAAGCCAGATTCAACCTCTGCAAGTATTCCAGTTCAAACAGGCTGGAATTATGTAGTCCTCCAGAGATAAATTCCTCACTCAAGTCAAGACCAATTACACCGCCCATGCTGCATGTTACTCCATTCCATTGACAGCAATCGCTGCTTTGGTTCCAGTAGATTAATTTTTTGGATGTGGCTGGGTTGAATACAAGGCTCTCTTTCAGGTGAAGTAATAAGAATTGTTGATGGTCAAGACTGTGGCATGTTGCTAGGTTGATGTTGATGTTGATATTCAAGTATATCATGAACAAGGGTATGAAGGTATGGGAGAAGATTTGATGGATTCTCATTGCTGATGAATACTGTTCTAACCAAAAAGTTTTAAAACTTTTAAGTCAGGATTCAGTGTGGGAAGATGTTAATGGTCAATGTAGAACTTATTTATAAGCTCTAAATCAGTGATATCTAATTCTATATATTTAAGTATAATGTGAATGCCATCAAGCAATATTTTTATTATGTAACCATGTTAATGTTCCAATTTGAAAACAAGAAATCATCACATTATAGTTCCATTTACTACAAAATTTTATAAATCTGCGAAACTGTCTAAACCTCACGATAACAGCTATACATGAATACTTTGTGAATGAAAAGGATGTCTAGGAAGAATTTCAAAATTTCTGTTATTCCTTTCCCATATTAATTTCCTAAATACATTGGGAGAATATAAACATTCATTCTGTATGCACATGGCAACTGTTGAAAAATTAGGTTGAAACTCATCTTTAAGGGGGTTATCTATATGAAATCAGATAACCAAAAAGTTGATATTAAACGTTGGCATGTACGATGTAATCGACCAACACATGGTTCCTTGTAATAAACGTTGTTACTTTGAATTTTTTGTTGCAAAGTCCACTGTTTCATGCGCTCCACATTCAGATGCAGCTTAAGAATCTTCTCAGAAAGTTGGATAAAAACAAAGCTGTAGTCATAGTTTTGAGGTAGAGGCTCTATATAGTAGCAGAAACCCATCTTTAATGCAGATTGTTGTCTCATCTTCATTCTCCTATTGAACGTAAAGTTTCTCTGAAGCACATGTGTTTTACGCTTTTGTGTACCATGCATGAATGGAAAATGTATGTTTCCTTCGCAATAAAAGTTTATAGTTCTAACTTTGTCCAACTTTCCATGTGCCTCACACAAAAATATTAAGTGTTCACACAAATACAAATATGAACTCATGGTTATCTAGCTAATTTTTCATTAAAGAAAACAAACATAACACCACAGCAACGTAGTTGTTGCCTCCACCATTCATGTGAAACCACCACACAAAACCAACGATCCACACCAAAGCCATCACGCAACATCATCTTATTTTTGTAATATACTAATAATTATATTCAATTTATTCCATTTATTTTATGCTTTATTGTTTTTATAAACAATATTCTCTTAATTTGTATTGTATTTGAATAAGTCTTTTTGTGGATTCCTAATTTTATTGTGAGCGTTCAATTATCTATCAACTTTTTAGGTATAAGGCTTTGTAAATTTTTCGTGTAATTTACAGTTCTATTTATTTGAATTTAATTTATGTAGTCAATGTATATTCTTTCTTCCAAATAAATGAATAAATATTGATGGCACTTTTCATATGGGTTGTCTCACAAAAGAAATTGTCATTTTGCTTCTATTTTTATGAAAAAATTACATATGACATTAATTATTAACTTTTTTCATCGATTATCAACAAATTTTGAAAATTTCACCACTTTTCACATTGATAAGATCTACATCAATCACATAATCAAAATAAAATACATAAAATAATCATATATAAGAAGTCCTTTACCTACTACTGGTGTACCTTTCTTCATATTAAACATACGTAACCTCCCCAATCTCACTTTCTTCGTAATGCACAAATGAGCCTTCAATTTTCTCATCTTTCAATTTTGACCACACGACAAACAACACCGTTTGCTACCAACATTCTCGCGTTCATTAATCAAAATAATACCATTTTCTCTCCACAAATTCACCTTTAACATATTTATAATTCTACACCTTCAATGATGCTGCTTTCTTATAAATTAATTTTTTTTATATGTTATGTCTATCATTGTCTTTCAACAATTCATTTACGTACAAAGTAAAATAATTGGTATTCCATTAAAAGTTTAGTGACAAAATATACAATTTACCCTAAGATTAAACATATATAAAATATACAAGTTAAAAAAGGGTTAAAAGCAATTTGGTAAAATTAGTATAATAAAAGAATGACAATAGATTAAAATATACACAATCCGGAAGATTTTTGAATTACAGTGAGAGAGATTTCTATATAAAGAACTTTTAACCAAAGGACAATGTTGGAATTTTAGTATTTATGGGTTACACAAGAAAAGAATGGGGTGCAAAAGACATTCTTCCTTTTTTGTCCAATAGGTGGGTTTTAATTTGGACTGATTCTTCCTGCACCTCCATGGTGACTTCCTGCACCTTCATAATTTTAACATATTTCCATTTTAGCTTTAAGAAAAAGACGAAAATAGCCTTCATTCATATAACTGCCATTCATTTTTTGTCCACTTTGCGGGTTGCACAAACCGCAAAACAATTAAAAACTAAATACATTGTGGATTATACAACCCGCAATTATATTTTCTGCACCTTTTACATTGCGGGTTGTATAACCCGCAATATAAAACTTTTTTTAAATACATTGCGGGTTGTACAAACCGCAATACAAAATTCTTTTTAAATACATTGCGGGTTAACCCGTAATACAAAATTTTTTTTAAATACATTGTGGGTTGTACAACCCGCAATATAAAATTTTTTTGAAAAAAATTTGTATTACGGGTTGTACAACCCGCAATGTATTTAAAAAGCAATTTGTGTTACAAATTGACAAACTTGCTGTTGTAGTGTAATAGTGATTATCATGCTAGTCTTATATAGTAAATTTGAATTTAAAAATATTTTTTGGATATTTAAAAATGTTTTTTGGAAGATTGTGTGTAATCTGGAAGCAAAGTCATTCTCAAAATATTTTACCGATTTAGTCGCTACCACATTACATAATCCAGAAATTATTTTCAAATGTCAAATACCTTTTAGATTTTGTAATCCCAAAGTTAAATCCAAAATATTTTAACTTTTGGATTGTACAATGTGAAAGACTGTGAAAGGGGAACGGTAAAATTAGATTCTAAATTTTTTTCTAAAAAAGATAAATTTGTATATTTTTATATGGGTTATGGAGGTGGAGGACGAGATCTTGGAGATCCAGAAAGAAGCTCACTCCACTCATCTCATTTTTTTTGTTTTTGACTTCTAAATTACTTAATACGAAATCCCTCCACCTCATCCCTTGATTTTTGAACTGGGCCAATCCAAAATTGTATTTTTTTTTTAACTTCCAGATTAGCCCAATCCGGAATCTCCCTTAACTTCTGGACTAGCTGAGTTTAGAATGATTTTTTTTTTTTTTTTTTTTTTTTTTTTTTTTTTTTTGCATTTTTGACTTCTAAATTGACTCAATTCAAAATGTATGACTGCTTTTTATCTTTTTAGATTAGTCCAATCCGGAACTAACAATGACTTCCGGAAGAAAAAATAAAAGTTAAATTTGAAATACAAAATATACTCGGACCTTTTTTAAGTTATTTTCAATCTTTTCACAGTTATTTTAGGCGTTTTATAAAGTATGGAGTTGTGGGATGATATTATTGAGGTGCAGCGTCCTCAGTGCTTCTGAATTGGACAAAAATAAATCTTTCTTCTGACTAAAAGAAAACTCACTATTTCAACCCTCTAAATTGACCAAAAAGTATATATTTCTAATTTTTTTTCTGCCTTGTAAATAAGATCAAGATTGTATGCAAAGAAAGTTAGACGGAAATTTGTGTTAGCTAGAATTAGAAAATTGACGTAATGGCTTTAGGTCAAATCCATTTTTCAAGCAACAGACTAATCAAAATTCCCTCAAATTGCAAGTGGTGGATTTCTTTATTCATTATACCCAATTTTAGCAATGAGTTTGATGTTGATGCTGGATTACAGTGGAGGTTTCTATTGCCTAATCATTATTAGTGATTGGGTGGATGTATTTTCAGCCTCAATGCTGTAGGGTCACCCATTCAGGATTTGTTGAGTTGATTAAGGATATTGTGTATGATTATTATTTGATTCAACACTTTGATTGTTATTAATTTAAGGATGTCAATTTTCAGTACGGTCTGGTTAGCTAGGTAGTGCAACCACTGTGTGTATTATAGGTTGTAATGTCAATTTCTTAATTGCAAACTTTTTCAAAGCCAAGATCATGGGTGCCTTTCACCATGAAATTAATTTCAAAGCTGTTAGAGCCTCCAATATTAGGGTTGGTTCATTGCTGCTTTGCTACTTCTCTGCAAGGTATTCTCATCTTCTGCTCTCCAACTTCCCCACAAAAACAGCTCACCCTTCACACTCCTCACACCCCATTTTGTTAAACAATGATCTTCATAATTACCTGCTCTTGAAAATGAATAATAACTTTGTATGTGACAAGTGGTGTGTGCTTGATTAGTCCTATTTAAATTTGGGTAGCATGCATGTTACTACTCATTTTTCTTGTCAATGACTTCACCAATCTTGAATGGATTTGGCACATGTTGAAATTACCAAGATCAGCACAAGGAAATACATGGTGGGGTATGGAGTATTATAATTTGTGTTACTTATAACCGACGAAATGTATTGTAAGGCAATTAATTATTGTTTTCTGCTATGGCAAAACAATTCAGTCATCCTTCAATTTCAAAGTGAAAAAATAGTCTAAGAAAAGTCATTTTGCAAATCACTAAATTATGTGTAGAAACAAAATCCTATTCCAATACTATCAAATTTAGCTAAGTTTCCCTCTCATGCTAAGTTTCAAGTACATTCAAACTGTGTATTGTCTCGCCTACTTTCAGTCTCGTACGCAATTCAACCCTTAACCATATATTTATTTCTTTTTAAGAACTTTGCTTAATCAATTCCAACTTTGTTTTTTTCCTTTACTTTCACACCCTTTTCTTTGCCTTGCTTCCTTTTAAATTGGACCAATTTAGTCACTATTGGTAACTACGTGCATTTGAGTCATCTCTTCTCACTTGTTTGCATTAGGTAAAATTTCTTGAGAAATCAAACAATACTACAAGAGTACCACAAATAGCAATTTCTACTAAAAAAACTGGCTTCTCTACCCAAAATTTCAAGCATTTATATATTGATGTCCAAAAAGAATGGCAGGGAACAATTTTTCAAGATTCCTCCAAAAACAGAAAAGGCCAAAATGGACATACAAGGTGGAAAGAAAAAAAGTTGCCCATGCAACCATTAGTTGCTATCAAAAGGGAAAGGATCAGTTGAGTGTTGAAATAAGAACAAATTGGAAGCTATCATGTCCCACTCAATACTGGAACAGCCTTGCATAAATTAAATAGATCAATCTATAAAATTCTATGCAATAGTGGAAGAGCAATATTGCTGGACTTACTGTATGCAATAGAGAAAGTCATGTTTAGGGAATGAGGAATATATACAAACATGGTTTCTGATCTTAGCATTCTTTGTTTGGTAGCTGTTTGAGTAGAGAACAGCATTCAATGGCTGAACATGATTTCTCCTTTTAAATAAAGAATAATAGTATCATGATTAAGTTAGGTGTACAATTACTCAAATACCTTAACGACTTGATTTAGTGTCATTAGTGATATAAACTTTTTAGACAATGACTTTTTATAAAAATATGCATATAATTTGAAAGGCTCCCTTTTTTTAATGCTTAAACAACTTCAATTTTTCAAAGGAAACTATTTATTAAGTCTAAGTCAAATTTTCACTGACATGAATTCTGATATTCCGCAGAAATTTTTCAGTACAAACTGAGTACAATAGAAAGACTACTAAGGAATTCATCAACTCCTACACAATGGACATATGTGTGTGAATCATTCATAAAGCTTATACCGTACATAGAAAAGTAATGAAATGGAGTAAGACACAATTTAGTATAGTAATCATCTGGGACCATCATCTTCTTGATCTATTGAATATTCAAATAGTGATATGAGAGACAGAAACTTGACAAGAATAGTATATTTCCCACCCAATGAATATTCTTCTGGGTCTACTCAATGATGTAGAAACTAGAAAGCATGATGTGAGGCTATATGCATAGTTTCCTCTACATGACCAAAGTATGAGGTGCCAAGATGTTAGCCTTTCAACCCATTCCTTAACCTCCAGTATCTTTTAGCATTGTTTAGTCGTGCCAAAGTATACTATGCTTTAACTTCACTCCTACTCAAAAACGCATAAAACCTCCCCCTCTAAACCCTTTGTACAATGTCCTCATCATTCTGTTGTGTTGAGCACCACTTCATTAACTCTTTCTTCCCACCATTAAGCTCCACTAATCCCCATGATCCCTTCAGGAATAATGAAGCCTCCCAGAGGAAAGCTTCCTCTTCCCATCATTGTCATCACAACCTGTGTTCTTGTTTTTGTGGCTATCTTGAATGCAGAGAGACTCAGTTTCCTCACTTCCAAGTCCATTTTCAAGTTCAAACCATGTCCTAGACAAATCACCGAACCAAATTCCAGTAAGTCACCTTCTCATATGCCAGAACTACATCTTTGCCTTCTTATGTTTTTATCTAATATCAGTTTGACTCTAATGCAATTATATCTCATCATACCATGATGACAGTTCTAGCAGGTGACAAAAAGGCTGATGAAGAGGTTGTGGTTGTGAATGCTTCATCATGGATTGATGACAGGTTTGATTTTGACCCTGAGGAGTGCAATGTTGCCAATGGGAAATGGGTGTTTAACTATTCAGCAACGCCTCTCTACTCTGACATAAGCTGCCCATATGTAGATAGACAGTTTTCTTGTGTCAAGAATGGGAGGAATGATTCTGACTATCGTCATTGGGAGTGGCAGCCAGAAGATTGCACCTTGCCACGGTAAGTTCCTCACTCCAACTTGCCAATTGTGATTGTAGAACATGCTTTATGTATATAAACTTTTTTATCATATACATGTACTTTTAGTTTATGTAAGGTACATTCCAAAGTGACTATATTTTGCAGTTTCAACCCAGAGCTAGCCCTCAGAAAGCTTCAAGGGAAAAGACTGCTATTTGTTGGGGATTCACTGCAAAGAAACCAGTGGGAGTCTTTTGTCTGCTTGGTGGAATGGGTCATACCTCATAAGCATAAATCTATGAGACTAGGGAGAGTTCATTCAGTCTTCACTGCTAAGGTATTGATATATTGACTGAAATGATGATCAAATATGTTGACTCAACTCAAACAGCTATCAACTAGCACAAAACTTAGATGCAGTTTTACATATGCTTTTGCTGTTGTTTTCCAATCAGAATTGGAGTTTCACTCCAACAAAATATTTTATCAAATGTTAACTTGAGTTATAAAGGTCAATCTCCAATTAGAAAACAATACCAAAAGCATATTGGAAAGTACATCTATGGTTTGTCCTTAACTTAATCGGATGCTCTCTGGCTCTGAATTGTGTAATTGACACAAACACAATAAATAAGCACACTATTTTTTAAAACATGCTTCTTTTCTGAAAACTCAAGATCGTTCTTTTTGTATCTGTGTTTTCACAGGCATACAATGCCACCATAGAATTCTATTGGGCCCCTTATCTTGTGGAGTCCAACAGTGACATAGACATCATAGATATAAGGAAAAGGATAATAAAAGTGGATGCTATAGCTGAAAGAGCCAAAAACTGGACAGGAGTGGACATCCTTGTGTTCAACACCTACGTATGGTGGATGAGTGGTATAAGGATAAAAACAATGTTAGCTTTCTTTGATACTCACTACTAAATCAGCATAATATTTCTGTTATTCTTCTTCTGTTGTTCATGTCAACCATTCAACAGTCTCTTTCAGCATTTGATCTTTAACAAAAAGCTAGAAAACAGTGTCTGACCTCTAGTTTACAAATTTCAGATGGGGTTCCTTTGCCAATGGACAAGAAGGGTATGAAGAATTTGACACCCCAATTGCTTACAAGTTAGCTTTGAAAACGTGGGCCAACTGGATCGACTCAACCATCAATCCAAACAAAACCCGGGTCTTTTTCACCACTATGTCACCAACACACACAAGGTCTCTTTCTTAAGAAAACTTACTTCAACTTATTATTATAGCAACAACTTAAGCTATAAGCTAAACGCATGTTTGGATTCACAGTAAATCCTCTACAACCATGTTGAAATACTAGTTAGGTAAATATTCACATCCTTTAGTATCGTGTTAAGAAATTCATTCTAAATCCAAATTGATAAGCTTTTACATTTAGATTCATCTATTCTCAAACATAAATCACATCAAAATCAAACAAACATCAGTTTCATCCAAAAACAATTCATTAGTCAAGTAGTTATTTGCTTCCTCTATATATCTCAGTAAAATGCTCAACATTGTAACAAGTAAAGTGTGTTGTTTCTCAGAAGCCAAGACTGGGGCAACATGGAAGGTGTGAAATGCTTCAATGAGACAAAGCCAGTGAGGAAAAAGAAGTACTGGGGAAGTGGTTCTGACAAGAGAATAATGAGTGTGGTGTCCAAAGTAGTGAAGAAAATGAAAGTTCCAGTGACATTCATCAACATAACACAGCTATCAGAGTACAGAATTGATGGCCATTCCTCGGTTTACACTGAAACTGCAGGGAAACTGTTGACTGAAGAGGAAAGGGCTGATCCACAAAACGCAGATTGCATACACTGGTGTTTGCCTGGTGTTCCTGATACGTGGAACCAAATACTTTTGTCTATGTTGTAACAAATAAATACATATCTTGCACAAAGATCCATGCCTTTTTTCTTTACTCTTGTGACATGAAGATGTCAACTATTTTGTTTGTTTGTGTACATTATTCATGTCGAAATTCCATCTGCGTGATACAAATATACATTTGTTATGATTCATGAATAGTTCACATTATAGCACATTGTTGAACCAAAAGGATCCCATTGTCACACAGAAACATTGGAGGTGTGTCACGTTAAAAAAGTTGTGTTCTACTTCGCATTCCAATCAAAGAAACTAATTATTGCTTCAACTTCTTCAATTTTTTACCATGATTTTGGGGAGTGTCCATTGCGGAAGATATTCAAACACACACTAGGCATTTGAAATCTCCACAACCAACAAGCTCTGTTATCACAGTAATGCAAGTGAAAGGAAGATACTTTATGGCTTATGACCAAATGTCACAATTTGTTGTTCCCTGTCAAGAACAATTAATTGAAATTTATGAAAAAAAATAATTTTGGTGTTAAAATGTCATGCAGAAACCAGCGAATTCATACCAAATGCACTCAGTGTAATTAGACACTGTTTAGAATGATGGAAAGATGAAATCCCTTTTTCTTTAATTGAATGAAGTACCATTCATTTACTATTTTTTAAATATTTTTAAAAGTTTATTGTGTTTCCTTTGTTATACATATTACATTATAAGTTTATAGTAATTGTAATTTTATTGAATTAATATATGAGGTAAATTTACAAATGTCATCACAAATTTTAATATATATATATATATATACGCATATGTTCTAAAAAAGAAAACACTAGTTTACAGTTTCATGATTTTCTAACAATAAATTCTTTCTCAAGAAGAGACTAAACAAAGGTTAGTGTTGAGAAATTGTTTTGAGTTTTCCTGTAATTTATAAGAAGTGAAATTTCTGTTAATGAATTTATTTATTAAATCATAACAACTATTGAGTAAATTTATATTATCTAACTAGAAAACATAATTTATCATTGAAAGAGTCTTCTTAATTCTTTGTGGAACACCTCATCTATAATTTCTTGAGTTTTAAAAAATTACATAAAAAAAACTAATCTGAGATATTTATGACACATTAATAGTATATAACCTATAATGAAAGAATGAATAAATAATAAGAACTTTATAAATACAGATATTTTGTTTTTGCACAAAATTTGTTATTACAAGGACTATGATTTGATATTGAATTCTCTCATATTCTGGTGATTGAAAAACAATGAATTAGAATATATGCATTATTATATGTAAATTTAAACAATTAAATTAATTTAAAAAGTGCATATGTATATATTATTTGTTTATCTTCTATAAGAGTAATTCTCTTGTCAAATTTGAAAATTGAGTTTTATCTGTTATTATTGTATAGGCTCACTTGGTAGAATAAAATTACAAACAATGAAACAATGAATCTACAATAAAGAATATGATTCATATGAATAAAAATTGTCGTTATCATCATTATTATATAAATAATTATACAAAGAAAGCATATATGTAACTATCACAAATATTATTGTAAAGTTGAATTACCTTTTTTATCTTGTTGTTAATTGACTTAACAAATGTGAGTGATTGCCTAGTGTTCCATTGTTTTACAAATTCAATTTACTACGGAAGAATGATAAGCATTAAAAAAAAGTGCAAAATAAACATAAAAATGCATATATTGGCAATTATCTGATTGTATAAGTGAATGTCTTTCTTTTTATTTCGTCATCAAACTGTAAGGTCTCCTTGTATTTTAAATTACCTTTAATAAAAAAATAAGTATGGTGAAATTACTTAATGTTTTGTAAAATGATGTATAATTAAGTAGAAAGGATAATATACTTGATCTTGAGATAACAAAATTTTTTATACACAACATTTTCGATAAATTCAAGATGTTCTTCTTTAATAAGGATTTTTGTAAAAGTTTGAGAAACATGTTTCGACAAAGTAACATATAATTAGGATTTTTGTGGGAGTTTGAGAAATATGTCTTGACAAAATAACATATAATTAATTATGATTAAAAACATGTTGTAGAAGGTAAATTTAAATGTTGAGTATAGTTTATCTCTATGATTTATTTATAGTTATTACAAAACTTAGTTTTACATGAAATTGTTTCTTAAAAAGTATAAATGGGAGACTTGCACTTATTATTTTATGTTTAATTTTTAGTAAGAAAGATCCTTTTCCACCATGATGATTTGTCAAGATTTCAACGTAGAACAGTAATCTTGTCCCATTACATAATCTGGATTTAAGGCTTATGTTTCACAACAACATTAATGATGCACCTTTTTTCACTTTTAAAATGTGTTGTAAACCACCTCACAATTGAGTATAAGTGCTCTTGTTGGTATAAATTACGTGTCTCCTTCAATCTTGTGAAATGACAATAAATTATGATGTCTCCTAGAAAATGATCAATAATCATGTCATTTAGTTTTTCAACATCTTCATTTCTTAGAGTCAATATACCTCTATGAATCATATAAGATGCATCCCATGTATGAAATTTCAATTGGAGAAATGTTTCTTGTATAAGTTTTTGTATTGAACTATCTCGTTTCCATGATATTGCTAGTTCATGGGGTATTTTTACCATATCATCAAGATTTGTGGGTTCAATCCCATGATGTGCATAAGATATTCGGCAAAATTGTGATCTTGTAATGATCGCATGTTTTGTTGTAAATGAAATACTTTTGTGTTACTCCATAAAGAAGACTTAACAATACATGCAAAAATTATTTGTGCCTTTGTACCTTCATACACAAGTGACACTACCTAACAAAAATCTCCTCCTAATATCATCATTTTCCACCAAATAGAGTATCACAATCTGGAATGTCCTTTAATAATTGATCTAATGTCTCCAAAACATATCTATTAGTCATTGGTGCTTCATCCCAAATAATTATTGTTGTTTCTCTTAGTAGCTTTGCAAGTTCAGATGTTTAATTATCAAACAAAAGGAAATAGACTCTATATTGATTGGTATTTTAAATCGAGAATGTGTAATTCGATCACTAGATAATAATATTGCTACTATACTAGTGAAGGTTGTCGCTAAAAAGTCTTTACTTTTACTTCATGAAATTAATATATGATAAAAGAATGATTTGTCAATTCCTCCCGGTCCATCCAAAAAAAATTCTTGCCTTAGCTTATGGTGGATTAAATTTAAAATGATATTGAAAGCAATCAATTTATCATTATTCAATTTGTGTACATTATCAACATTGTAATGGGTATTGATAACTCTTCTAGTATAATTCTTGATTATGAAGTATTTTTAAAAACATCTAATATCAATATAGATAAATCAAAATCATTGATTATTTTACCACACTAAATAAAAAAGTGATTTAAATCCCTCAATAAAATATTAGTGAAGTTCATGCTTATATAAGTGTTTGTTAAAGTATAATCTTTAATAGATATATAAAACTCATTCGAAGAACTTTTTATATGAGTTGGTTAACAAAAATAATAATATAATCACAAACAATCTCCTTAAAATATAAAATATTTGTAAACTTGATGCCCAAGCTTTCATGAATACTTTTATCATTTTCTAAAATCTTCCAATTTTCATGTTGTTTTAAAAGTGAGAGGATATATTTCATCTAGTGATAATAGACATTCCTAATTAATTGATCTTCTTAAATCAGAAATCAAAATACATGAAAAGAATTTATCTGAGATACAATATAAAATTAATCAATAACTTTTTTTTTATCTTCTTGAATATCATTCCTTTTATCTTTTATGTCAATGATAATACTCTTACATGTCTCTATACAAATAACGTTTAGATTGTGGATCTCTATAATTTAAAACAAAAAATTATTATGTAAGCATAATTTCGAAACTATTTTCATCATTTAATATGTCATTCATGTTTTGATGCTTATAAACCGGGATTTGGTGAATGAATTTGTGATTCAAGACATGAATTTATTTGATAAACTAATCTAAATATTTTTCATAAAACTTCTGAACCACAAATTCATCTAGCATTAATATATTATTTATAATGAATCCTCTACGAACTTCTATTTCTACCGGATCTGATCCGATATAGACCTTTATACAAAAGTTACATAATATCTATTATTGAAATATCTTTTGTATAGTGAATATGAATCATTATTTTGACATCTTTCTTCCAAGAATATCTTAGAATTGTTTTTTGTACTGACTGTGATTCACACATTACAATATGGATTAAGAGTTCCGCATACATTATTATAATATGGGATTAAGAGAGAGTTCCGCAGATCATCCATTGTGATTTTTCTTCAATCTTCAAATTAGTTAAATAAGAAAAGAATAAAAATATATATTTAGTATACTCTCAGTTATCTTGATCGGAAACTATAAATATTCATATTATTACAATTGAGTTTGAGCAATAAAAATTAAAAATAAATTCGATAAAGGATGAGGATGAGTTAATGTTTATAATTCTGAAACTATGGTTATAATTGAGCGATAAAAATAATAGTTTAACTGTTAAGGTTTGACATGTTTTAATATTATAAAGATAAAATCGAATAAAAATGTGTGCATGTATTTTCTTTACATATTGTTATAGATAAAATTACATAAAAAGTCTATCTAAATTAAATATATAGAAACGTGTGTAGCAAGAAGGGTGGTGATATAAACGAAACTGCAGGCTGAGTTTTTACCCTTCGCCGCCTTTTTCTGATTCTAGAAACATCTTCCGATCAAATCAAGGTTTGCGATTAATACCCAATTTTATGTTACCTTTTCTGTTCTCGCCCACGGATTTCGATTTCGAAACCCTATTTTGGGTTATTGTTCTCTAGTGTGTTCACTTTTTCGCCGGAAGAAAGACGTAAGATTGGGAAAGAAAACATAGGGATTGTCATCTGATAAGCTTTAATTTTGGGGCGGTTTTGCGTATTTTAGATGTTGGGTAATGATTTTGAATCTTTTGCAGTTTGAAGCTGAGAAATAAACATGGCTGGGGGTGCGAATTTCATGCAAAGGGTTCTCTCTTACGTGGTGAACGAGGTGGTTGTCAATGGTCTTGCCAACAGGTGCGTGTTTTTGCCACCATTGTACTTTGTTTTTCTGTAATTTTGTTATTGATTCATGCGTGTATTTTCTGTAATTTTATCTAGGGCAACATTGTTTCACTGAAATTTTAATGGGTTTGAGTGGTTGCTGCGTGGTCACATATATGCCATGATAGTCGGTGCTATTGTTTTTGTTGTATTAGTTTCTCCTGTGTAGATTTTTGGAAATTTTGGTAACATTATAATGTGGATTGTGCATAAATCGTATGGTTGTGTGTTGACTCGGGCAAACATTATTTTTTTAAGATTCTAATTGATTTTTTTTCATTGCTGAGACTCGTTTTTTGATTGAGGGACTCGGACAGGGGCAGAAAGAAAAGCTTGGATATGCTTGAGCATGAAAACTTCCCATAGGATTATTATTACATTGAAGGAATATTGGATTTATGCAATTGACTCAGACTGTCATCCATTTCTATGTTTTGGCAACATTAATTAATTGCAGAAAAACCTGACATTAGGATTATTAATCGTGTGATGTGTACTATTATATGATTGTAGCTGTGACTGTTTCAGGTTGCGTGTCTATTGTGTCACGATTCTGTGTTGTTCCTACTGTTGCGGCCAATATTGTGATATATAGTTCCCAGTGATAAAAACACATCTTTATCCCCATTTTCTGAGCTTTCTAACCCATTTTTTTCTTCTGGTTTCTCCTCCCTTTTCTTTTTCATCAGATACTGTTTGAAACCCTTCTTCCTTACACCTTAATAATAACACAAACACTTACCTCTATTTTGTTTTTGAACTCCAGTTGAACCAAACTCGTTCTACAACTTGCTGCCATTGTTTTTGGCTAAGCTCGATTTTTGCGACACCCACTTCAATCCTTTCAAGATTCTAAATTTCTACTTCAGGCAGTTTATTTAGTTTTGTTTTGTTTATTTTTAGAGTTATTTCATGGAAATATTTTTTCAGAATCGATTTACACAATAAAAGTATTCAAACTTTTTTGATAGTTTTTGTTTGAAATGAAAACAATTTTTTTAAGATCAAGGGCACCATCTTCTTCTAAAAGGTTTTTCTATGCTCTCCAACAATATTTATTTCTCTTCAGAGTTCAGAGATATTACCTTGGCAATCACCTCATAGGTGCTTATGCTATTTAAGGCGGATATCCTAATCCCACTCAAATTTGAAGTCTCCTATTGTATGATACGGAATCCTAATCCCACTCAAATTTGAAGTCTCCTATTGTATGATACGGAATCCTAATCCCACTCAATTAACTTCTTTTTTCTGATCCCTGTTCCATCGTAGGCCATTGATTTCCCTCTCCAGCGCATTGTTGTTAGGAATTTGTCAAATGGCTTAGGCTTAGGCTTAGGCTTCAATAAGTTTGGGAGTCATTGTTGGCACCTGTATGGGGTGAGTGAGGGAAAAGTAATGGTTGGGTTTGAGTTGGGAACAAGAGAAACAAAAACATTAAACTGTGCTCTCTCAACTTTTAATCTAAAAATGAAAAGATTATGGAAAGCAAGTTTTCAAAATAATCAGATAAAAAAATTTCCACCCAAAAGGATATTTTTTTCATTATCTTTGTTTTATAAGAAAAAACTGTTTAAAAGATTTGTAATAAAGCAGACCCTTAGTCTGGCTGATATGCTTCAATTAGTTCCTTGTGATTCCAAATCAAGCATACAGATATTTAAAATGCGGGTGCATTCAATCTGTGTCTTTTCAGTTATCCAATTAAGTTTCTACCCAAATTTCTTTTACAATATTAGTTCTTGCTTTCTTGTTTACAATCATCCTCTCGTGTTGATATTTCATTGTGGTTTCCCAGCCCGGCATTTCAGAGGTTTGCGGTGAGGACATCAAGAAGAATTGAAGATATTTCTAGCAAAGGTAATTGGAGAAAAATAATTGTTTTTCGATATTTTTTTGAACTTATACAAATCTGTTTCACACTTGTGATATATATATATTCTGGCAGCTATTCAGAAGAGGCAGGAGCTAACTGAGCAGATCAAGGACATCTCAAAAAATATGGAGGATGTATGTTGTCGAATTAATATTAAATAAGCTATTACTTACAATGTGATTATTGGTTTTTAACTTTTCCTTTTTCTTTTGCTGCTTCCAGTCATTCAAGAAACGGTGATTATGGTGCTCTTGCTACATTGCTGAAGTTTATGGATTTGTGATTCTCTTTTGCGAAAGATGCCGCAGGATACAAGCCGCGTGTCTGTAAATTTCTTAAGTAATGATATATTTGGTTCTTAAGTGGCGATCTCAAAGTTTGGGATATAAATGTTGGGTTTCTTCCAGTTTGCTTGGTAAACTGAGAACAAGATTAGGATATTACTGCTAGTTTAGGATACTACTTTCAACGAATATTAGTCTTTGTTTCATTTGAAACTATTGAAGACTGATGATTATTACAAAATAATATGATGCATTTTGCATTGAATTTTTTATAGGACAGTGGGAGTGAATCCAGGCTGCAGATAGGACTTCGGCAAATCGTTTTGTAGTCAATGTGTTGTTTGGAGTGACATGAAATATATGAGTTGTAGAAGCTGATAGGGAATTTTCCCCTCCTTTTCCGTTGCACCCTGGGGCTTTTGCCAAATATTAATATAAAATTCGAAGCAAATCAAATTAATATTTTGTAGTTCAATTTGAATCGGTTTTTGCTGCATTTGTTATAAAGTTGTTAAATATTTTTTTAAGAAAATATTGTTAAATATATACTTTATAATGGAAATTTGCTAAATAAGTGGTATGCTGAAAAGAAATATATAATTATTGTTATATTTTCTTATATATAAATAATTATACAATTTTATAATTAATGTTGTCAAAGTAAATTTGCCTAAGAGAGAAATAACATTAATTTGTGCTGTTGAAAAAAATAACCATGATGATGTCTTTTGACTGAGTTGATGATGGTTGCACTTAAGTTAATAATATGCCAATCGAAGTAGAGTTAAGATTTACTTGACTTAAAATGAAAAAAAAATGTTTTAGATAAAAATTAATTTTTATTTTAAGTAATGAAATCATTTTTAAAAAAATTCTACTCATTTCAAAATTTTGTAAAATTAAACTCTCTTCTAAAGAACTGTTATCCAAATTATAAAAGGCAGTGTAAACAAGAAATAGATGGTAATTACACATAAATTTTAGATAATTGAGTTTAATGATATAGGTCCAAAATAACTCGTCAGTTTGAAGAGTTTAACACCCCCCTCTCCTCCTCTCTTTTTCTTATTTTTCTTTCTATATACACATATATATAATTTAAGATTTATGTATATAATTTAGAATATATATATATATATATATATATATATATATATATTATATTTTATATATATATCTTAAATTATGAAATCCTTCTTTCCAAAACCAAAAGCAATTTTGGTAAACATATATTAAATTAAATTAACTAATAAATAAAAAATATTAAAAATTGAATAACTTTGGATGGTGGTCTAACTAAGATTTAGTTTTTTAGAAGTTAGATTATTAGTTAATTAACATGATATTTGTAAATTTAAACGTTAGAAAAACACCACAATAAATAATAAAAAGTTACCATAATAATGCATAATTGGCAGAATAGTGTCACACAATGTTCATTTAATCGGTTAAACTTTTCATAAAATGGTTGATATATTATAATAATGAGACACGTTTTGAACAAAATTTTATTTTATTATGATAAAGATAAACTTTATTAAACTTTGTCTTTTTATTTTAGTATGAGACTAGAGTAACTTTTCCTACCTTTTTGTTCGAGAATTCTATTAATTATTTACTTTTATTTTTCTTGATCTATTCTCCATAACCATGAAATATTAAGTTTGAAAAGCTACACAGATAATTTCTTATTAGTTGAGAACAAATACTTCTTAAAATTTATTAACATTTTGAACTTGATCTAGAAAAAATCAAAGTAATACATAATTTTTCATTTAGCTTTCATCACAATTGAGTTATGACTAATTATTTCTAATATGTTATGAGATACAACCAGTCACATATTTTTAATGTATTCTGTATGATTTATTAAAAAATAAAAAGTTATGAGTGAAAACTTATTAAATAGGAAAGACAGTCGCAAAATTATATTATTTTATTTTTAATACTTTTAACTAATAATAAAGAAATATATTTTTTAGGAAAGGTTACAAGTGTATTTATTATTTTAAAATTCAGCTTTGCGAAACATCAATTTCCATCCAGAGATGAAAGTATAAACCCTTGTCCTGTCTTCTGCGAAGGTTTAAGGTTAACGTGAATCCTCTAATGGCGTCCATCGTATCTACCAAGGCCAACCAGTTTCGCTATTCGACGCGTCTTCTCTTCTCACACCTTCTTCACCATGGCAGACCCTCCACGCTTTCAACACTTTTCTCTCCTCATCTTCAACTACTCCGTCACCCTCACCAGGTTCAGTTTCATTTCATCTCTGGTAATCCCTGAAAAGAAAAAAAAATCATATTTTGCACATAAAGTTCATATCTTTGACTCTATCTCTGGTCCGTCTTCTTCCATCTCAATTGGGTCACCTTAAATTCTCATTGGGTGTCTTTTTCCTTTTGCTTTTTAGGTTGGGAATCAAGCTTTTGGTAATGGGTCGTTAGGGTTGTGTCAAAGGTTTCTGTCTTCTTCTGCTGTTAATGTTAGTGGAGAAAAACCAGCCACAGATTCAGATCACTCTGCAAAAGATGGTTCTGGCCAAGGGAAGGAGTCTGGAGGTGGAGGAGAACAGGATCAGAAAAATTATACTGGGAAACCTGTTCGTGGAGGGGTGTGTATATCTACAATTGTTGTTACTAGCAATGTGGATTTTGTTCCTTGAACATTTTCTTAGTTAATTTGAATTTTCTGTGATGGGGGCTGGAATTGTGAGGTGATATTGTGTTCTACCTTGCAGCCTATCTCTTGGTTGAGTTTTCTCTTACTGGTTCTCACTGGAACTGGATTGGTGTTCTACTATGATAGGGAAAAGAAACGACATATTGAAGGTAGATTACTATGGTGAGTTGTGTTTTTTGTGGTATGCATGTGGTGGGGTCTTTGTTAATTGCATATTTCTTGTTTGTTTACATTATATATTTTTACCAGTGTTTTAGTCTATGTATTGTGCAAGATAAATGTTTAATTTTATGTAATTAGCGCTCATAATAAATAAATATTGTAATATATAAATTGTATTAGAATTAAATTTCATACTAAATAAACATATTTGGATATATAAATCATATTTTAGATTTACATTAAACAATTTAAATAGAGATATAGATTATCTTTTATGTTGATTGTTACTGAAATTTAATTTAGAAATAGAGATATAAATAATTAAGAGCAAATCAAGAGGAATAGATGGCTAAGAAAACTAAGTATACAGTTTGATGGTTGAGAAATAAAGTTTTTGGTTAATTGCAGGAACAGTGTGTGACATGTATATCCAATGAGGGGAGAAAAAAAATGTACTGAATGTCTAACTAAGAGAGGGGAGAAAAGAATGTACTGAATGTCTAACTAAGAGAGTGGGGAGATAGAATCTCACTCTCAAAGTTGTAAACTTTAATTTATAATATAGAAGTAGATATGTATTTTTTGAGTTGTTAAAAACTTTGTGGCATTTCTCATTGTGTATTTTAGAGAACATTAGGGGGTTTGAATCTAGTTTTTGTTGAATGAAGTTTGTTACAGGGTTTATAGTACCACATATTTGTGTCTCAGGGGTAGCACGGAAAGAAATAAGATCAAATAACTCGTTTTTTTTTCTATTGCATTTCAATTTGATTTTGAGGTACTTGGATGTTTTCCTCTTCTGTTTATTGGTTCAACTTTTGTTGCTGTAGAAATACGTAGTAATACGGAGGCAGTTAAGCAGGGGCCTTCTGTGGGAAAAGCTGCAATTGGGGGCCCATTTCGCCTTATCAACCATCAAGGAAAACATGTAACTGAAAAGGATTTCTTGGGAAAGTGGACTTTGATATATTTTGGCTTTACTCACTGCCCAGATATCTGTCCAGAAGAACTACTGAAGCTAGCGGCTGCTGTTGATAAAATAAGTAAGTTTTTTTAGGTGATTTGTCAGCGTATGTCAAGCTGATTTTCATACTTTACACATCAAAATATGCTCTAATTTTTATTATAACAGTCAATAAATAATTAAAATACCAATTGATATCTGAAACAATGAAATTAATGAGAGGTGCATGTCTAGAGTGTGGTTGAGTCATTGAGGTTTAGTGGTATAGTGATTAAAATGAAATTTCAAGTACTTTGTTGTTGGCACATTGATTTAACCTATGGCTGTTAAGAAAGCACATTACAGTTTTTGAATCTTCAATCTTTTGATGTTGTGATGATAATGGTAATAGTATCCATGTTTCTTTTGATTCCCTGCAGAGGAGAAAGGTGGAATTGAAACTGTTCCAGTTTTTATCTCTGTTGATCCTGAGAGGGATACCGTTGAACAAGTCGGTGAATATGTCAAAGGTGCTTGGCATCTATTTTTGTGGTCTGTTGTGTTTGTTTTTTTCTTCCCTGGAAAGAGGGGGGTCCTGTAGATAGATATTAGTTACTTAAAGGTTACTGTGTCAATTTATACTTTTCAGAGTTTCATCCGAAGTTAATTGGATTAACTGGTAGCCCGGATGAGATCAAGAATGTTGCTCGAGCATACCGTGTTTATTACATGAAGACAGCAGAGGAAGACTCGGATTATCTTGTTGATCACTCCATAGTTATGTATGTAATATTGCTTGTGCTTCATATATACTACTTTTTGTTTCCCCCAATTGATCTTGGTGCTGTATCCTAACAGTCTGCCTAAGATTTGGAATCTTGATAGTTGAAATTGAAATATGTGGATAATCTAAACTTGAAATATTTTTATGGTAAGATGAGATGAGAGTAATGGTTATGTAGGTAATGTCCATTAAGTTGTAAATGACCTAATGTTTGAAACACACCTACAATGAAGTATTAGCTATTATCCACATGCATGTCCATCATATTTGGAGCTAAGAAGCTTATGAATATGACTTTACAAGTTTCTTTAACTTTTGACCAAGTTTAACATTTCTGATAAATTTCTGTCTGTTTCAGTTGTTAGTGTCAACATATTCAGATAGATGATCTTTTGGCTATTTTGTTTAGCAATTACTATGCATAGCCGGATAATTTTGTTTTCCTGGTTACTCTTTATCTAGTGATTCCCTTGCTGATTATGCTTATGCATTTTCATTTTATCTGTGCATATGTAATTGTATATTTAGTTGTTGCATCTGCAGGATTGTATTGCTTTTGTAAAGTATGATTCTTGTTGAATAATGAATACTAATCTGATAATGTGATAATTCTTTCCAGATACCTGATGAGTCCTGACATGGAATTTGTAAAGTTTTTTGGCAAGAACAATGATGTTGACTCACTTACTGATGGAGTGATTAAAGAGATAAAGCAGTATAAGAAGTAAGCTACAGAGTATTGCTATTGGTACCCTCATTTCTTTCACATGTGGAAACAAAATTGCCAGTGAATTTTGGCCTTAGTGGTAGTTGTTAACTACACCAGCATGTCTAGGTGATTCTTGGGATTTTACAGTTTCAAAAAAAGCAACTAAATTAGTGTCATTTATTCAATGTCTAGTATTGTACTCTGAAATTTTTCTGGAGATATGTTGTTATTTACGTGCATTTTGAGATGCAATGGCCATGTTCAGCATTTTGGGATCTTATAATAAGAAACACCATGGTTTATAGACAATATCTTGATGAGATGTTAAATTACATCTTATTATTGGTCAGTTATCACTTATAAAATGATATTAATTGGTTTACTTTCTTTCATTAGTAGCAGGACCCTTTTGAATATTCCACTCCATTAATCATTTGCATTAATTTCTAGATGCTAATTTAAAAGTGGCTTGCTACAAATTTAGGACAACTAATAATAGCTAAAGTTTGGATAACTAAAAAGGCTACTAAAAATCACAAGTCAGAGAGTGATAAAGTGCAAAAAGAAATGAATGAGAAGTATCTGTTAGTATTCACTGTGTTCAATATACCCATTTGAGCCAAATTTTTCACGTTCATTTATTGTGTTCAGTATGATGATAGTACAAAGAGTGAAAAGTTCAAAGGGATGATTGAGTCGGTTTCAAACATGGTGTTGGATTTACACCACCATTTTATCATGAAATTCAACCACCAACAATACTGTAAAGAACATAAACTGATTTGAAAAGAAAAATGGATTTACAATAATAACAAATGGATTGAGTAATAGGAGTAAGAGGACGATACTTATGGTAAATAGTTATAAAGAGATTGTTTTATGAATTCTAAGTTTATAACATATGTAAAATAGTTAAAAAAAAAAAAAATTAAGGATGGTGGATATTGTTAATGGAAAAAAGAAAAAGTTACATTGAAGACCTTGAATAACTCATGTAATCGTTGTGACAAATTCCTTATTACAAGATTTACATTTGAGTTACTGTTTTTGTTTCCTTTACCTTTCATGTCTTTTTCATCTTACGTTTTAGGAGAACTTAAATATTCTTTTTTGCGGATCTAAGACTAATTCTTGAAAAATTGATTAAAAACTATGAATGTACAATAATACAATACAGACATGCATACTAATATTTGTATATTTTACCTATTATATTACTGTATGAAATAAAGTTTCTAAAAGAACATTTACATTTCATAATAAATATAAATAAACTTTTTCACACGTGTAGTTTTACACTTATCAATTGAAATATATTTTTTCTTTCCTACAAATAACAATTATAACATAAAAAAAATAACATAATGAACAATTTAAATCGAAACATTGTTAATAAAGCATTAGAATTTTTAATCACATTTTTAGTGTATGGTATAACTTTCACATGACTTTTTTTTCAAAAATACATTGATATTAACCATGTCCTAAAAAATACTAACAACTGATCGAGACTAGAAAAATTCATACATAACTTATATTAACTTAATATATAAACCTCTTATAGGTAGCTTAATGTAAACCTCTTGTAGTTAGCTTAATGTATAAACCTCTGGTAGTTATTTGATGTCTTAATTTATGTTATCATATCATTAGTAAAATTATGATATCTTCTTTACTTAAGGAACTAACATTTTTAACATTCTCTACACAAGCCACACATGTCACTTGCCACACAACTACTCACCATACAAACCAATACCATCTTAAGTATCCACAGTATATCATAAAAGTATCATACATATATATTTCATTTCATATATACATACTTTATAATAATCTCATGTTATCATTTTCATCACACATTTATACATATATGTATCCACATATATACAAATTAATCATTTATCAACCTATATAATTAATACCATCATTTATACATATGCACAATTGTTTGAGTGAATAGGCCATTGCACTTGTGATCTTTTGTCCCTTTAAGTGAAATTTAACTTGAGTTTATACTCTTCATGCTAAATTTTATACTTTAGAGAGCAAAATGCCATGACACAATATCTAAGTTTTTAGAATCTATATTTAACTCCACTTGATCAATCAATACATCACTTGAGTGATATTCTTTAAAAGAGAGAGTATTGTCTTATTGTCTCTTTAATCAAGCTACAAACTCTTACTTGAACAACATGTTATTATTTGAACTTTAATATCATCATAAGTGTCCATATTATCATAATGAATATAATAATTATTATATATTGTTTGATAATGAATGATGAATATAATAATTATTACATATTGTTTAAGTATCCTTTGAATGATGAATCATCTTAAAAGACATCCAAGAGCAATTTTCTTCAACCCAACCAAAGAAATAAAAATTAAAGAAACAACATAAATTTAATGCTATCACCAATTTGTTCAAAGTACCACTTAAACTATTATAATGCTTTAAATATTAATATCCAATATAGTCCACCTCTCTTCCCATTTCACAGATATAAATATTTATATTTCCAATGTATATATATATATATATATATATATATATATATATATATATATATATATATATATATATATATATATATA
>Ga0209489_103833_pt1 | contig 28677 bp, 11 predicted proteins | sample SiratrowhiteBW_FD_187527 | JGI IMG/M metagenome (GOLD analysis project Ga0209489, IMG submission 187527) | Root nodule microbial communities of legume samples collected from California, USA - Siratro white BW (SPAdes) (version 2) | ecosystem: Host-associated > Plants > Roots > Nodule | place...
TTTTTTGTTTTTTTTTTTTTTTTTTTTTTTTTTTTTTTTTTTTTTTCTGTTGTCCATTTTGAATGGGAAGTTTGGATTTTGTGAAGCTAAAGATGTTGTTGGGTGCTATAGATGAAGTGAAATTCATTGCTTAAGTTTAATTGAATTGAATTATAAATTTTATCCCTTTTTTTCTGTGATATCTAGTTCTTGCTTCTGTGTGCAAAGAGGGTTAGTTTGGTTCTCCAAAATTGAAACAGAAACAGAACCAATTGACATGTCGGCAAGATGAGCTATGATAAAATATTCACTTTTCTTTCTCCTTTTTTCTGTGCGTTTCACTTGCCCAGTTGACCAGTTGGAAACAGTAATCAAATTTGAGACTTTCTTTTTGTAAACTACAGTTTTGGGGGATAATCAGTAATTAAGATTGTCTTTAAATCTTTTTTCATTAAATGCACTATTCTGTTAGTGAGTTTGATGAAATAGTCATAGAAGGAATGATTTTAATACTTTCTTCAGCTTGAATATAGTAATAGATCCTTTACTAAACATTTCTTATATTCAACGAAATAGATTGAAACCTTTTCAGTGAGCATGTGTGCCAATGTGATGAATGACCTTAACCAATGCTCACATTTGCATATTTTTCTCTCTTTCAAGCCTTTTAAAGCTTGGTAATGATATATAATAAGATGGGATACCTACAATGTCTGGTACGAATATGATTTTCCTTATTCTGTTGCATATCTTAATTTATGATGTATAGTATTATTTTTCATTAAAAGAAATTTTGAGTAAAAAATAATGGGATGGAATATATTCTAATTCCTAAATGTTATTGATATTAAAAGAGTTAATTACAAAAAAATATATATAATTTCCGTTCAAGATTAAAAGCAGCTTATAATATTAATCTACAAATAATAGTAAACAATGCCCATTTTAACCTATAAATTACATAATAAACAAGTAATTACAATTTATAATTTATAGTATATTTTAAATATATAGTAAAATTACTCTCAAAGTAAATCAACTAGACTGTTGGAAAGATTTATGTAGCAATTAACAAAGATAACAGTTTGATAATAGCAAGTTGATAATACCTAATTAAAAGGAAGCCCTGTTTTTGAAGTTCAAAGTTCTCATACTAAGGGAATAGAGAAGAATAAAACATTTTTCAGCTCCATAATCAGGAATGAAGCTTTCCCATGGTAATTAATATCAAGTTATTTAAAGAAAAATTAGATAATAATTAAACATGTTTATATTTGAAAATGAAAACTCTCTTTTGTAGCAATCAACAGCTTAGATCTAAGTGGCTCCGTTGAAATTGGATCTTGAACAAGCCTTACATCCATTTATGTCTGTGTCAGTAGCCTTTATTACGATGAGTAGACAAGTCTTCATTCTAAAAAAGGTACCCTTTACTAGGTTTGAACAGACCGTTATAAATATTTACAAAAGCATCATAATCAAGGACCTACCTTTTCTCAATAGTTTTCTTGATCCGAGGACCACGCGATGAGTTAGAAAGATATGCACCCAAAATATCACTGCAAAACATTTTGCCACCCCATTCCCATAGTGTATGAAGAAATATGCATTATGATATGATGCTGTAGACGAAGGCAATGATCAAATATTCAGGTGGCCAATCTAGGCCTCAAATCCAAGCACCAACACTTGTAATCCGATTTCGACATGGCATAGAGCTGATCTGGAGTGAGGTTGTCAAGTTCCCTGGATCTCCAGCTATCAGGCACGCCAACAATCTTGTTAATCGGAGTCGATGTTCCATGGTCTTCCTCTGGATGAATTTGAGCTCGTATTCTCTTGTATAGTCTCATGACAGAAATACAATCTTCATACGGATCATGAGTGCCGGATTGGATATCATAACTGTAAAATAAAATTTGATTTTTAAAATAAAAGGAAAACTTCAAATTGGAAGAATAAATTTCAAACAGAGAAAAAGATTGAGTTAAAAATTAACTTGCCCAAGATATGTTCGGGTGAGATACTTGAGCGAATGGCTGACCAAGTTTGTCTTCATCAAAGGACGGTACATAGCAGTGTCTCTTCAATGCAACATAAAAGCATAGGCAAAAGATGAGTGCTAATATTAATTACAATAGTATAGATCTTTAAAGTCTGGAAACTTGATTAGGATAATACCTTAGGTATGAAGATAATAAAAAGGAGAAAAACATAAGAAATTCAGGGATTTCTAACAACTGTTTAGTTCATCATCATGATAAATCCTTAAAGCGGTGATAAAAAAAATTAGTGCAAGACAGTGTTGTCAAGAATAATTCTGTCAAGCAGAATTTAGCAAAATTTAAGTTACTCAAGAAGAATGTACCTTAGCATATGATCAGGATAATTCATTTTCAAGCAATCTAAATCGTGCGCTAAGTCATGCCCCACAAGAAGCCTGGCCTTTCCACCATTAAGTCTAACTTTGCCAATGGATTCTCCATTGTATAGCACTTGCAATACCTTTTCTCGAACTTTATAAAGGGGCATGGCATTTCTGAGATGTTCTTCTGTCAATCCAGTTATATCATACCTGAAAATATGAAAACAAAATCAACCCCAACACTCTTTTCCCTTCTCACGTTTCTCTGAGAATAATGCTCTTTTGGGAACAGAAGTGAAGAAATAAATAAGAAGGATAGAAATAAAAGATAAATGCAGTCTAAAAAATATGCAGTTTGGATGAGTGAAAGAGATAATGGAAAGTAAATAAATTGTACGAAATATCCTTGTACTAATTTAATCCAAAAAAAGAATAATTTTCTCTATTATTTTCAACATTAAATTATTTATTATTTATAATTATTTGTTATAAAATATTAGTTAATTTTTTAAGAAACTAAAAAAAATGAAAAATAGACATCATCTCTCCCTCTATTTCGTGCCAATTTGAGAGGAGGGTCCCAAAGGAAAGACTTCCCTCGTCCCAATTTCTGCTGACAGAAAAATAGTGAAACATTGATATTTCTATCCTATCCCCCTCCTTTTCATTTCCTTCTCCCTATCAAACCTAAAACAAGTAATCTGTAAAAGAAAAGAAAACAATGAAACAAATTCAAAGTACCTGTAATTAGTAACAGGTAATTGAGGTTGTACATATGTATGAAAGATTATGTTCTCATCTTCATCAACCAAACATACTCTTGCACAAAGTTCCAGAGAACCATCACTTCCACCACCAACCATTTCACAGTCCATTGCAACTGCTCCTACGGGGCCCTGGCCGGCATGGTTTTCATCAGAATCTTGACAGTCAAATTGGGAATCAATAAAGGGCAGTTCTCTTGTTCCCTGCAACAGTTCAACACACAACATAAACTTCCTAATCCTAATAGAAAATAAAAGAACATACAAGAAACACATGCAAGCAGGTTTCTTTGATTACTTAGGGTGAACAGTACGCATACGAAAGCTATTATTTTTATAAGGTTGTCAATTATCAACTTACTAGACGAGTAGGGCCAGATAAGCGACATGTTTCTCTGTGAGCAATGACAGACCCGGGACTATCAAATAGTACCAAGCAAAGTTGACAGCCCCGCAGAGAGAAAATCTTTGAACAAACTCCTTTTGGCAAAGGACCTAAAACACAATTAAAAAAAGAACAACAAGAAAATATAAACAACGGGCATAACACATGGAATCAATAGAGTGTCGACAACACAGATTGAACGCACAAATGACCAACCAGTAAGATGTTCCCTCAGAGACTCGAAAGATTTGCAATGCTTTTGACAGACCCCACATGCAGGCTGATGGACGGAATGGTTTGAGATTTTCATGTGCTCAATTAGATGCTCTTTCTTCTTGAATTGCTTATAGCATGCAGAGCATTTGTGCCTGTAGGAAGAAATCAGCTATTCTTCAAACGAAACTACGCAAAGAAACAGTTATACGCAAAGGAATAAAAAAATAACAAAATCGAGTGCACTGATTCAATATATATTATTCTACTCAGAAGCATGGAACATTCCATCATTCACTTGTAAATAGCAAATTCAGGCAATTATATATATCTCAGATACTTGTTAGCCCCCACAAAGCGATTGAAAACTGGATAGAATATTCTCTCACAGAAATGAATCTTCTAAAGTGAAGCAGAGAACAAAATGCAGTAATAGCCAATTCAAAAACTAAATAGTTTCGAATTAGATTCTATGATCCTCCTAGTTTGTTTGATGAAAACGTTCGATTTTTTTCCGATCAATGGCAAAACGGTGATCAATCAGGATGAAAATAAAACAAACGAAAAATTGAAAGTGAAGCGCAGAAGTTTGACCTCATAGTAGGGTTTTGAGTTGAGTCAGCTTCGGCGTCCATATCAAATGGTAAATCAAACGCATGCAAAGCGTAGGTTGGTGTGGCTCTTATACGATGGAACGACTCGTATTTCGCGGGTTGGCGAGAGGAGTTAATAGAAGAATCCCGACATTTTGTTGTATCGTGGGGTACGCGAAAAATTCGGTCTTGTAAACGGCTACCCCAAAACCCTAACGTCGCGAAGGAAGAAGACGAAACGACTGCTTTCACTCCAAACGCACCGTGCCACTGTGCAAGCAGGAAGTGGAGCAGTCACCACACCCAAATATCACAGATCAAATCCTGCTTTTATTTTATTTTAATTTAATATTCAAACTAAACTAGTATTTCAGTTTCAATCCCTTTTTGTTGATACAAAATAATTAAATATTTTTTTGCAAAAGAAAAATTTAAATACTTATAACAAAAATTATCCCATATAAAAATATACTGTATATATTTTATGATTATACAATTGTTATATTCACACTTTTAAATTTTTCTCATATTATAGTTAAGAATTCTAACCAAATTTTAATCCAATCATTATAATTCTCATCAAATTTTCATATAATTTAATCTATTCATTCCGATTACTGAAAATTTTATGTATGATTGAATCTGCCCTTTTATATGCTTGAGATTTGATGGTCTTTAGGTTCAATATGAGAGAAAATAGTTTCTGTAAATCTAAACTTTTTAGGTTGTATAAAACAAAAGAAAAAGAAAACATAAATGTTAAACCTAATAGATTTACCAAAAACAAAAAAAGACTAAGCAATAATGGTACCATAATGAACAGATACCTCTGCATTCTAAGATCCATGGACAGGTTGCCGAGGATAACGCGTTTTAATCCTTTGTAACAAGAAGCCAAAACATAACCCAGAAACAAACATTTGACATGCCACTTGATCACCCTTCTGTCATCATCAGCCAACCAGGGTTTTCTTCTTTCACATGCTTCATACAATGACACCAATCTACCATTTTCTGTTGCCTCAGTCCCAGCCCAAGTTTGTTTCTTTCTCAAAAACAAAGCTTGTGAAAACACATGCATTGGGGAGAGATTTGAACCAACCATACAAAAAGGCTTTTTTTTTTATCCATTTAATGAGCATAGTCTGATGATCAAAAGTCATTTAGCCACAGGACTAAATTTTCATAGAAGAATTTCAAAAGCTTCTATATTACTTAACCTACTTTAACACTACTACTACTATATACATATGCAAGATTAGTTTAAATTGCAGAGAAATAGAACCATAACTACCTACAAATTGCAAAATACTAAGGCTTAGGATAGCAAGACAGTAATCTTCCTCATGAACTGTTTTAAGTGTAGTCTCTTCACATGTTGTCTGTCCACTTAGACAGACTTGTTGCTTTCTCAATAGGCAAGGCTCAGCTTCCCACGGAAAGCTTCTAGAGACTCTTACAACAGGGGACCGCCGTTGTAAAGGAGCTGTCTTTGCTTTACCCTTCTGGCCAAAAAGCAAAATCAGCCACCCTGGTTTCCCACATCATAACTGGGAGTTGAAACATAATTTGGGTCCATAACCGTGTCACCATCCAGTATTCGCAGAACCTTGAAGAAACAAGACAAGATTGCCATCAAGATAAGGTGGGGGAAACCAAAAGTGGGGTAACATCAATGCTTAAAGTTAGTGTTTAGCATATTGGAAGTCATTGCTATTCTTGGTTCTCACAATTTTCCTTACCTGTGACATGCGTGGTCTAGAATAAGGATCTCTCCTTATGCACAATGAAGCAGCATGCAGCATGCAATAGACCTCATTCTCCGAATAGTGACTTCCCAACCTTGGATCAATCAGTTCCTCAATGGCATATTCTTCTAACAGTGGTCGTGCCTGTTTGAATATCGAATGCTCACATAAAAGATGTCATTGCCACAATCAAAATCATAGTAAAAATTAGATATGATATCATTTGACTTACCCACTCAGTAAGACACTGCTGTCCCTTTGGCCTAGTGAGATCCACAGCCTTTCGCCCTGTAACAAGTTCCACTAATACCACCCCAAATGAATAAACATCAGCCTTTTCAGTAATTTGGCCGCTTTGAGCATATTCAGGAGCCAAATACCTACATACACAGCACCATCAATGCTTAGTTGAATCATTGATGTTCTGCAGACTAACAAGACAATGAAACTAAATAAGGATTAATATTCTGCATACCCAAATGTTCCGATTACTCTAGTTTCCACTCCTGTGTCACCATCAGGCTGCCACCTCGCCAGTCCAAAATCACCAACCTTGAAGAATTTAACACAACTTAATTAACTGAAAACTTTTTGAAAAAAGATATGAAGCAGTGGTGCCTTTCATATGTAAACTATAAAAACTGCTGACTGCATAGCACAAAGCAGGTGACACACAACCCATACCAGTGGTTCAAAATCATGAGTGATAAGAATGTTGTTTGGCCGCATGTCACGGTGGATAATGCATCCCACTCTGCACTCTTCATGAAGATATCGTAACCCTCGGGCAGCTCCAACAGCAATTTTTTGCCGGGCAGACCATTCTAATGGTTTTCTTTGCCTCCCTGATAGAGTTCCAAGTAATGTCCAGTTAACAAATCAAGCCATTATCAGTGAAATGAAACCTATACTACATGATTGTAGTCATTGTATTTAATGTGAAAATAACACAAAATATTTACATATTCTGCATTACTAAGAACAAGATAAGTCCTACTCCAACCAATGCTTTGGCAGGCATATGGAAACTCTTCAGAATCATCTCAAAAGCATAAATGCATGCTAGTTGAAATATGTATAAAATCAAGTTTTATCTAGTAGTATAAAGTCTTGGATCTCATTAGCTTTACAAAAATGAATCTACCACGTCAAACCAAATCCCCATATATTAGATTATGCATAACTTTTCAAGTAACTAGGACCTGGACCTTTCACATACAACATGAATATATATGTTAAAGAAGTTCAAGCCAATTCAAAAACATGACCTTGCCACAACATAACTTGATCTTAAAGAAAAAGAAATTACCATATAAATGAGAATCCAATGATCCATTGCATATGTACTCATAAACCAATAGCCTTCTCTTATCCTCTATACAGAAACCAATCAACATAACAACATTTCGGTGCTGAGCACAGCTCAGGACTTCTACCTCTGAGCAGAATTCATGATCACCCTGAGAACTGGCCAATTTATGTTGCTTCACAGCAACAACTTGTCCATCTGGTAGAACCCCTCTGTGAACAGATCCAAATCCTCCTTCTGCCAAAAAATTGGCTTGCGAAAATCCACCAGTGGCAAGCTCCAATTCAGCATAGCTGAACCATCTGGGAGGTTTTCCAAAAACAGGAGCTTTGTGTTGACAGATTGAACACAAGGGAGGTGGACCAGGTGGAGTGTTTCTAGATAATGCTATTGCTTCTCGTACATTCCCACTGAAATCTAAGTCAGTCTTATAGGTTGAGATTTCAATTTCAGCTTCTCTATCAAGTCTCGAGAACTTTTCTAGTAAAGCTCTAGTAGTAGACAATTGAATCCTATTATGACATCTCTCCGTTCTTTCTTCCTTAGGTTGAGATGGTTGTTGATGCAGAAGTAAATCAGTGATCCATGGCTGGAATCTCAAGCTTGCTGAAGAAGTAGACAAGTTTTCACTGTCTGTGTCTGATATAGAATCATCAAGTTCTGCATTTTCTTTGATAGTTTCCTCTTTTTTGCACTCATTGTTTATCTCAGAGATGAAAAATGGTGAAGTTCCTTGATCAGAGCTTGAAACCGATGAAGTACCAGCTTCAGTTGCAGTGAACGGTGTCCCTAGCTCGGGGCTGCTGGATGGAGTGACAACTGGACCTTTTAAGGAATTTAAAGAATCATTCTTGTTCTTAGTTTTCTTTCCAAGCATCTGATCTTGTTCAGAAGGTAGTGAACATAATTCTTCAAGATCCTTCTTTTTTGTTCCAACCAAATTCAAGCGGAGTACCTTAGGTTGCGAACGCTTCATAACCACAATGTTGCACTGCAGCTCTTCCATACATTGTTTTTCCTCATGTTTGAGCTGTCTGTTCAAAGAACAAAATCGAAATACCAACAATTCATACTGAATTATAATCACATCAAAAAAATTGTGAAACCAGATATTAAGAGTTCATCAAGTTTGTTTCATATTAGACTAGCATGCCTTTAGGTGGGGGAGAATATGATAGAAAATTACTTGTCTAAAACTACCCAATTGGCTTGGGCTTTCTTGGCTTCCGCAGCCACTGCTCCACAGGGTGATCCAGAAACAATTTTGATCTTCACATTTATCTGTCAAATAACTGTTAGGTTGGCATATAGACGCAACATTCATTATGAGACATTCTTACATCAAGGCCACTAACCTTGTTAGGATCATAGACATCATGGAGCTGAAGGATCATCTGAGAGCAAGAGTCAGTGATATCACACTTCTGTTCCGAACTTGATGATCCTGAAGAAGATTTCTTATGACCACTCGCACAATCACCGGCAAATCTTGGAAAACCCCATAATCTTCTACCTACATATGTGTAATACAATAGTTTGGTTCACGGAATAAAGGAAGACTGAAGGTTCAAATGACCAATAAAAAACAATAATAACAGAGTAAATGTTCTTGCATGCATCAAGAATTTAAGCTGAAATAAGAGAGACACACAGCAGTAGTACATAACTATAGTCGTCCACCACAAGCAAAAAGTGAACAAAGTTATCACACAAGGGGATATATTACACATCTCAACCTGCTATCCATTTGTTCATAATTCATATCCAAAACAAAACAAACCATATAAAAAAAAGGGAATCACACATCTCAGAGGACCCAACTAATATATTACTTGCCTGTAAAAATAGGCACCATAATGACCACAAAGCAATTACTAATGTCTAACAAAAGAGCACATAGATAAAAAAATTAAGGCAAAAATTGGATTACCCGAACTCTGTGAAGGTACAACCACTAGCAGTGTAATGCAATCGCCAGGTTGCACAACATGAGTTAGGGACCAAACAAGAGCAGTCTTTGGAATTTCCTTTGATGCCTTAACGGCAACAATGACCTTTTCAGCATCATCAGAACATACTTCTTGCTTCCCTCGCTTCTGCTGTTCTCGACTCATCAGTACCAGCAATCTCACAAAAACTGTCTTGCTCAATAGATGTCACTCAATAACCTTCACACCCAGATGTTCCAACATTCTAAACAACAAGGGGAAGAAACACAGGAGCAAGTTCAAGATAACTAGTTTTCTCTCTCGTTTTCAAACTCCACTAGAATTATCATATATAACCAAAATGCAACATGTCTCTAAGCAGTGACAGAACACTACTGACAAAACTCTTTTAACCAGAAACCTTCAGTGCTACAGAATGGCAAATAAGCTTTTTTTTATCAAAACAATGTTACCGAAATAGAATCAAATCTGAAAAGAATCAGATACCTTTTGGCTCAGAAAGCAAGATGCTGCATCCCCAAATTTACCAAGTACTATGCATCTCAGGTTTCAGAAATTCTACAGGGTTAAAAGCACTGCACACAAAGGCCTATGAGACAATCCATTACAAGAGAACAGTTACAGACACTAGCTGTGCTGTGAAGCCTTCAAATCTCCCTTTACAAGTCAAAACATTTGGCTTTAAGTAATTGGCTTTGTTTCCGATGATCCTCTAGAGAAACTCCAGCAAAAGATTCCACTACAGAAATAGTGGCATGTCCTTCATATATCAAAAGTTTGAATCACTATTGAAATGACTAAAGGTAGAGAGGTCTTCAAGTTCTGCGGGTCATTGAAAGCTCAGTATCAATTTTTACTCTGCACAGTGCCAGAGGAATCATCTTTAAAAGTTGGAAATAGTAGTAATAATAATATCAATAATGCAGAGACTCTAAAGAAGAAAAAATGCATGCTGTGAGACATACAGATAAGTAATCACTACCAACTACCATTTGATTGCTTAGGAATACAAAAAATATCATTGAGGATCCGAGTAGAAAACAATAAGAGAGATCCAAAACTTTCTTTTTCTCCATTATTGTATCATGCTCGTATTTACTATGTCAATCCTCAGGACAATGAACATCCAGCATAAAATAACAAAATAAAACAACAACAAAAACGATTTTGCTGTTTATGCTTGTCATGATATCGTTACCATCAGAACCTGAAAAGTTTCAATAAAAACTGACATAGTTGAACCTCAAAGCAGTTCCTTAGCAGTAAGAAGTCATCAGTATGAAAATAACAGTAAAGAAATTCAAAATCAAGACCTAACAAAATAAAACAATATCCTCACAATCAAGCATTAACCAAAAGAAAAAAAAAAAAGTATTATGCTCAAACTATTGTTTTCAAGAACTAAAAGGCATAAAGGATGACAGATTTTGACCCTCTTACTACAGTTCACACAAGTTAGAAAAAGCTCAAAGCTTTGATATTAAGGTTTCTTTTTTATTTTGCTGCAATCTTCTTTTACATTTGGGTGGTAGCAGAATTCACAAGAATGAAAAGAAAACATGGAAATAGGCACCTTTGGACAACCCAAAAGATGAAAGGTTTTCAGACCTCACAGAAAATGGAAAGAGTGGAAAAATGGTTTTGGAGAAGAGAAGAGGTGGAATTTGTTGGTTTGAGGAATGGAGACAGAGATAGAGTGAAGCTAAGACCCAACTATAGTATTAAGTAAGATTTCAAAAATTGCCAAGTGTAATTTATTACTATGAAGTGCAAGGTGTTGCAATTTGGTGTAGAAGATGAAATGCACACACATGACATGGGACATGACATACTTTGAATACTGAGAGAGAGAAAATCAGTTTTTTTTTGCAGAGCACAGAGAGCTAAGCTGTAAATCGCCGTCTACATGTGTGTCCGATTTGTCATCTGTGATCATTTCTGATATAGCCTCCCTTTTCTCCTTTTATATCTATATATCTATCTATTTATATATATATATATATATATATATATATATATATATATATATATATATATAAATATATATAAAAATAAGTGGAACTATTTTATCATAAATAATGTTTCTTTGAGAATAGGATAAAATAGGAGAAATATTTTAAGAACAGTTCATTAACATAACCTACGATGTGATAATATATTGATAGTACTAATATTTAATTTCTTTTTTTTTATTCATTCACTCTCTTGTTGATATGGATGACCATGAAAAATTCTTAGATTAATGAGTTTTTTTTTTAAACGTATTTGTCTTATTTAAAAGAATTAGAGTTTAATTTGACCATTTTTTAAAGAGGTTATGAAATGGAAAATCATTCATACATTAGAGAAAATCAGTCTAATTTGTTTAGATGATATTAGTTTATTTTAGAGTAGATATGCCCTTAAGGACAATTCCATTTAAGGGTATTAATAATATACAGAAGTTGAATTCAATACTTTTATGTTTTTAAAATATTAAAATATTTTATTTATTTTTCTCTAATGATAAGATTTTATTTGAAGAAAAATAACTTTTCCTTTATACAAAACTCTTTATTAACTATTCCTTATGTTAATTCTTTTTACTAAAGTACTCTTTAATATTTTAGATTATACACAATAATAAATTTTATAAATTATTTTCCCTTTTATGAATAAGGATGAAAAAAAGTTTAGTTTAACATTTGAGCTTTGTTACTATTATTTCCTCTAAATATGAAAATTATTTAAAGATAATTTAAAAAATATTAAAATAAGAAACAAAATTATTTTGATACTAATTTATTTAACAACCTTGGTTATCACTGTGAAACAAATAAGGATGATCTGCACTAGAGAGAAGATGAAAGAATCATAAGTGTTTTTTGAAATAATAAGAATGTAACAAAGAAGCTTAGACCTAAAGATATACATGAATGCATCTTCTTATTGATCTTTACAGTTTAGTTTCATAAAAATAAAAGTGTAAAATTATAAAAAGCAAAAATTAAATATATTAAAATAAAGTAAAATCAAAATATGATTAGAAAAGGGTATATGTTACTTGTACCAATATTACCATAATCATGCAACTATGATTCATTTGCAGTTTGGTCAAATTGACATGATTTATTAGAGTCATATATATGTCTTCTACTTAGTTCTACTTCTAATAACAATACAACATCATTATGTTCTGTTCTGCTGCTTCTTTTCATTGCAATAGTTCCAGGGAACACTACTCATTACCTTCATCATCATTCTCTGAATAATGGATTCTAACCATTTGTTATGTCTTTAATATATAATAATAATAATAATGTAGTACTTAAGCAGATTATTATTACTATCATTATCAAGAATCAAATTTTCTAAAATAAATAGTTTAAATTTGAAGGTGTAGGAAAATATAGTGGCATTAAATTGTGAAAAGCATTGACTACACTGTGCAGGATGAGTATCAGCAGTACCTGTGCATGTGTTGGTGTACCGCATGCACGAGGAAAAGACAACAATGGCGCATAACAACAAACAATCAAATATTGTCGATATTAGCAATCTACAATCTCTAATCCCAAATCAACTTTTGTAAGGTTGTCATAAAATCAATAAATGTCACTGAGGTGAAACTTTAATAAACGACACCCTCGCCTCAACTTACTACCATTCAATATTGTCAATCTTTCTCCAAATTCAAAACCGAAGCAGAACTACCAACACATATCTCGTAGGAGCCGAAACAGTTGTTCGGTCATTAGTGGTTGTGATTTCTTGGTACCACATAACAACTACGCTGGGGACCCACTAGCCGTTACCAATCCCCGTCTACTGAGTCCTGCTGTCACCCTCGAATCACTTCCCGATGAATAACGTTTTCCGTCCATTACCACCTTGCCCTAAAACAGCATCATCTTCTCGGGTTCTGCTTTAACTTCACGCTATCTGTTCTGACTCTTTTTGTTACGTAATTTTCAAACCAGCAAATTTTGATGTCTGTTTTCGTGTATTATTTATTTATCAATGAAATGTTAAGTAATACTGTAGGAAACAGTTGAGACTGTTGCTTCTCCTATTTTATAAACGATTTCGAGCATTGAGCAGGAAAAATAAGTTAAGACAAAAAAACTGTTGCTAAATTAACCAGCTTTGCATGTCAAATTATGAATGTATGAATTGCAATCTTGTATTCTTGAAAACAAGATACAACTTAATTTCCTAGCATGTATAATTGTGTTTTTTATACGAGACTCTAGAAAGATATATACATTCTTAAGAATAACATTTTAAGTAAAATACGATGAACAAAAACATATTATTTTTATTGAGTTCCTGAAAATTCTTATGAATCTAAATCCTAACATTCATGTTTGTTCCTATTAAGTTAGAGTTATTATGTATTTATAGGAAAGATCTCTTAAGATTTATTGAAGACTCTTCATAAAGATCTCTTGTAGTGTCTTTTATGAACATGGATTGTGTTCACTGAAAATTCAAATGATTTTAAACCCAAACTTTCATATTGGTTTCTTAGGTTAGGCTTGTTACATATTTATAGGAAATATCTCTTAGAACTTGTAATGTGAAGGTCATGCATACTGGAAATGACTTTTTCATACAAATTGAAAAACTTTTTAAATAGTGAATATCCAATTTTCTTGTTGTTCTGATTTATTTTAGATATTTTAGTAACAAAACAAACTTTTGAAATTTATACCTTGCCTAAAAAAATTATCAATTTAGTCACTAAAGGACTTAATAACAATAATAAAGATTATGGTTCTTAAGATTAAGTGTGAGTACTGGACCTTGACTAAGTGAAGTCTTAAAGAACTAAATTATGTTTTCAAAACACCTTTATCGTTCGTTTTAATCACATCGGTAAACAGTTTCTAACCTCAAATCGAGTCGGGCGAAAAAACTTATAGAAGAAATATTATTCAGTTTGTTAGTGTTCAACATAGTCATAGGAATACATATTGTATTTAAAACAATTCAATCAAAACTATATTTGACTATATTTAGTCTTCATATATCATACATGACTATATATATATATATATATATCATAGTTGACATAGTTATTACAATATAATTACATGCGGAAGTATATTAATTTTATTTTCTTAATACAATGGGTAAATTCACAATAACACTTATGTCCTCACTATTAGTTTCAAGGATCCTAGTCTCCAAGCTAAACAACTTTGTTTGCTCCACATTCAAGATGGGTTGTTAATTTCATTCCTTAGTATCTTTCTTCAAAATTTGTCTGCTTTTCATTATGTGTTGGTTCACTCTTATTTTTTGTGGTTTCATTATTAAGATCTTCAACATCTTGCATATGGTAATGACAAAAAGAAAAGTTCTTCTCTTTTAAGTGGTTCCCCTTAAAGTTGAGAACTAAGAAGAAGGATTTCATCTCAGAAAAGATGGTATCCAAAATAATAAAGACAGAATCACTATTATCATTATAACATTTATATATTTTTTATTCAAAAGATAACAAATAAAATATATTATTATAAGAGTTTTAGGTGTCTAATCTAATTTTCTACGATTAGGATTAAGAGAGTAAAAAAAAACAACAACATATCCAATGACTTAACAAAATAAAATTGACACTAGGAAAAAGTATAAGAGATTCAATAAGATTAATCTCATCCTAAGACATAAGAGTGTAATATACTAACAAAGTATGAGACCCTTAAGATAACTTTTTTCTAATAGGTTTTGAAAATAGTTAATAAATTTCACAAGATGATAATTCTTCCTTTTTTCCTTTCTACAACTTCATGTGGAGTGTTTACACATACTAGTTCATAAATAATATCATTATGAGATACTTTTTTTTTCAAAATTTGTCATTCACATATTTAATATCATTATTATACCTACTCTTTTTTAAAAATGATTTTAGTGAAGAGTAAAAAAAATATCAAATCTAGTTTTCACCATATATCTCCTTGGAATACATGCACAATCATCAATAAAAGTAAAAAATTATTTTTACTAAAAAGATGTATTATAAAATATTTCCTCAAACATTAGAACGATTAACTCAAATAAAAAAAGTACTTCTTTTACCGCAGATATGACTCAATGCATGATAGTATTTTCACACTTAACTAATATTTGAAATACTAAATAAACTCTTTGATAAATAAATGAGACAACAAGGGTTTGATAAAGTTGAAAATGAATGCCCAAATATCATAAGATGAAGTTATGCTTAGAAACTTACAAATGTTTATGACGTTGTTTTGTAGGCTTATAAGATGTTGTTTATTTGGTGTGAAATAAACAATAAAAAGATTAAAAAATTACTGAATAGTCCAAATATTTCGTAATTATTTTATAAACTAGTTATGAGATATAAAGATCTTTTAATATCATAGAACATTCTAAAGTTATATTACTACCATTTTCTAGTCATTTAACACATGCGAAATAATATAGAAAAGTTAACTATGTGATTAGTTGCTTTTGAATAAAAAATTCAAATATTATATAGAAAAATCAACCATGTGATTAGTTGCTTTTGAATAAAAAATTCAAATATTATAAGACAACCAACATTCAATGTACTCCTAGCTTTTCTGTACATGGTAAAGAATCTAAGGGACTTGCTCCTTTATTTAATTATTAATTTCAAATTCCTCTTTATAAACTTTCATACCCCATATATTGAAAAAGAAAAAAAAAACACACAAAACAAAGAAGTAATAAAGAGAACCCATTTGACAAAAGAACCCAAAAAAACTAATACATACTTAAATTGAAGTTAAATGGGGTGTCACTACCTCTTGGAATGGGTTTAAGAGGTTCCAAATAACATTATTTGTGACAGGGACAACAAGTGGATTTAGTTGAAGCAAAGAACATTGATTAGAAGTGTTAGTGTGGTGACACATAATATGAGTAACAACGACTAACTATAGTTACATTTTTTACATGACAATTGAAATAAGTTTTTAAAATTGATTACGTACTCTAACACCAATTTATACCATAAGAAAATGAAAAATTACTTTATTAATGATAATCACCCTTGATAAATTTTCATAACCTCTTTTAAGATAAAAAAAATTAAGAATATCTTAAAATAAATTAAATGACTCTAAATAAAATTAAGAATATAGGAGTATACTATTTACAACATACACTTTCTTCTAAGTCTCTTTCTTAAAATAAATATCATATTAATATATTTCTTAACCAATCAACCAAACTATATTACAAACTCTTTCTAATCTATTTCTCTATTTCTCACTAATTTCTACTTTATTAATCTATTTACTAAAAATTTCTCACCCACTTTACTTAAACACAATATAAGACATAAAGTTGAATTTTTTCTCCCCAGGTCAAGATATTTTACTTATTGGAAACTCATAGAATGTACACTGTATTATAATAAATTAATTTCAAACTGATTAATCTACATTTTTTATTATGTGTTTTATATAAGTTGTAAGATGTTCTGAGTCCATTTGATCCACCTAAAACCGTTACAAGAACTGTCTAATTATGTTAAAAATATTATTATGGAGAAATTTTAAACACTTCCCAATTCTTTTATGTTTTGTCGTACAAATTACCATAAAATTAACCTGAATGATTGGTAAATACATTAGACAAAACCACAGACATCTATAACTTTACATCTCAAATTAATATGAGATTACTAACTAAATTGATAATTATCATCAAACCCATGGTTACTCTCATATATAGAAATGAAACATAGTCAAATTTCGTATTCTTTGTCTATCATCATACTTAACCTTGTTCATTTGCCTTTAAACAGTCAACTCATGTTCAAGTATGTGTTAAACATCTAAAATTCACATAAAATCTAATACTAGATCACAAAATAAGATCTAAGTTTAGTGAATTTTTATTATGCTAGCAACACACTAATATTGTGGAAGTTTACTATTAAATTTGGATTAACTTTTCATTATGCAAATTATTAAGATTTTAAGTGTGAGTTTGATCTCATATTAAATAAAAATATATAAAAAAAAGAAGATTCACGTAATTATTAATTTAATATTTTATTTATTTTTAGTTGAAAATGATGTTCTGACTTTTTTATATGAAATATTCATAATATACTGGTACTGAATTTTTCTGCATTTTTCCTAATAAAACCTAACATAGATTGTACTCCATTAAAGCATTATTTACTTAAGATAATTCTTCTACGTTTAATTATTTATATTACTAGAAATATAAATAAAAATAATATTATAATAAAAAATAAAATAACTTATTTTAGAACTTATGTCTTGTTTTCAATTAATTATTATAAAACAAAAAAAAATGTATATGAAGCAAATAGCATGGCATGTTAATAGAAAAAGTAGTTTTAATAATTTTAAATAAAGTAAATTCTAAAAATTAGAATCATATTTTCAATACAAATATCATCCTAATGATCAATGAGATGATGATGTTCTACTAAAATAGATGTAAAGCATAGTAACAAACCAAAGACACCTTAAAAGTGAATTTGAAAACTCACCATGTTAGTAAAAATCACAATATAATGATGGCATAAAATTATTTATGATGTATTGACTCAATGTAATTATTTGAGGTTAACTTCGTAATAATTAATTATACATTTCGTAATCTTTTATACAATATTAAATAATAAAATGGCATAAAACTTAAAAAATAGTATAACAATATAATATTTGTTAAAAAATGATTATATTCTTATCTTTGATTCCAAATCCGGCAGTGAAGGAACAAAAACTACTGATCATGGTTTTGAAAGACCTTTGTCTGCGAGTAATAAATATTTTACCTTTGACTTTTCCGCAATAATTCAACTTTATTTCTTAACCAACAACTCATAATTTTTTTTAATCTTTTTTTCCCCAAACCAAATGGTACATGCATTTTTTAAAAATTTATCTATGTGAAAAAATATTATGTCTTTTTACAGTTAAAATTTTAAATTTATTTATTTCTTTAATTAAATTAGTTTGTCATTAAATTTGATCTTATTTTTTTTAAAACGTATTTTTATATAAAGCCTTAAAACATAATTAAATTAGACAATACAAAATGGTTATCTTTATAATAAAAGTTTCTGGAGCTAAAATTAATTACAATGTTATGAATGAAAGTGATAATAAATGTTGAATAAAATGCAGAATGCAGTGAAAGGGAAGAGTACATTGATTTTGTTAAAAATGTGAGTTTGAAAGGTCTCTTTTGACAGGATCCATAAATGGTGAATGAATTAATGTGAGAGGCAAGTGGGGATTTGGAAGGTGAAAGGGTCATTCAATGCTTCTTTTTCATTGCTCACTGTTTGCTACAGACATTCAATTGATGGATGGGAACAACCTGGGAACTCGATCTTCTTTTACTGTTCTTGCATTTATGTTTTAGCAGCTATTCTCTTCCTACTTTCAACTCCTCAACTTCAACCAACATACAATTGCTTAGGGTTTCAGTCTCTTTGTCATAAATAACCAATTCAAAAACAAAAATGAAAAAACTTTGCATATTTTTTGTCCTTTTATTTTATTTGTTTTTTAACATTCACACAGCAAGTTATTGAGATAACCAAACTTCTACTTAGACATGGAGATGAAGAATATAGAAATGTCCTATGTATAAAATTCAAATGAGTAACTAAACTTTAGAAAACTTGAACACAATCATAATAGTGTTGTTAATTTTAATAACTTTATCAATGGCTTAAATGCAATCACATACTGTCCTGTTTTTTTTTTTTTTTTTTTTTTTTTTTTATTTTGTCCAATATATATGTGTCTATTTCAAAATAAAGTCACTTGATCTTTCTATTTTGAAAAATCTACAATTTTTTGACCCATCCTCAATGTTGTGTGCATTTTATTTATTTTCTTTCTTACATTTCATTCAATTAAATAATTTGTAATGATACCTTAAATAACAAATTCAAGGTTTTATTGAATTAAAATAAAACAAATAAAGCATTGTGTGAAATTGAAAATAGGACCAAAATTACATTTTTTAAAAAGAGGGATAAAATATTTCTACTTTAAAACATGATTAACCAAAATTATAGATTGAATAAAATAGAAAGAACAAAATTATGTTTAATTTTTCAAATATCTAACAGCAAAATTTATCATATTAAAAACATTAAAAAAATGAAGATTAACATTAGTGTACTAACATTATAACTCACATAATTATTTAATCACAAAATTATTATAAATATATCTTTTAGATAATTATTATAGAAGTTTACATGTCTTTTTTACAGAAGACAATGCAATTAAGCACATATACTTATATCATGTTTTCTCATAAAAGTATATGTAATATTCTATTCAATAATTAGCATAACTAATTAGGAAGATTTTTTAATCACACTATCCTTTATTTTATTGGTTCCTATCATTTAACATAGTTATGAATCATACACACATCAATAAGATAATGATTTGAACATGGATTGTTCACTTAAGATGACTAATTATTTCTATTACATTTCAATTTGAAGCCAATGTGGGCCTTCACCTTTGAGTGGTTAGTTTAGGGAAGTATGCAGAAACTAAGTTCAAACTACAAAATTTCCACTGCAGAAACTTTTTATAATGATTGATTGAACACTCATTTTCGCTTGATGGCAAGCATAGTTTTTAGCACACAAATAAGAGCACGGATTACATGACAAATTAGGAGCTTTTATTAGTGATCAGGGAACATGTTAGGTGAACTGGTAGGGTAGTGGAATAAGCTAATCTTCATAATTAAGATCATTTTCGTGTACACTGTAATGTGGCCTACATGTACTATGCATGTTTTCTTTTTCTTATCTGATGCTAGATGCTGGCACTTGTGTGCTAGGGAGACACCACTGCACGCATGGCTCCAACTGTGTAAACTCCTTTTCATAGGAATGCCCTTTGCATTCTATATCTGCATGACTCCATCATCAGTTTCATAAAGTAGTGTGTTGTTGAACCTCAAAGCAAATATTGATATTTATATGTATTTTCCATGAATGGAAAATTCTGAGTCTGATCAGGAGTTAATTAATTACCACTTTGATTGATCATAAAGAGCAAGCACAAAACCCCTCTTGAGTAGTGGCACATGTGTGCAATGAATTTTCACAAACATGCTTAGATTAACAGATTTACAAAAAGTTTTTCTTGGTTCATTTGATGGCTAATGAGTGATTAATTACTATTTAGTTAAAACATTCCACACTGGCTCATATTCTAGTATTATGCTTTTTTCTGAATTAGTCAATACTTTGAAGGGGACAGAGGAAGGAAAAGGTAGGGGCATGGGGCAGTGAAGCAGGACTCCCTAAGCAAAGGCTCACATGCAAATACATTGGCCCTACAACACTGTAATAGACAGCTCAAGGATTATTGTCAATCATCTTTTAAGTCACAAACCTACCTATGCAAAATCCACAACCAAAATTTTTGTAAAAAAAGTTAGCCACTCCAAGGTCTTAACAGTTTGTGCTCAAGTGCTTCACAGGCTCAATAATGCAAGGCATCGTGGGTGGGGCACTTGGAATTTGTGCCCACATGCAATTCATACCATGCAAGGTGCCTAAGGTACATCCCCATGTTTTACCTTGTTCTATGAAAAGATGAAAAGGCTAGGTTAGCCCCCACTGGAGGGTCTTTATTGCTACCAGCATTGCATATTGCTTTGTGTCTGTCACCATTCTGTAGTTAATGATTCCACGTAAACTTGGAAGTCAGAACAACCATGTCATAATTGTGGCCATCAACATGAACATGAACATCCAACATTTTGGCCTTCTCTAAACTCACTGCAAAGACATCCAACCTTGTCTGTTTATGATAATTAAAAAAATATTCTGATTCCAATCCATAATGACATCTAAATGTGGCATCAGTTTCCATTTTTTGGCTTGAAATTTTCCTTGTCCTTCTCTTCTATTCATTTTATCAACTTGATGTTTTGGACCTCATTCCCCTCTTATGTATTGTACTGCATGAATTTGCTTTGCTGCAGACTATGGTACATGACAAAAATATTGTTCTCAGCAAACACAACATGGAATATGTTGATTAATGTCCCTTTAAGCAGGGAACTAAATTTTGGTTGCATTAATTCCTGTCATATGATTGTTTGGCCTCCCCCATAAAAGCAATTCATGTTTTTGCAGTTTCAATAGTAAATTGCTTAACTCAGCCTTAACATAAATCAGGGTTCTTACTTTCTCGGTTTTGGTTAAAGCCTCAAAGCATAGCCTCAGGGAGAAAAAAAAAAAGTGAAAAGCATGCTTTTAATTGGTCAGCTTCCCTTATTTCTGTGTCGGGACTTTGGATAAAAAATTTCTAAATGCTTCTTTTTAAGGATCCATCGGAATTGAGCAAAGAGCTAAAGTGCACTCTAATATATCTAAATACAAAACTTCTCTTACTATTTAAGGACAAAATAAGTACAACATGTCCAAATGTAGCATCCCCACCATGAGATTTCTGAAATGACAAAACTACTGGGCTTCAATTTCAGAACATCAATCAGAGGCCCAACTTCAATTGGAATTAAATGAGACCAATCCAATTCCACTTTTGGGCTTTCTTAGGCCTCTTTTTAGCCTCTTAAACCAATGCATTTATCAGCAACCTGCACACATGTTCAACCTCATTCTGTCGCTTATGCCTCAGTGTGTGGGTGGCATTATTTCTAGAAACTGTATCATGCAATACTATTTGTGTATTCTTCTATGTAAGAACTGGTTTGTGCTTGTTGTTAACTACTGTAGTAATACTATTTCTTTCATAAAGAATCTTTATAATCTCAAGGATTTATCTAGCTGATACCTAACTAAACTAACAAGATTATTTTATATGAATAAAGGGATTTAGAGAGAGATAGCTGAAAAATACGAGGAGAAAAAGGAGAGTTGAAAAAATAAGGAGTCTCTTTTTAAGAATGTAGAAGTCAGGGAGATAAAAAAAGGGAAGTTGGAGTCACGAAGTCATCAAAATAGACTTTTTCACATAATGTGAGACTTAACTTTGTCCCTCATACATTGGATACAGTAATTTCTAAATCCTTGGTTACTTTGTCCCTCATCATACCCCAGAAACTAGGCCATGCCTCACTTGTTAGCAAACTAACTTTCTCTTGGATCAATTTTTTATTCAGTTTTGGGTACCCAAAACCTTTAGCACTCAACACATTCCTTCTGTTTTAAAAAAAAAAATGGAACTTTAAGATAATTGATAAAAATATATGAAAACCCTTATTTTTATCATGTTATATCGCCTACACTACTTTTAGGTGTCATTTAGCATTGTTGATATTCAATAGTGATTTGTAAAAGCTGATGATATATTTGGCGTTCAAAAGGGACAAACTCCCTTCTTTTATAAGTCCTGAAATGCATTAGATTCAATAATTTGCTACAACACTACAACATTAGAATTATTAGCATCATGCTTCTGGATTAAGAAAAGAAAAGAAAAAAAAATCACATCTTTTCTCCTGCACCACTTGCTTTATATAAAGGAATCGTCTTAGACAGAACTCACTCATAAACAAGGTACATTTCAAAGATTTGGAGGACGAAGGAGAAGCATAAATTATTCCTTTTTATGGAAGAATTTGAAAACAGATAGAAAAATATCAAGAATACACATTTTTTTATCAAGTAACATTAATGTATTAAACAAATAGCTTTGTTAATAATGCAGAAAAGTATAAAAAATTAACAGAGAAAAAAAAATTAAGACTTTCAAAAAATAAGAAACAGGCAATGAGTGATGGAGCTAGGTAGCACTTTGTTGATTAGTGTTTTGTTATGTAGGTGGTGTGGTGAGATCCAACAATGCCTGCATTGAAGAAAAAGGAGGTTTAGTGCATGACACAGTAAGAAAATTATGTTATACACATACTTGCATGGAGGCATATATATAGCTTTTCCTGATTCAATTATCTACTTTAAACAACTACTCTACCAAATTCATTATTTTTTCTGGGAAAGCATGCAAGATGACAAATGAATGATAATGGAAAGGCATGGTGATGGTGAAGGGAAAGAAGAAATTGAATATTTTACTTCAAATTTGACCACAATCTTCCTTGACTTGACTGCTCAAAAATCTTGTTTGCTTCTCAGAATCAACAGAAATTGAAAAAGTATTGATTATATATATATATGGTGGGAATCCAAGATCCAATGTTGGAGGTGGATTTCACTACTCTCATTTATTTCTCCAAGTTAAACTAGTACTATTCAGATATTGAAAAAGAAAAAGAGAGTAATCATTGGTCTAAGAAATATGGAATATTCTTTTTCTTTTATGGTATGTTTGGTTGAGAAAAAAGAAAAAAAAAAAGAAAAGGGAAATTAATTTTGGTAGTTTAGGGGGAGGGTGATATACAACATAAAAATAAGATTTATTTTATTATTTATCATCTATTTCATTATTTCTTTTCTTCATTTTTTGTTTATTTTTAAAAACTAAATATTTTTTTAATTTGAAATTCATTCTTCAGGTGTTTTTAAAAAAAATCTACTCTATTTCTCACCTTTATATAAATTATAACGTGAATAAAATTTCATATTCAAACATTATGAAAAATAATATTTGAAATAAGAGCCCATAAACAAGTAGTTTCAATTTTATAATTCATTTTTCAAGGTTGATTTCGAGATTGATATTTATGTTGCTGTAAATTATTTCAGTAGCTTAGACGTATTTAGTTGTTAAAATTAATGGTTAAATCTTTTATTTGATCACATATTTTATTTAATTGGTTTGATTTGCCTCCAATAATATTAAAATAATAATAATAATAATAATAATAAACTATTTAATTATTTAATTTTAAAAATTATGTTAATATTGTCATTTTCATTTAATTGGTCGTAGCACATTAATAATTGCGAAGTATAAAAGTGATACATATTCGATGAAATAGTGCTGTCATACCAATTAGTGAAAAGAATAATATTGATGCCATTATGAAAATAAAAGAATTAAATTGAATTTTTAATTAACGAAGAGACTATATTAAATAAAATAAAATAAATAAATAGAAAGATAAAAGGGGTAATTTTACTAAAAATAATTTATCATAAAAATGATACATATACAATATGTTGTTACTCTTGCGCTTTTACTAGGTAATTTTTATTACTAAGAATGAAAATAAAGAGGAAAATGATATCTAAATATCTATTATTTGTCTTCCGATACAGATTAAGAAATTTAAAACGATATTCATTCATTAAAATTATGTAAATGTAGTGCTATATATAGGATAGATTCATCTGACAACAAATTTGTTAAATAAATTTACAAAACACAAATTTTTCTACAACACTAAATACAATTATTTAAACAATGCTTAAATAATGTTTAATCTACACTTTTAGACCACAAAATATACTTTATTCATTATCTTATTATCATTAATAATACGAGGCTATCCCCTAGTACACTTTCTGCAAAAGCAAATAACTGACAGCAAAATAAAGCAGGAACACAGAGATTTCTAGGAACAAGAAATATAATGAGATAGATCCATCCTAAATGCTAGTTATTGAGGAACTGGAAGTGCTTTAGGTAAAGGGTTATGAACATCAATTGAAATTGACCCCAACTTGCAATCAATTGATATTGTTGGAGTAGTAGAAGTACTGACACTGTTCTTTCCTTCACCAATTTCTTTGTTGATAATATGGAGCATAACATCATAAAGCTCTTCCCCATTTCTCCATGCATGTACCTCTGATTTTATTTTATTAGAGTTTTTGGACACCAAATCACACAATGGAAAATCCCTTCTAGGCATCAAATAGTCCTTATCTTTGAGCTTCAAACTGGGGCAGAAGTCTCCATTTCCATCTCCAAGATAAATGTACTTCTCTCCTGCAACATCAGAATTTTGGATCCTTTCTATGATCAATCCCTGTATAACATTAGAAAAAAGTGTCAAACAATAATGATCTCAAAAACTTGAACCTTTACTAGTAAATTTAATAAAATTTAATTAGTAGTTTTTGGTCAAAAGTTGTTATCATAGACACTACTCTAGATATAGTGTATAACATGGTTCATGAAACATAATTTTGCCTTTCCCTTGGATTATGGCATTATGACATATACACCAGAAAGATGGAACCTGACGTGTGGTCAATAATAAAGACAGTGCTCAATAATTGAAAATCGTCAAAAAGAACATTTGACCATAAATAATCACTGTGCCATGAATAAAGAAACAGTTTGGGAGTTAGTGGAGTTGCCTTGCACATGTTTGGTGTACAGAGATTACATCCATGAGAAGATTTGACATAGTCATGGTAGGGGCAAATTCTGAGCCTCCCTTCTTCATTAACATAGCTGGGGTTTGCAGTGATCTTTGAGAAACAATTCCAAACCCCATGATGCTTCAAAATTGTTTCAATAAAGTAAGTATTTGCATCGCTCACAATCTTCAGCTCACACCTGAACATGATAATGTCATCTTAGGGGTAAGAATAACTATTATTAATGAAAAGAAAGTACAAAGAATCAAAGATATCACATGTTGGTTAACCATTTTATCATTAAATTTCATGCAAAGCAATTCCACCATGATGTTTACTGTGTTAGCTTTTTTGTTGAAATATTGAAAAGCATGTTCAAATACCAAACCAACTAACGTGATTTAACTGTAGGAGTATGTATATATATACCCAAGGGAATATGCTGCTTCTATGGCAGGGACGATGTGGGGATGCATTGGAGTCCTATTCAGAACTTGTACAATGTCTTCAATGGTTTTTCCTTGCAAATGAAGTTCCTCCATCATCTTATCCTGGAAAATTTTAGGACAATCGAACAAAATTTAGTTATTTTTCTATTACAGCAAGCTTAAGCAAGAAAATGAAAAAAATTGGAGAAGACCATGAGAGGGTTCCAAAGCGTGTTAGGAAGAAGGTCATAGAACTTTTCAGTTAGACCAAACTCATCAAGAACCCAATTGTCACTATCACACTCGATGATGGTTGAGTCGAAGTCAAAAACCACCACAATCCCAGCCATTAAGTGTGCAAAAGATTATCTTTGTGATGGCTAAATGGGTTAATACTGTCTGTGAATGTGATCGTATAGACTAACGGATGAGTGTATTTATAGGCAAAGAAAATGGTCGCTTGCACGTAAGCATGCATGATAGTGGAATTTCTTTTTAATTATTCCAAGGAATCTTTTTATTCTGAAATCAGTCATAAACAGTAATATCAGTAAAAACAGTAATATCAGTAAAATGTGTATATGTATGTCCAAGTCTAGTTCCTAACCAGTAACCGTGTCATGGTTCAACAAATATATCTGTCCAATTTCTAATATGAACCAAATTATATCCTATTTAAAAAATGTCATGCATATGTTAAGAATTCAAACTAAGTCCTATATTAAGTAAAAATAAGAAAGTTGAACAACATATATAAAAAATAATCACAAATTCAATGTTTTTTTTAAGGTTTTGGGTTGAAGGTAGTATCATTCCATTATATAAATTTGACTCAGTTGAGATTTCTCCAAAATTTTGAAGCAAGTTGAGTTGAGATTTCTTCCAAATTTTAAGCAAACGATCTTTTTTACATATAAGTCTTCTTTTGGCTCACAAAATCTTTATCTTTCAGCTTGGGACTATTCACTCCATCCTCAAGATGGATGAATCTCTTACTTTTTCTTCAGGGGATATTGGACCTGGCAAATTAAGAAAAAAACAGAATTAGTCATTAACTATTATACCAAAAAATCTTGTTAGTCACTTCAGTACACTTTAACCCTTATTCAATTTGACATCATTAAATGGTGTCATAAAGATTTTGTCAATGCTGATTATTCAAAAACATGTTTAATCAAAACATCACAATTAAATTGAAAATAAATAAAAAATACAAGAACTTCTATTCATGAGTACTAAATATATATATTAACTTAAAGGATGTTTAATCGTACAATTCTTAATTAAAATATTACACTCATTAAATCCTAAAGCTTGTGCTTAGCAAAATATATCTGGAAAGTTAGTTAAAAAACCTAGTGGATAAGCGAAAATTGTTAAAGTAATTTATTCAACCATAAATGTTTGATAAAAATATGTGTTAAAAAGTATGTGATAAATGTTGAAAAAATGTACATAACTAAATATAATTATATAACAAAATTGATTTTAATGATAAAACTACATTTTTGAAATATGTGAAATTTAGTTTTTAATTTAATTTTAAACTTTTACTGTTTTACCCAAAATCATTATTTTATTTTTATATTTGTTATTCTATTATTAACTTATATAATCTCTTTAAATATTTCTAATTAAGTTTAATATGAAAATAATATAATTAAATCAACATATGTTTCTTAAATTAATAAACCTATCTTATTTAAAAAGGATAAAACATAATGATTTAAAATGCTCTAAAAAATAAAAATAAATAAAAGTTAGAAATTAACATTTTAAAGAAACCTACTTGAAGAATCCAAAAAACATATATATAATTAATAAAGAAAACTTATTCATCAAATACGTTTTTAAAGTTAAAGAAGTTTTCCAACTGGTAAAAACAAAAAAAAAAAGAAACTGACATAAAAGTATGGGTGAAAAATGTAACCATAAGTAACAAAATTATAGCAAACTAATTTTTGTATTTAGTATAAGTTATTGAAATCCATCTTGGATCACTTCCAATGCTGGAAACTTTAGGAAAGGTTAATTCAGAAGCAAAATAAGTAAAGAACACTAAAATTTGAAGTAAATATGTTAGATTTCCAGAGACATTATAACTGTTATTATTTGTTAATTGACAGAAGTTCAGCAGAAACACATATAACTGTGTTTGATTCATTTCAAGGTGCATCACTCTGAATCAAGATACAAAATTTTGATGTTTTCAGAACGAAATTGACACAAAAATTATGAATAACGTGTTTTTTAATCAGAACCAAACACGCACATAATATGCAGCTTGCAATTGGATGCAATGAACTCAGCACTTTCTCCCGAACAAATTTTGTTGATTAGCCGCAACGAAATTCGTTCAAGCTCTTCTCCATTGCTCCATTCATGAATTTCAGCTTTGATAAGCAAAGGGTCTTTGCATATCAATTCCCACACAGGAAAATTCTTTCTGGGCATCACAAAGTCTTGTTCTTTCAGCCTCAAGCTTGGGCAATAGTTGTGGGTCCAACCCCACCTTTGTGGGTCAAAGTTAAAGCCACTTTCTTTGGTAGTGGGAAACATTGTGGAGAAAATTGTGGAGCAAATTATGGAGCAAAATGTGGAGCAAATTGTGCTTACATTATTGGACATTCCATGCCTATAAATTAAAGGCTCCATGCTTTGGTTCTACACACCAAGAAGAGAGCAACCAAGAAGAAGT
>Ga0209489_103835_pt1 | contig 28656 bp, 19 predicted proteins | sample SiratrowhiteBW_FD_187527 | JGI IMG/M metagenome (GOLD analysis project Ga0209489, IMG submission 187527) | Root nodule microbial communities of legume samples collected from California, USA - Siratro white BW (SPAdes) (version 2) | ecosystem: Host-associated > Plants > Roots > Nodule | place...
GTTTTCAACTGTCCAGCTAATTCAAAGGCTTGAATTTTCTAATTTGCTTGGCCTGGATTCCAAATTGAAAAATGGAAGGTGAGCGAGCACTATCTTCATCCGCAATCCCATTGATCCCACTTGGGTGTGATCTTTCTTGTGTATTGAATCTTGACAGCATTGCCAACCAATTCCTTAGGACTTTATGTGTACACAGTTGGCATTATTCTGCACTTCTGTTCTAAACAAAAGTATTTATTTCCCCGTACATAAGTTGCAATGTTCTTTTGTTGTGCAGATTTAAGCACACAACTAATGGACCAATGTCATCAAGAATGCAATATATGACTATTTATAATCCTTTATTCTTAGCCATTTTCATGCGCTATTGTTCCATAAACTTATACGTACATACTTGAACTCCCTTATTATCTTGTTGAGGAATGGTGTTATTATGAGAAAGTTATGTGTAGTGTGAAGGAAGGAACACTCAACTGGGAAATGTTGCAGTTCAAGTCAAAATTTCCACGTCAAGTATTACTCTGCAGAGTAAGTAGTAGTTATGCCATTCCTTGAGAGTTTAGTATTGGTTCTCTTATGAATTTGGTTTGAAGGAAGCATGATTATTTATTGGGAATACTGTGTTTTTGGTGCCTATGTACTTTTGTGTTGATGAATTTAATCCTCAAATTTATATGCATTTAGTCCCTCCTAATTTTAGAAAACATTATAAATTATAAGAAAGAACGGTTTAAATTCAGTTTTTTAAAGTTTGAGAACTGAAAGATTTTAAAAGACTTTGTCCAAGTTTCACTGAAAGTACAAGGACTAAAAATTCATTTTCCCTTCCCAAATCTTAATAAAATTCATGTTTTCTCATTTGCTGGTTCTGTAGCATTCCATTTCTTTCCTTCATGAAGTAAATATTCTGTTTGTATAATGTATTAATTCATGTATTTTCAAATTACTGCTAAGGTTGGGGAATTCTATGAAGCTTGGGGAATAGATGCTTGTGTTCTCGTTGAATATGCTGGTTTAAATCCCTGTGGTGGTCTGCAATCAGATAGTGTTCCAAGGGCTGGTTGTCCTGTTGTGGTATTCACATTTTACTATATTTCTCATGGAATTTAAATATATATATATATATGATAGTATCTGCTTAATTTCTTATATATTTAACGATGTCTTTCTTCTTCTATTTTGTCATAGAATCTTCGACAGACTTTAGATGATCTGACCCAAAATGGTTATTCAGTGGTTAGTGCAACAATTAAATATTGTATAACTTTTTCAGCTTTTAAAATTTTCATTATTCTGTAATTTACTTTCCATGTTACCAGTTTAAGAATACTTGTTGCTAATTAATTTTGGTCTGCACAGTGCATCGTTGAGGAAGTTCAGGGCCCAACTCAAGCTCGATCCAGGAAACGTCGCTTTGTATCTGGGTTGGTATAATTATATTTCTCTTGACCGCAATGCTTTCACTATAACCTGTTCTAATTTTCTCAAAATTTAGAAGGAATTATATATTCTCTCATTTTAAATTATGAGATCATTGGACCTATATATATACATAAGCCTGCTGGCTATTTTAGGAAATATTAACAGCTGATCCTAAGGAGACAAATCCCTATGATTGTGGAATTGTTCTTAAATACATAATCCTAACATTAATATAAAGAAACCACTGTGATACAAAATAAATTACATCAAAGATAAAATATAAAACTTCCTAAAATATAAGCGTAACATGATTTTGACAAATTTCATAATAGATTTTTGGGGTCCTTGATATTATCCATTATCTGATATTGATAAGACTTGTTGACAATAAGATAGGATTGCAGGTTTATCATAGGAGGATGTTTAAAAGCAATAACTAAGAATACAGTTTTTGTGGTAGTTTTTTCAAGCTTAGTGTTTGCTAGCTGTAAGGATCCCTTTTATTGGAAGTTCAGGGGGAAAGTGGGGGATTTTATTTTTCCATAGAATTGATTATGTTATGGTAATTGAAATAATCCAGTGGGAAGGAGGGTGTTCCTTTATTCTTTTTTGTTGTATGATTGTGAAATTAGAGAAGTTCAAATTTAATTTACTTTGTTGTCTGAAAATAGTGTTGATTTGTAACAGAATGCATGAGGGTGTTTATGTCGTGTGTGGAGAGATAACTCTATCAATTATACTATATTGGTTATGTTAAAGGGAAAATGGCCTAAATTCCCCACCCAATTGGTCTGAATAGCTTTGATAGGTACTTGAAAGTTTTTCAGCCACTAACCAAAATTGTTTGAAGACATTAGTTGTTTCAGATTTAGATTTAAGTTCAGCCAGGTAATGTAGTATATGCATGAACAAACACTAACATAGTAATTAAAGCCACTAGTAGAACTGAATAGTGCAGGATCCCATAAATCACTAAAAAAATCAATTCTTTAGCGTAAAGTGTAGTAGTTGAATGAGATGGAAGACTATGAACTTTACCAAGACAACAAAAAGCATAGTTCAGAATTGCTTTTATCGATCGCAGGAATATTATATTGTTTTGAAATGATTCTTTTTACATCAACAATTGGATGACCTAGCACACGGAGTGATAGGTATTAAAAGAAACAACAGTCTAGAAGTAGTGTTAACAACTGAAGTGTATGTGGTGAGATGATGGACAGATTATCTTGTATTCTATTTAAGAGCTCATGCTCTTGTATCAAAAACTATCAAAATGTTAGCTTCTAACATTTGCTCTCTCCTCCAAGCTTACCCATGGTTATTTGGATTCTTATAAGGCTGATTCACATGTTTTCACTTGCCATGTCAACATACTACTTGCTCCACTGGTCACCCTCAACTGTCTAACAACTACTTGACCCTGTCGCTTTCCTACATGCATTCTATCTTATCTCATGGCTTTCCCAGTGCAATATTAAATAAAATCTATCTTACATGGCCTCATGGTTTTCCTAATGCAATGAAAAAAAAAAAAAAACTAGTCCTATCATCTCGTGCACTATATATCCAATCCTAGGGTAACTAGGCTGATATCCCATGTCAACTATTGATCTAGCCAAAGTAAAAATTCTCTTTTCTTCGAATGACCTCATACTTTTATTTTATCAGTTGTTTTTGATTCTTTTAGTTGAAACAACTACTGTTGGTATGCTTGTGCATAAAAGTGAGTGTATTTCCTGATAACCATATTTACCATTTACATAGTATTTATAGGTTACAGTGACCATGGAAATTAAATTTCTTCTTTTCCATTAAATTCTTATCTCAAATTAATTCTGTATTTTTATAGTGTCATGGTTATTGATTTCATGTTTTAACTTCTAGGCATGCTCATCCTGGAAATCCCTATGTATACGGACTTGCTGCAGTTGATCATGATCTTAACTTTCCTGAACCAATGCCTGTAATAGGTATTGATGTTTTTCTTTCCTGTTTGTACTGATTAGAATATTGGTGACCATTTATTTTAAGATTATCATTCTTTTTGTACAGCTTATTTCTTAAGACAGATGTTTTGTATATAACATATCTCTGTTGTTGGTAAGAAATTATTAGGGATTAGTCTGGACTTTATAATATATATCTAAATTCTTTTGTGCTGTAATCCTTAGATTGATTTGATTCAGTTCAATTCTTTTTCAAATTTCAAATACGCGAGTAGGAAGTTTATATACTCACAATTTCCTTAGCAGGACTCATATTTAAATTATTAGTTGGCTAGCTAGGAATTAGTACCGCTTACCGGAATGATGCCAAAGGAATGTTGGGAGATTCTTGGTTATAGCAAATGTGATTAACTGTATAAAATGTGAATTGATTGTAATAAACTAATTATATCCTGATATTTTGTATATAACAAATCTATTGTTGGTAAGAAATTGTTAGGATTAGTCTATACTTTAAAATATATATCTGAATTCTCTTGGGCATAATTCTCAGATTGATTTGATCCAGTTCAATTCTCTTTTCAAGATTCAAACATGACAGTAGGACGTTTATGTACTCACCATTTCCTTGTCAGGACTCGTGTTTAAATTATTAGTTGGCAAGCTCGAAATTTAATACCTACCTGCCGAATTGATGTCATAGGAATGTTGGGAGATTCTTGGTTATAGGAATTAGCATTTAATGTGATTAACTGTATAGAATGTGAAATGATTGTAATAAAATATTTATATCCTGATTATTTGCTACGGTAGATTTAGGAGTAATTTCTCCAGTTAGGTCTGTCTTACAGAAGTTCTATAATTCTTAGAAAATTGACAAGGACGGTTTCTTTCTAAAACCTTTGTTTAAATCATTGTTTGGGTTGGCGAAATAAAGAAACATTTATTAAAGTAGAACAACATTACATGCCACGCCCATGTTGCAATTTGGAAGGATTCTCATTTGAACATGCCATTGCAAAGATGGTGGATACCAACGTGAGAAAAAGTGATTAAGGCTTAACTCAATTCCAAAAAAGTCAGCTTGTAATTTGCTTTTATATACTTTATTTTAGCTATTTTGGTTGTTGATGTGAGACTAAGCTACTATGCTTGAGGCTGCAACTAAAGAAAAGCTCCAACACAGGCCGTAACTAAGACGGGGTAGGGGTGGCAACAAATATTATGACTTTCCAAAGATCAATAATCACTAATGTTTGCAGTGGCAGGCGTATCAATAGCTGTCAAATTGTGCAATCTAATTTTTGGTTATTAGCTTAATAGTTAAAACTACATCTTTTTCTTGCATTTGTTAAGCAATACGAAACTCTTGTGTCTTTGAGACAACATGAATACTTTATTTATATTGAGAAAACGGAATTAATCCTATAAACAGAGGAGATTTGATATATTGTAATAATAAAGATATGATATTGGAAAATTCCTAATAATACATATATTCTAGATATTCTGTTAGATAGGATCCGCTCCTTATTTTTATAATTATAATAACATTGAATTGATAAGTTTGAAAGATGTCTTTTTGTTGTAGGAATATCTCATTCTGCGAGAGGCTATTGCATTAACATGGTGTTAGAGACTATGAAAACATACTCTTCCGAAGATTGCTTGACAGAAGAAGCAATTGTGACAAAGCTTCGTACTTGTCAATATCATCACTTGTTTTTGCATACATCTTTGAAGCAGGATTCTTGTGGTTTGTACCTTCTCATTCTTCGCAATTCATTTTATGAAAATATTGGGTCAGATTTTGGTTTTCAAGGTGATTTTATATGAAGGACATGTCAGAGATCACATGTTAGATTTGATGTTCCTTGCTGTGACACGATTTTGTTTAGGTGGATTCTATCCTTTACTTAGTTGTACTTTTGTCCTTGTTTGGTAATACTATTTATTTGTTATATATAAAAGTAAAAGTAAAAGTAAAAGCGGTGACCATTATCATTGTGCTAATACCTAATTGTTCTTATGAAAAAATGGTGTTTATGTAAAAGAGTATACAGAGATCATTTTTAGATATTGATTGGAGGTGTCTACCAGGGTTACATATAGCCCAATTATTGATTGGAGATCTCCATCTGACCCGAGTAACTTTGATAGAATAGAGAGATTACTAGTAGATATAAATAATTTTTGTTTTCCACATCTTTGTTATGCATATTGTTTAACTAGGAACCTGCAAATGGGGAGAATTCGGTGAGGGGGGTCTCTTATGGGGAGAATGTAGTTCTAGACATTTTGAATGGTTTGATGGCAACCCTCTATCTGATCTCTTGGTCAAGGTATTTAAACAAATGCTATATAATTTTTGCATTTCCTTTTCTTAAATTAATTGTACACAAATGAGGCATTTAATATTACATGTGCTTTTCACTTTTGAACATAGGTAAAGGAGCTTTATGGTCTTGATGATGAGGTTACTTTTCGAAACACAACCGTATCTTCGAGACATAGGGCTCGACCTTTAACCCTTGGAACATCTACTCAAATTGGTTTGTATATTAATAATGATGGATGGTCAATTGCCCACATGTTATTTTCTTTTTCCTAAATTAACGTCTCTTGCGTTTGTAGGTGCCATTCAAACGGAAGGAATACCTTCTTTGTTAAAGGTCTTACTTCCACTTAGTTGCAATGGATTACCGGTTCTGTAAGTAACAAATTCTTTTTTCTTTTTGCTTGTATTATGCTTAAAATTAATCCATGATATTTGACCCACTTGCCTTTAAACTTTTCGTATTTATTACATATTTACCATTTTCATTTTATAAAAAACTAGCTCTATCCTTTATTTTTTATTTTTTTAAATCAAAGGAAAGAGTGCTATAAAATCACTGTACTAAGTTAGTTCTACAACTTGTATCAATCATGCAAAAAAAGTGTGGAAGACCATACCTATCTCAACAAAAGTCAACAACATTAAAAGTAGGTACACTGCCCCATCTAGAAAAAATAGATGATCTCAAACCATAAATTGCTAAACCATCATCACACCTATTTTCCTCCTTAGAAAATGAGAAAACCTGAAATGTTTACTTTGGATGGACTGTAAAATATTAAGCCATCTATTACATAGTGTAGGAATAGTTGGCTCTAGAAGGGGTGAGGGTTGAATGGAGCATTGGACTCTTTCATAGTGGATATGACATACGTCTGGCAGACTGTCTAACAAGCCAAGATGTAGCATGCAAGCAAAACAAAATAGCAAGCAAGAGCATGGAGAGAAACAACACACAAGAATTTATCTTGGTTCACCCAAACCTGATTTATCTCCAGGCACCTTAAGCCAATTACTGAAGAGATTCCACTAATCAAGACACCTTAACTATATTGAGTACACCAATCTCTCTAGTTTACAACGAGCTCGTCAACCTCTTCAGATTTTCCTTCTCAATCTCCCCTTCAAATTGAGAACTCTCAAAGAAACAAGGAAAACACTCTCAGAGAAAGCACAAGTAAAGCTCACAAGGATATGATTTCACATCGTGAAGGAATTTACAATGGCTCTCACTCATTTCAAAGATAGATGCTTAACAACTAATATAACTATAAGACTCTATGCAAGTATTTAAGGTAGACTCTCAATATGGAAGGTCTTGATTTGTTCGTAAAAACTTTAGTTCAGATAATCCTGTAAACAGAATAATTTCACAAGAATTGTATATAAAGAAATGAATCATGATATCCGTTTAGTTTCTTTCCAAAAACTTTCAATATGACTGTTTTCACATTGAGTTGTTTCCTTAGATGGATAATCTAGCCGTTTGAAGATTACTTTCTTTGCTTGATTGTTACTAGAAAATTTATCTTTGATTTCGACTAATTTAATTGAGCAATCAATGAATAAACATATTAAAACAAGTTTTACTGGAAGATAGTATAAACTGCAATAAAGAGTGATAGACTTCTATCACTTTAATACTTGATAGATTGTCTAGTCTACTAAGATCTTGTAAGTGTATTTGCATGAAACAAATATTAGCGTGATCATAAGCATATGAGATATACTTATAGGCTATGTTATCATCAAAACTTGAATACTTGCAAGTCTATTGATAGACCGTCTACTGGGGTGTCTCAATACATAGCTTCCAAGGTACCAGAGAACATCATAAGATTTCATAGTAAGCAAGACATCACTCTCAATCCAAAGAGCTCTCCAACCCTTTTGCGTAGTAATCTCGATAGCATGTATAACTCCCGGAAGCATTGCTTCAACGGCTGAATGTACATGTAAAATTATTGAAAAACAGCACATAATTTCTGCTTTTCAATTCCTAAATATACCAGCACAAGCTGATTTATGTCCATGGTCACATTATGTTCCTTCTGTATTGCATTTTATCCATCCTGTTTCAAGGGGAGTCCAATCCACTTGAATAATCTTATCGGATTTCCTTGGCTGCAAACAACCAAAAACGGCTTAATAATTTTGAATTCTGCAGTAGTGGAATGCATGTTACTTGTTGCCAAAGAAACAGAAAGATTCACAATAGTGAAAATTCTGTTTTTGATATGCTGGTATTGAGTCTGCTGTCCCTCAAACTTGGTGAAAATTACCTTTTCATTTTTCGTAATAGTATGTTTTAGTTGAAAACAAGCTCTATGGTTTTTGGTTATTAATTCTTTAGTATGGACAACACTAAAATTTTCTTTTTCCTGTTGATGCATTTTGCATTTGCAAGATGGTTTGTTTGTTTGTTTTATTTTTCCATTTAGTTTGCAACCAAAAGTTTCTATGTTACCCTTAACACTGGAAAGAAGTGTAGAAATGAAAAAAGTTTAAAGGGATTGAAGGAAGGATGAAGTTAGCTTTGTTGTATGATGTGCGTATATTGTCTCACTGTGTTGAGTTAACTGTTTATTATGTTTATGTATTCTAGTTTTCAACCATTTATTTGTGTAATTCATTGACTCAACTGTACTAAAATTTTCAAGTTGTTTATTTTTTCTATTTTTTTGCCTTTTTTCTGAATAATTAACTTTGCTCAAAGTAGTGTCCTAGCATTAATTCTAGAATCCAGATTAGATTCCTAATTTCTGTCATTATGCTTCGCAGGTATATGAGGAATCTTCTCTTGAATCCTCCTTCTTATGAGATTGCATCCAAAATTCAGGGTAATTTTTAATAGTTTGACTTCAAAAAGGATTTGGTTATATGAGAGGAAAAAGATCTTTATTGAATTTCAAAATGTACATAAGCATATATATGGGTGTGTATGTGTAGAAAACTCTATCCCTAGAGGAATGATTGCAAAGATCTCTAGTATCTTACAGTAGTACACTTGTAATGATTAGAATATCTTGTAATTGAACAAAATATTTTCTCCCACGCGATGTGAGATCAAGAAATCATTTTGTGGAAAGACCCTTTGTAACTAGATCTGCTAAATAAAGCCTAGATGGAACGTAAACAACAGATATAATGCCACTATCTAGTTTCTCTTTAATGACGTGTTGATCCATCTCTATGTACTTGGTTGTGGAACTGAATTATGAGCAATCAATGGCAGTAACTGATTTATTATAACAATAGAGTTATAGGCTTTTCGCATTTCACTTTAAGATTATTCAAAATAATTTTTAACCATAACAATTCACACACCCTATGTGCCATCGCTTAGAATTCATCCTCTATACTAGATCTTGCAACGACATTTCTTTTTCACATCCAAGAATATGAAATATCCTGAGGTGAACCTCTTCATATTATGCATTAGATACACCTCCATATTTAATTACTCGTTCCTCTTGAACAACATTGTCCTTCTTGGATTTGTTTTCAAATATTGAAGGATTGTGTTCACAATCTGTAATTGTCACTCCCTTTGATCATGCCACCGTGACACGACTTTAGGCAAATGCAAAATTAAAAAAATAGAATTGAAGTCGTGTCATGTTGGCACGACTTCAGTGTAAAAAAATGAACTGAAGTTGTGTCAACGTGATACGACTTTAGTTGGAAAAATATTTTTGCACTGAAGTCGTGTCACGTTGGCACAACTTCTGTTCATTTTTTTGTACTGAAGTCGTGATTCGTGGCGTGACTTACCCATTTTCGTAAAAAAAAAAATAAATTTACACCCTTTTCGTAAAAAATGAAAAAAAATGCACCTGTTTGGTGCTTTTGTCTATATGAGAACTCCAATGGTCTTGCAATTTGTCTAAATATAAGGATATCATGTGGATGAATCCTTCCATGTTTAATCACAACCAAGGAAGATATATATAGATTGTGGAAATATATTACAAGGAGATGGGCCTAGGCCCTTATATTGAAAATATATTTAACACAATCAATCCTACCTATTACTTTGAGAAGATCAAGAACATACTTTCTTTGGGAGATAAAGATGCCTTTCTTAGAATAAGCAACTTCTACCCCAAGGAAGTGCTTTAATTTTCCTAGATCCTTCATCTCGAGTTGAGCAAAAGCTTTTCTTTCAAGATTTGTTTTTCTTGTTCATCATCTTTTGGAACAGTCATGTCATCCATATAGACCAAGAGTTGAGTAAGTTTCCCTTCTAAGGAATGCTTGATGAATAGGGTATGGTCACCTTGATTTTTCAATACTCCAAGGACCTAACCTAAGTGAGTCTACCAAACCAAGCACAGAGTGACCGCTTGAGTTCATATAATGCTTTTTTCAATCTGTGCACTTTATTCTGCTCTTCGATAGACCTAAATCCTAGTGGAATCTCAACGTAGACTTCTTCCTCTAGATGTCCATGCAAGAAAACATTTTACACATCAGATTGTTGCAACTTCAACCAAAATAAGTGGCCAATGAGAGAATGGTTCTTACAGTATTCATTTTTGCTTCTGGGGTGATTGTCTCCTCAGTCAAATTGTTGCTCTTTGATATTTGATACGCTCATTAGGTCATCTCTTAGTTATATTACCATAGAGAGAGTAATAAACTTGTGCAAAAAAGGTTTGCTATACTAATCTATTATTACTTTTAATCTTTTTGTTGCAATGCCAAATTTTCTGAATTATGTAGTATCCATAAATATTACTATTATTACAATGCCATTTTGGACTGATTTCATTCTTTTTTTTTTCACAGAAGCATGCAAACTTATGAGCAGTTTAACGTGCTCAATTCCAGAATTTACTTGTGTTTCTTCAGCAAAGGTTATTATTATGTTGTTTTTATCCTCTATATTGTTAAGTAGTTTTTTTTTTGTCACACAGAGAATGAAAATTAGTTGTACTATGTCTGCAACCTTCAACATGATGAATTGCAAATTTAAAGGTGCTCATAATGATTACCCACAAATAATTACCGTTCATGGTACACTCAAGTACTTCTTTTTTGCCGGTAGTCTTTATAGTTCTTGCTCTCTAGTGTTAACACATGTGCTGGCCTGAAAATAAAAGGGTTATTAGAATTTTGTTGTTCACCATATAAATGCTTCAATATTCAATCTGAAGAACTAATGTTGGCTTTATTTTCTATGTTTTGATTATACTTTGATGTTTGACTATATATGAAACACGCAGGACATAGTTCATGATTCACAACTTTTGGGTATCTAATAAAACATTTTGGAGGACTATACTTTCAGTATCTTTTATATTTAGAAATTTAGACGCTTTTTATTTTAACCATTCTGCATATGTACTTTTGTGTCTGATTGTTCTCTGTATTTGTGCAGCTTGTAAAGCTACTTGAATGGAGGGAGGTCAATCATATGGAATTTTGTCGGATAAAGAATGTGCTTGATGAAATTTTGCAGATGTACAACACCTCTGAGCTCAATGAAATATTGAAAAATTTAATTGATCCCACATGGGCGACAACTGGGTTAGACATTGACTTTGAAACCTTGGTAAGTGCCAAAAGTTTGTTTTTCGCTTTATTTAGATAAAAAGGAGTCATAGTTTCATATCAACTATAGGATCACTTATACATAAAAAGTTCTTTATCTCTATAAAAAGGATTGCTTGTATACATGTGAGTAATCTTATTTAGAATGAAAAAGAGATATAGCAATATGGACCAATATTAATCACTAACAATGAGAAACATTTGTTAAGAAATTTCCCTATTTGATGTAAGAAAATCATATCATATTTCCATATTTAATGTAATCAAACCATATCATTAACATCCTTCATGTAACAGAAGCATAGGTATCATGAGTCAAACCTGTTAAAAATGTCATCAATCGACGACTTCTTGAGAGACCTAGTGAGCATGTCAGCCAATTGGTTGTTAGAGCTTACAAATTTAATGATGACAAACATTCACACATTGATTTAGTGTAGGTGTGTGAAGGTTATATATTCAGGAACTAGAGGTGGAGAAGCTTCTTGTGCTGATTAGATGCAGGCATTTCAAGATTATGTATCAAGAACTAGACATACATGGCAGTGGTTGGTCGTTAGTAAAGAATGTAGTGGTCGCCAAAGAAAGGCAATCCCAATCTTGGGTCACGTTAGTGATTAGAAGGAAGGGGAAATTATCAGATAGCAAAACTGCTCGGCGGGTTTGACGATTCCCTTAGAGCAAAAATTCTTAGAGGGTTGCCAGAGAACATTAATATTTGAAGAGCACAACGACATTCTAAGCAAAAGCTACTCCAAGAGCATAGATGTTACTGAGAACGAAAGTGCTCAATTGGGCTTGTAGTTGTTGGAGTGCTTGAGAGCAAATATGCTCGGAGGCAACGACTGTCAAAGAGATAAAATGCTCATACAGAGATAAAATGCTCATATAGTGCGATGATTGCCAAAGAGAATCAAAAACTATTTTTATTAATTGTTTATTTTTTGCACATGAGAATATTCAATTTCAAGTGTTCAACCGGCGAAACCCTTAGATATATTCACAAGCTAATTTGCTGCTAATTTTGCAGGCCCTGATTATACTACATTTTTAACATAAACTTAAATGTGTAACATGTTGATTTCTGACTTTTTCTGTACAACTTGTAGCTATTCTCCTTGGAATTTTTTATTTATATTTGTAGTTATTTTTAAATCTGCAGACTTAATGCATATTAAAATAAAATTTTCTGGAGTTCCCTTAGCATTTCACGTACTATTGTAATAATAACACTTCAATCATTCCTCTTTTTGCTTCAAATTTCATTGGGTTGTAGACTACCCTAATGTTAATTTGTTTCCAGGTTGCTGGATGTGAAGTTGCATCTAGTAAGATTGATGAAATAATCGCTATGGATGGTGGGAATGATCAGAAAATCAACTCTTTCTCTCATATTCCTTATGAATTTTTTGAGGATATGGAGTCTAAATGGAAAGGTCGAATAAAAAGAATCCATATAGATGACGTGTTTACTGCAGTGCAGAAAGCAGCTGAGGCCTTGCAGATAGCAGTAAGTCTATGTAACTCAACCTTGTGTATACATGTTTAGAGTCTTGTTTATGTGACATTAATGTTGTCCCAACCGTATTGCAGGTCACTGAAGATTTTGTTCCTGTTGTTTCTAGAGTAAAGGCTACTATAGCCCCACTCGGAGGTCCTAAGGGAGAAATTTCTTATGCTCGTGAGCATGAGGCAGTTTGGTTCAAAGGCAAACGCTTTACGCCGAATTTGTGGTCTGGTAGCCCTGGGGAGGAACAAATTAAACAGCTTAGGCATGCTTTAGATTCTAAAGGTAAAAAGGTAGGGGAGGAATGGTTTACTACACCGAAGGTTGAGGCTGCATTAACAAGGTATTCTTTTTTAGTGTGTAGTTGTATCTTATTATTATTATTATTTTATTTTTTCAAACTCCTGTCATTCTTTTTCTTAATTATATGTGTTGATAAGTTTATTTGTTTCAGGTACCATGAAGCAAATGCCAAGGCAGCAGAACGAGTTTTGGAAATTTTAAGGGAACTCGCCACTGAATTGCATTACAGTATAAACATTCTTGTCTTTTCATCCACGTTGCTTGTTATTACCAAAGCTTTATTCGCTCATGCAAGGTTTGTAAACATTTGTAATTGCTTCTGCTTTATTTTTTTGGATAGAATGCAATGGTGTGTTTCCTTGTGGTCCATTGATTTTTTTAAGCAGGTTTTATTAGATCTGTTTAAGCTACAAGTATCTGTCTTCAATTTGTTGATTAAATTTAGTTTCATTAGAAAATATTTAATGGGCATTTGTCTCCCGGGGCACAAACAATAGTTTAATGGTTGACTTGTAGTCATTGGAAAATCGTGTATTGCATTACATGATTTTGTTCAATGTTTATACATATGGACAACAAAATCAGTTCCTAAAGTTTAGTGGTTAGGACAAGTTATGTAAGGAAAGTAGGAGAGAATCAAAGAATCCAAAACCAAAGACTGAATATCTAATCTGAATAATATCTCAACAAAAACTAAAATATTTATTTGTCATATGATGAAGCTTTCAAGTAGGAGCAGTAGTTAAACAAATATTTAGGAATGGGAAGGCAGCATGAAAGTGTTGCCATCAGAAGTCCCACTTCATCTGACTCAATTCTTGGAGTGCGACTTGTATATTTGTATCAGATGCTGTAACTCTTTTTAGTCACCACCTGTAATGGTAGACTTGCCTTGTTGTGTGGAGAATGTGTTGGGAAGTTCCACATGCCTCAATTCTTGGTATACGCTTATATATTTGTTGTGCAACTCACTTAATGCCAATAGGTTTTACGATGAAATCTGATATGGTATCATAGACTATGGCTTATCTTGATAAATGCACATTGTGGTTGGCTCACCTGGTTTGGCAGACATATGGGGAAGAGGATTATTGGGAAGTCCCACATTGCCTATCGCAATTCTTGAAATGCAGCTTATATATCGGTTGAGCAACTTTGTTTTATGCCAATTGATATTAAGATGGAATCTGACATATATGCTTGCTAGTCTTGGGTTGTTTATGGAAAATAGTGCATTAGTGGTGTGGTTTATTGAAACTATTATTTTTTCATTTCAATAGATGAGACATACCAGAAAATAATCATATCCGGTTTTCAAAATCTTGTGGAATTCTACTGTTTTGAAATTTGCTTTTGTAAAATGTAACCTATCAATGTTTTATCTTACTGAAATGATGAAATTATTTTTCACTGATGCCTTACAGTGAAGGGAGAAGAAGGAGATGGGTTTTTCCAACACTTGCAGAATCGAATGGGTTTGAGGTAGTATGTAACAACTTGATAGTGCTTTTATTTTTATTGATGGATAATGGTTATGTTTGCAGAGAATACACTTATGGATTATTCTATGTATAGTCTACAGTCTTGTAAATGGGTTGTATCTTGGTTAGTTACAGCTGTTAGGCAGTTACAATAACTGCATTGATTAGGCAGTTACGTCGGCTGTCATTGTTAGACAATTACAACTATCTCTTAAGTCCTCAAGTCAACTCTTTTTTTTTTTTAGCTTAGATGTGTACATGTGTTTTAGTCTATCACCTAATGGCCAGTTACTTTTTATTCATAACTTGTTTGGGTTTGTCAGGTGATGGCTACATGTTAATTTGTTGCAGGATGTGAAATCTTCGGACAAAATTCATGGGATGAAGATAGTTGGTTTATCACCGTATTGGTTCCACATAGCAGAAGGTATTGTGCGTAATGATGTTGATATGCAATCATTATTTCTTTTGACAGGACCAAATGGTGGTGGGAAATCAAGTTTACTTCGTTCAATTTGTGCTGCTGCACTACTTGGAATATGTGGACTCATGGTTCCTGCAGAATCTGCCGTGATTCCTTATTTTGACTCCATCACGCTTCATATGAAGTCATATGATAGTCCAGCTGATAGAAAGAGTTCCTTTCAGGTTTGCTATTGGCTCATGCTTTTGTCTGATGTTCATCCATAGTAAAATATTACATTATTTTGATTGCACCCAAGCATGACATCAGAGAGTGTTCATCCTCATCTTAACAATTTTGTTTTCTGTAATATTTGGATGAAATTAAATACTTTTCTGTTGCTCTGTGGAATTAAAATTTTCATAATTACCTTGAACGTCCATCCATCTTTGCATTTGTTTCAGGTGGAAATGTCAGAACTTCGATCCATCATTGGCGGAACCACCAAAAGGAGCCTTGTACTTGTTGATGAAATTTGCCGAGGAACAGAAACTGCAAAAGGGACTTGTATTGCTGGTAGTATCATTGAAACTCTAGAAAGAATTGGTTGTCTTGGTGTTGTGTCCACTCACTTGCATGGAATATTCACTTTGCCCCTCAACATCAACAGCACTGTGCACAAAGCAATGGGCACAACGTGCATTGATGGACAAATAATGCCTACTTGGAAGCTGACAGATGGAGTGTGTAAAGAAAGTCTTGCTTTTGAAACTGCCATCAGGGAAGGAATTCCTGAGCCTATTATAAGAAGAGCTGAATATCTTTATCAATCAGTTTATGCAGAGGAAAATTTCCCAAATGAAGAGAAGCTTTCTACTTGCAACAATTTTAATAATTTGAATACAACACATCTTTCTTCTGAAAGGTTCTTATCAGGAGCTAATGAAATGGAGGTTTTCCGCCAGGAAGTTGAAAGGGCTGTTACTGTGATATGCCAGGATTATATAATGGAAAGGAAAAGCAAAAAAATTGCATTGGAGCTTCCCGAGATAAAATGTCTCCTAATCGGTAAGAGGGAGCAGCCACCTCCATCTGTTGTAGGTTCTTCAAGCGTCTATGTGATTTTCAGGCCAGATAAGAAACTCTATGTAGGAGAGGTAACTACCAACTAACACCCACTCATTTTGATCTATTTCTATTATTAATTTTGACTATCTAGCATTTTTCTTTCTTTCTATTTACAATGGAGTAGTCTATGCTATAAAAAATGTTCAGACACTTGTGATACAATAATTGATTTGATAGAATTTAATTGATAGCTCATAGCTGAACCTGGCTGGGTGAATTAGCTTCATATGGTTGGGTTGGATGGATCTGATTCTCTTCTGAAAAGAGTGTCTAACATGAATGATCATCTGAAAAGACAGAATAACTAATAAAAATTCTATACTCGGACACAGTTCTTTAAGCTTGGACCCTCCTCTTAAATGAAGTGTCTTGTATCTGACACTTATCGAACCTGATACTCATATGACATGTATCGGTAAAGTGTCTAATATCATTTGTGATGACTTTTAGTACAATAATAAAAACTTGTAATTTATCTGAAGTGCTGTGTTTGCATGCTATCATTATTTTATGCAGTTCCTTTTTTTTATGAATATTTGTCAATTAGTTGATTTTTTTGTTGCAATGAAATGTTATAGACCGATGATCTTGAGAGCCGGGTTAGAAGACATAGATTGAAAGAAGGTATGCATGATGCATCATTCCTGTATTTCCTTGTCCCGGGAAAAAGCCTGGCATGCCAATTTGAATCTCTGCTCATCAACCAGCTTTCTAGTCAAGGCTTCCAACTGAGCAACATGGCTGATGGTAAACATAGGAATTTTGGCACTTCCAACCTGTATGCATAACTAGTTGATAGACATTGATACTATCTAATTCATTTTTCTGCCAGTTTTATATGGCCAAATGACTTTAATTATCTTAGGGCGTGTGCTTGTGTGCACGTAATGATGATAAAGTTTGGGTAGTGCCTGCAGCATTTTTGTTAGAATTAGTGGCTGTGGCTGTATTAATGTATTTTTGTTAATTATCTTATAAGTAATTAAAGGTCTCTATAATATCTGTCTTGTCTTGTGTCTCTTTTAAATTAAGATTTTTTTTTAAGGATTTAGTAGTTAGGGTTTAAGTTTTAATTATTAACTATAATAAATTTATTTAATATATAAATGTAATAATTATTTTAATATATTTAATTAAAGATGTTAATTAATTAAAAATTAAAATATATATAAAATAACTGGGGCCAATATTTCAAACTCGTCCCGTTCCGTTTTTGGCTTAACTTGTGGTTATGAAAAAACTTGATTATAGTGGATTATGGTCCTTAGATAATTGGATGTAGTATTCTTAAGAAGGGGAATCAGAATAAATTTATTATATATTTATTCTTCCCTGGTCTCTTTTTGAGTTTTTACATTGAACTTAAGGTAAATTCACTCAGTGTCTCAAGATTTGTTTCAAGAAGCTTTATTTTGAACAATTTGATTCAAAGATTTTGTTTTTTGGAAAACTTAGCTGTAGTTTTGTCCCAATATTTAAATCATTTTTAAGACTTGTGTAAGCATAAAAAAGTTTTGAAGTGTTGAGTAGATGATGCATTCACCGTGAGACCAGCATGAGCCTCCACTTTGTTATCTTCTTACTTAGTGAGACAAAGATCTTCCTACGATAACATGAATATTTTCTTCTTAAAAAAAAAATTCTATTTCTCCTTATCTTGATCACAACATTTTGACTTGTAATGTTCAGGCTTCTTGCAGTTCTAGCAAATAACTTTCTCCTTGTATTTTTTAAATTCTTTTAGATTCATCTTCATTGTTTGAATCTTCAACATTTAATGAGTCATCTACAGCTTCTAGCACCATAAATTGTGCTTCTAAGAATTGACAGCAAGGGTTTTGTTTTTACTCTTTTGAGCATTACATTAAAGCACTTCATAAAATTTTAAGATACCAATAAGTTCTTCTAGGGTATGCTTTTCATATCCTTCGACACTTGCTTTTTTTAATCTTCATTGAATAAGAACTGTTCTCAAGATTTTGTCAACAATAAGATCATAATTTTCAAAAACTCTCCCAACTTATCAAAATTAATTGATAATTATCTAGAATCTGCAAAATATTTCATTTTTTCTAAGACATAAATAACTATTACATGCTCTTATCGTTTTTTAAATATATAAGTGTAATTTTTAAATATATAATTGTAAAAATATTTTGAATAAATTTGATATTTATTAACACAAATTAACTCTAATTTAATCTTTTAAAATAAATTAAGAACAAAAATAAATATATTATTTATTGAAACAAATTTTTCAAATAATTTTACTCTTCAATGAAGTATTTTTATTTTCTATAAAAATGAAGAAAACATATTTAAGAATTCATAAAAATTAAGTCATTTTAGATTTTTTTATATACAAGTTAAAATTATAGTTTTAGGATAAAAAAAGCAAAAATTTTATTTTTTCTTAAGTCTACCCCATCCTTATTAGTTCTTAGGCCTATCTTTTTACACAACTTACTGATATAAATTTATAAGGACTAAAAACATTTAAAACCTATATTTTTTTATAATTATTAATTTAAAGTAGTAATTAAACCAAAATAATGTATAAAGTTGGATAGTACAGAATGTTAATCTAGAAAACAAGAAAATATAAATAAGCTACCTTTTATTACAAACGAAATTGATTTTTCCTCCAACAAAACTCCACAATCAGTAATCAATAAATACTTAATTTGCTAATCCCTAACAACTAGGAATAAGCAAGAACCTATAAAAACAAAGAAGCATGTATAATTAATTATTGTTTGGTCTAAACCCTTTGTTTGACAAATGGATCTTGATCACGATCTCTAGCTTCACTTCTTGTCCATTCCAAGTGTATGTTTCACACTATCTACAGCACCTTGAGCCATGTTCTTCATTTGCTCCCCAGTCTGCAAAAAGGTGTAATTAAATTTAGAACACTCGTTACATAATAAATAAAAGAAATTAATGTTCATGAAGTTGCATTGAAAATCACAACAAAACATAGATTATCTTTATGATAAAGATCATTATATCAGCCCTTAATTTACTTTTTTCATCTTATTATGCTACATTATCTTTAAGACATAGTTGTACCTTTTGATCCAATACAAAATTTTTATGAGACTCATCAGCATCCTCCTTTCAACAAAAGTTTTATAAAGAAAAAATTGTCCGAAATTTTTGATATGAAATAACAGCAACCTGTTGGAGAAAACCAGCAGCTTCCTCCTTGTTTTGCTCAGCAGTTTGGCCTGTTGAGTTGGCAGCTGCATTAGCCTTGTCAGCAGCTGCTGCAGCTGATTCCTTTGTAGATTGAACCATATTTTCTGCCTTCGCCTAAACCATAATCACACAATATTCATTAACAATTAAGAATAATATATATTTTCAATTTGCAAAGATAAAACAAAGTGTCACACATGTGTTCTGTAAGTTCACAGTTAAATTTGAGATTTATTCCCTCTAATCTGAACTTAGATTATTAGGCTAGACTTAATAAATCATAACCTATAAACTAATTTCATCAAATTGTTAAACGATGTCATATCTATACTGTTTAACAAAGTGTATAAATAAACAATATATAAAAAGAAAGGCTTATAAATCAGAATTTTAGAGTGATAATGGTTGGTGGAAGTTGAGAAATGAAATTTGTTCTTTGTTGACCTGAGTCTGGCCTTGGGTTTGGCCTGCACTGAAGTTTTGCTGGGCACTTGACATGTTTGATTGATTTGATGAAATAGATTGGGGTTTTTTTATTGATCTTGTTTCACTAGGTTTATTTATATATAAAGGTGTGGTGTAAGAAATGCATAGTTATAGGATCATTATACTCTGTTAATGAATGTGCGCATTTTTCTGCTTCTGAAATGGGCTTTGGATGAAAATTTAAGTGAGCCTCAATCGTTTAGTTTCAGTTATAATTAACTAATTTCTTGTTATTATTGTATTTTTCTTCCTATTTGTTGGATTTATTAGTAGGAGTACCAAATTTGTGGGATTTAGCTGAATGTTAGAAAATAAAACTTAGCATTTATGAATACGGTATTAATATTAGATTTTTCTGTCAAATTTTCATAAGAATAATAAAGATGATCTTAAATCACACTTAATTGTCTTTTTTCCCAATGCGTAGATAAAGGACTGATAAAAAAAAATGGTAGGTACGTAGGCAAAGTTTTTCTTGGTTTAGATTGTGAGCAGCAATTCATGTGAAGTTTTGGAGGTTTTCTATATTCCAAAACTCTGTTTTAATGCTGAAATCTACCATCATTCTTTTCAAATGCTTATCTATGAACATTAATTAATTGTTTTCATGAAATATACAATTTAGTCATGATATAAATTATATATTATTCTAAGATATAAACTTGTCTAGTCTGATTTATTCTTAGCCTCACATAAATAATACTGAATCTATAAAAAATATTATTTATCTTTCTATGACAACTGCAAGAGTTCTTCAAAAGATGTAAAATGACATTTAGACCATACTAAAACAATTATTTTAATGTTTAACCAACATGCAGAAACCAAATCCACACTTAGTTTTACTTTCTCAACATTCACCTACAGATGTCCTATTTTTAAATTAGTTATATATTTTAATTCTAGATTGAATGATGAAAATATAGATTGAGAAAAATCAAGACACTAGATTTGTATTCAATGTTAAATAAAATATAAGATCCAAATAATTTGGTGATATTTAAGGAAAAATATTTTTTAACTTATTAAAGAATGAAGAGATATTTTCGTACAATGGATCTTTCCCTTGTCATTTAGCTTATACATTGTTACTAAAATTTTGGTGCATGATGATAAAAAAGTAGAATGGAAAATATATTCAAATCTTGCTATTACAGTTTTATTCCAATTCGTTTTGGTCTGTCTTTCAAATCAAGATTTGAGATACAACTTTAAATTGTCACGTAGAAATGTTTCTTTCCTATCTAAAAATCATAATAATCTCAATTCAATTAAATTTTAGCACCCGTCCTTTTGCATTTGATCTTTTCGATAATTTTTGAGAACCAATTAATGATTAATTAGGTCATCTAATTAGAAAATATTCTAGCATACTCACGCCTCCATATATTTTAAGAAAAAAATATTTATAATAATAATTATATAAAAAATAGACAATTACAGGGTAATTATTTTTAATCTTTGGATAATTTTATGTTTAAATTTTTTAAATATAATGAATATTAAAATAAAAAATTAAATATGTATTTCCTTTATTTATTATTATAATTGTTTTTTAATTTTAAAATATAATTAAAGGTAAAATATAAATATAATATATGTATACTATAAATATAATTTATTTTGTATATTGTTATAAATATTATAATTTTTATGATTTGAAAATACAACTAAAATGAAATTGAAATATGAAATATGTACATTAATATGATAAATTCTATATTATATATTGTTAGTTATATTGTTATAGATTATTAATTTCAACCTATTTATAATATTAATAGGTTGTTTGTTGAAGTTAAAGTGACTCAATTCCCTTAAATAAAAACAAAGAATAGCATGAAATATAAAGAGGATGACGGATACAAAATAAGACAAGAACTAGAATTAGATTACAAAATAAAAAAAAATATGGAGAGACCTCTAAAAATGGAAGAAGAATGTCAGTTGATGATAGAATTAATTTTATCTTTATTATAAACTGAAGGAAGAATCATTACTTACCTCCTAAGAATTAAAATAAGATTACTTGATTCCTCTCACAACAGTAAATTCTCAAAAGTGTATGTACAAAGAAGAGAATGACTATGTCACAAATAGTCAAGAATTTGAAAACAAAGGAAGAAAAATAAAATTTTAAATTTTAAATATAGATAAATGGCTAAGATTGATCTATACGTCCTATGCTTGATCATAGTTCCTCTGTTTGAGTCATAATAAATATGTCACATTTATTATGTATAGTATCTCTTAGAATAAGTTTGCTATGGTTGAGATTTTGATTGACATCCAACTAAATTTTCTTTGAGTTCACAATGGTGGTTACTTTCTTGTCTTTCAATATTTCCACCATTATTTTGTACTTTTCTATTTTAAATAATATTTTTACTTTTAAAGATGTTTGAAAACATTAATTTTGTAAAAGTCTAATATATAGATTCATGAAAAAAAAAATCTATTATGAAGGATAAAATATCTTCAAAAGAAGAATGTGTCTCATTGTCCTAAAATATTTATGAGATTTGTTTTTTAAATAATTAAAAATACAAGAAGGAGTGTTTTTTTTTATTATAATTTTGATTCATTAATAGTGTAAAAAAAATTTATATTAACCCACCACTGTTTATCGATAATTTTTTTGTTAACTTTAATTATATTGAAAATTATTTTAGATTATTTCCTTGACTACTAGATAATCTATTTTTTTACTACAATTTGTTTTTATAATTCTTTTAGATGGTTCAGAATATGTTTAATGGTTTGTTAAATCCATCTTTTACCTCCTAGAGCATCTGATAATAATCTGACAAGATGATCTGATCATCAAATTTATTAGATTTTGTTTCCCTTTGTATCTGTTTTTTTTCTTTTATATTTAGTCTATGCATCAATGCTTTGTAATTTTTTTTCTCTCGAATTTATCAATAATAAAAATTTCAGCCTTTTCTTGATATCTTCTTTCGCTTTCTTTTGTGAAATCACACACTATGTGAATACATAAAATCACATAGCACTGCAACGTAAAGTGTTGAATATGCAACTTTTTTTTTATACCTTTTGTTCCTTTTTGAATTGAATCTCACCACATTATTGTCACAACAATTGAATCCCGATAGATAGAAGATGTTAAAACCTTAGGAAAACGAGGAAAAAACTCTGCTTTTGCATTAATATGACATAAAGTAAGTGCAATAATGCCCTAGATTCTCCAATGGGACCTCAATGTAAGAGAACATTGTTGTTTTGTGATGAGAGGGTTTATGAATCATTTATTTTTTACACTTACAAATTCATGATGAGATTGGAGATTTGTCGCCATATATGTGTTAAGATTTGAAATCAATGTGGGTTAAAGTGTCTTTTCAAAAATTTACATTGCTAGTAATTTTTTTTTTTCAAAACCATGCACTTCAAGAGTTTTTTTTTTTTTTTTTTCCATTTAATTATTTAAATTTATTCAACCAAATATTAATTTTACAAATTTTTTCACTCCATGAAAATTAAACACAAATTTTTAGCTAATGAAACCATGGGGTTCATATATAGATATATTACATTGGACTTTCCATACATCAATGGCTCAATAATTTACAAAAACACTTCCTTTTTTAGTTGTCATGATTAACATTAAAAAAGAATCATGATTAGGGGTTCTTTCTTTCAACTCCTTTCCCAATAACCTTCTTAAAAAAGGGAACCAATATTGATGAGAATGATGAAATTTTTTCTTACCAAAATGTCATGCATCACGGATTCCATTTCAGTTTTTTTGCCTTTTGTTTTTAATTTAAGGTGTTCTTAAGAGATAACTAGTGATTAATTTCTTAAAATATTGAGATTTATTTAAAATACTAATAGATTTTAATATAAAGTTTCATACACATGAAACGGGAATCGGTCTTATAATCACATGTTTAAAGAATAAAGTTACTCATCAACTTTAAAGTTTCTATATTTTGTTTTGACTGCATGCTGCATGTTTAATTTATTTTATATAATGAAAATAAGTTAATCTTTATCTTGATCTAATGAATAAAATATTCTTAAGTGGAAATACTTTTTCGTTGTACTTTTCCCTTTAAGACGTGTCTCTACCTCAAAATATTAGTTGCATTAAACATGTTCCTTCTCAAAAAGGAAAGTTCTTAGCATTAACGTGATATCTCTTTTCTTTGATTTACACTTTTTTTTCCTTTATCTATTTATAAAGTATGAAATCATCTTATTGAAGATGATAAAAAAAAAAAAAAAGCCATCGTATACAAAAATAGCGAAGGAAAAAGATATGATGAAGGACATTGATGGGTACTTAAAACGAATTTATCACGTAACAATTACACTTAAATTAAATTCATATAAAATATTAATATCACTTTTAATTTAAAATTTTAAAATAATAATTTTTTAAAATATTTTTTATATATTATTTAACTTTTTTATTTAATGTGAAATTTAGTCACAGATTTAGAATTTTTTAACCGACATAAATCAAGATGGGAAATCTCGTAACTAGAATTTATGACTTGTGAGCTTTTTGATCTTTCTGCTTTCACTTTACCAGTAACTATGAAGTGCGTGTTTGGAAATGTAATATTTTTTTTTTCAAAAGCAAAAGTATAGTTTGCTTCTCATTTAGGGTTTTGGAAAGAGACATGTTTTATTGAAAAGAGAATCCAAACATACCAGTATTCATGCAAATTTTTCAAGATTTTGGCGGAAAATATTTACTGCAACTTACAACTAATTACATTATTTGTTTTACGAGAATTAGAAATGTATATAGAATTACCAGTCTAAATGAATTGTAATAGTCTATTTATTATTATTGTTTTAGTCATTATTATTATATACGTATATAATAATAATAATAACAATAATATGATAAAATAGGAAAATTAAAAAAAAATGTGAATCCCAGTATTTATTTAATTACTCATAATTTTATATCTTAAATCAAATTTGATTAATAAATAAAGTATACTAAAAAAATACATTACCAACACTCTTGCCCTGATACATTAAATATTCTTCATTTGTCATCCATGCCTGCAATTACTTGGAGTAGCCATACTTTACAAAAAGCCAAACCCAAAGTTTATTATACATTTGTCCGTTAGTTTATCAAAAACTGAAAAAGGATTGCTTTTGTAAAGCATAAATAAAGAATATGAAAATATTTCTTTAATTTACTAAAATCATTTAGTGTTATTTATTTATTTTACTCCAAATTTCAATCAGGGTTGTTTTTTCTTTTAACTCTTTTCATCATAGGATAAAATAACATTATAATGGAATCAAATAATTCATCACAGTCATTAAATATGCTACTGGTTTCTATCAACTATGCTATTCATTTACTTTTTGTACTAATCACAGTCACATGGTGCTTTTGGGTTTTCACATATGCATTAGATTTTTTGTGAATGAATGCTATCTATTTTCTGTGTCAATTGTAACTAATCTAAGGAATGTGACCACTCACTGACTAGGTGGCCACCTGGAAAATATACCAAATTCAATCAGAGGAACAGAAACTTCTATTAGAAACTAACTTTGTTTGAATCTAAATCATGAAAAAAAAATAATAAATAAATATATAACCATATTCTTTGTATCTTTCCTTCACTAGTCCTTAGACCCTGCCACATTCAATGACTAAACTAGTCCACAAGAAAAAAAAATGCTACTCTTCCTCCTCCTTGTTCTGCTTCCTTCAAGATCCAAGAAGATTATTTTTCTTCTGTGAAAGTACTCTGCTTATTTTTCTGCAGAAAAAGGAGGGAAGACAAAATTGAAAGGAAAATAGGTGCTTTTGAAAAATATAAACCAACCCCCTAACCCAGTATACAATAATACATACTCAACCACATTGTTCAATTTTGGATATGAACCTAGTTTTTATGCACTATATTTGCATTTTCATTTTCCCAATTTGCTCCTCAAGAGACTCTCTTTTGTTTGAATTGAACTCTTCTTGCCATTCATAATCCTCAGGCTTTGCCTTAACAAGTCAAACTCCATCTCCTTTTTGTACTTCTCTTTCTCCATTGCAAGTAATTGGGATTTTAAGGCCTTTATAGTTTCATCCTTTTCTTGCAATTCCTTCCTCAGATTTTCCATTTGGATGTCATTTTCCTCTGCTTTCCAATACAAACCATCCCCTATGAAACACGCCCAAAAATAAATAAGCCAAACCAAATCAAAACCACACACACTTGTTTCAAGTTCATTAGTTACACTAGTAACATGAACATTTCTAAAGAACAAAGTGAATTCTAAACAACAACCAAAACATTGAACATGTTAATTGGGCTAGTTACTTAGTTAAGCAAAAGGAAAATTACCAAGAACTCATGTTCCTTATAATTTGCTTAAGAATTACAAAAAAAGTATAGAGAGGGAAAGAGAGATACCATCATATGTCCTTTGAATGAGTTCATCAAGCTCATTCTTGATTTCAAGATAAAGTTGCTTCCACTTCTCCACAGCTTCATCTCTCCTTGCTCTCTCCTCCTTCATCTGCTCAACCAAGAGCTTAGTCCCCATCAATTCCCACTCCTTCTCACTGTTCTTCTCCATCATTCCAACCTCCATCTCCCTTATCTTCTCATCCTTTTCTTCCACCAAACTCCTCAACTGCTTCACCTCCTCCCTCAGCCTCTTCCCCTCTTGCTTCCAATCTGCCTCCTTGAAAGTGAACACCATTATGTCCCTCTCATAGCTCCTACTCTCCTTCTCCCTCTCATACATCATCTCCTTTATCTCCTCCTGCAAGATCCTAACTTTCTCCTTCAAATTCATCACATATTTCTCAGAACTCCTCCCACTCTTGCTCACTCTTCCACCCATGTTTTCTGCTATGAAAGTGGTGGTGGGGGGTTGTGTGCTGGCAACTTATTATAAAAGTGGTGAGAGAAGAAGAGATGATGATAATGATAGAGGATGAATGATGAGTAAAACTTGAGTACAGGGTAGGCTATAGGCTCCAGGAATTGATAGAAAATGCACCAAAAATTTTGGCCTATTTTATGAAACTCAGATAAGGGTCATTGTTGTACTCACATTGCAATAATGGAAGTGGTGAAATGAGACTCGTGAATAGCACTTTCCAAGTTGTGAGAATTTACATTCGACACACACACGCCACATGTTCTGGCTGCATACCAATTATAAATAGGAATTCACCTATCACATGCAAATATTTCTTCAGAGCGTGGGGTAGAATTATGACCCCCCAATAATTAAACAATATAATTGGCTAATACCAATTGGTCACATTCCAACATTTTTTTTATGCATATATATGCATTTGTCTCCTAAATAAGTTCTGAGAAATAAATAGCTCAGTATCTGTTTAACAAATTTAAAAACTTTTAGAGAGAAAAGACAAAAAAGTGCAAATATTTTCAAGAACTAAATACGTTTTTGAGTTGTGATTTTATCACATTAGAATCTTTGTGCTGTATTCCTTCCCACATGGCCACAGTACATCTAAACACAACTCTCGTGAAGTTTTGTGACAGTTTATTGGAACTTAATCATTTTTTTAGATCACAAATTCAGAGACAAGAAAGCAAGGGAGAAAATAAATCTGTACTTACTAGGTGACAATTTGTGAACGAAAAGTCAATGTTGATCAGACTGACAGGAAAAAAAGGTAAGGAAATTCATGAATGATCAACTTTTGCAATGGAGAAATTCCCCTACAATTATCAGCAAGGAATAAAGAAATGTTTTCCACTTTTTGCTGAACAATAGAATAAACTTTGCCCCATAAGCCACATGACTAACACTTAAACCCCCACATATTTTTGAAGGATAAAAGACACCTTAATCACACATTTAACAACCAAAATAGTGATCTAGTTCTCCATTGATAGAAAGAAGCATAGGGTGGTCCATACCAAGTAGAGAGAAAGGTGGTGATGGCAAGCACATTTAGAGAGTGTGACAACAATATTCTCAAACTCAGGCTCAGCCATGTTTGAGTAGCACCCTATTTTTGCAGCCATTAATGATTGTCTTTTTTGGTTCCAAAGAAACAAATTTTCAATGTGGGATATTTGTATATTTCCCTATAGGACACCATGCATGCTGGTACAAAACATTAATAATGGTATGTGGATGCCACCTTTGGATTCCCTGCATGAAAAGGACTTGTAGCATTCCTGTGATTATGGCCTTGCAGTGTAGGTTTTCCCTGCAAGGTCAATCACCTAGCATTATTAAGTTGGTCTGTGTTTCACTTCATCTTCTTTGGTATGGTATTTATATCTTACTGTCCTTTGTCCATGTCACTAGATATATGTGCCCATGCTCACCTTATGCCACCAAATTACTCTGCACAAAAGACCTTAAATTGCAAATTAACGTGGTTAAAAGTTATCAAGTAGCTATGTTAAGTGTGTGATTTACACTTTTGTTCATGGTTTTGAGTTGGACAAGTGAATGATGCATTTTTAGTGAATATTTAAATAATCATTTTTAATAATGGTGCTTGGAGGATGTATCAATTACCTATGACAGAGGCTAGAGGTTAGGAAAATCAAGTGTAATGTTTGGACTACTAGCATAGTTTTAGACAGAAGAAAGAATTGCGTAATTATTGTAACTTTTAACTTAAGAGTGACATTATGATGTAACAAGTGATATTAAAGTTAACACTATGAGTTATACTCTCAGTTGGCCTGTTTTATTTATTTTTATTTTAACTTTATTTAAGCTTTTTATTCATTGTGTTGAGAAGATATTGGATGTCTCTTTATCTCAGATATTATTACTATCGTGTGTTACAGTAAATTTAAAAAAATTGTAAATATATATATATATATATATATATATATATATATATATATATATATATATATATATATATAGTTTTT
>Ga0209489_103836_pt1 | contig 28653 bp, 31 predicted proteins | sample SiratrowhiteBW_FD_187527 | JGI IMG/M metagenome (GOLD analysis project Ga0209489, IMG submission 187527) | Root nodule microbial communities of legume samples collected from California, USA - Siratro white BW (SPAdes) (version 2) | ecosystem: Host-associated > Plants > Roots > Nodule | place...
TTTTCTTTTTGATTCTTTTTTTTTATGGAAAAGTTCAAATTTTATTTAATTTTTATCATTATTATTATTTCAAGAATACTTAAACTAATAAATATATTTTTTATGTTATTATTGATTTTTATTTCTTTTTATTTTTATCATTATGCTTTAATTTAAAAGATTACTCGGACAAAATCGGGTGTTGACAGTATGCTTATTATTTTTTTTTCAATTATGTTTTGTCATATTATTTGTGTTTTGAGTCATAATGTTTTGTATGTTTATTGTTTTCCTTAAGTTGATAGATGCTACCATGACAGGCTACTTTGACATACATTATTTTTATATGTTGAGATGTTTTTTAAGTACAATGTGCGCATCAGGTGTATGACTATAGGAACTCCAAGTGAATTTTATCCTTTTGATCTTGAAATTGATCATATATAGGCTAGTTAACTAGCTTAAAGTGTCTAGTTCTATTGATGATAAAGTGTCTAATAAAGCATCTAATTCATGTTCTTCTTCTGTGTCCCTTAACATTTGGTTTGATTCATTTGTACCTAGCTTTTGTAGGCATCAAACTCAAACACAATCAATTATGCTCAGGGGTGTGCATTTCTATTTAGCAGGAATCTGGATGACCAGTAATTATTACTTTTAATTGTGTGTTTTTAATGTTAATTATAATGTTAATTATAGCATATTTGTTATGGATAGAGAGGTGAATTTGAAAAGTATATTCTTAGATTATATATTGTACTCTATGTTTTATGAAAAATTAGAGCAAAAGTACAAAGTTGTATCCTTCAGAACTGTAAAATATGTTTTGGCCAAGTTCAAAAGGGGAGTGAATTGAACACTTGAAAACTTTTTGCAAACCGTTTGGAGAATGAATAATTTTTATAGAAAACTATTCAAGAAGATATGTAAAGCAAACAACAAAGGTTCAAAAACAATTTCAGCTCAATATCAATCAACCAGATACAAAAAAACTATAACCAGAAAGCAGTTCTTGAAAACACAGTGTATTGTAAAAGCAGTTTTTGAAAAAATTGAATTAAGAAATCAAAGAATTAGATCAACTTCAAGTTTATAATGATTTACTGATTAAAGAACTTTTTGTCAAACAATAAAAACTATGTTAAGTGTATGAAAACAATCTTTAATCAACAATTGTGAAAGATTAAGTTTTCTGGAAAACACACTGATGAACAGTTAACCAAATCAGTTGCGAACACAGTAGATTTACAGAAAACTGATATACTGGTTATTAACAGATTCAAAACTTGTTAAGAGTAGACTGTGTTTAATCAGATTATATGTTTTCAGAAGTTATTAAAAGTTTTCAGAAAGTTGATGATATTATTCGAATAGCAAGATTCAATAGATTCTGAATATTCAAGAAACACAACAAGATTTAACAAGAACAGTCAAGAGAGAGCAAGAGAGATTCAAGACACAGCAGATTTATCCTGGTTCACCCTTCCACAAGGGCTACGTCCAGTCCCTCTCCGTAGTAAGGATTTCCACTATAAAAAGATCAAACTAGATCAAAAAATAACAACTTGCTCCCCACAAGTAAACACTGCTCCCCGCAGCAAACAATCTGCTGAACCTTCAGCAAAACCCAGAACTATACAGACTCCACTGTATATTCCAGAAAACCCCTTATTGATCCCCTCAGCAAGTTACAACCTGTACAGAACCCACTGTACAAACAGAATTACCAACCCAGGTAACTCACAACAGAATAACCTTCAATACAGTGACAAAATTATCACAGTCTCAGCAAAACAAGCACTTCTATACAACATATTACAACAGTAATAAAGACAAGGTATAGAAGGCTTAGTCTGATTATCAAATCAATGAAGAAACTGTCTCAGTCAACTTCAAAGCTCCAATAGTAGTTCGAGAAAACAATTCTTTCATCACAGCAACCCACTGGTGCTAACAAGAACAACAAAAGTTTATTTGTGCTCTCACTTTTTCCCCCTCTTCAAGAAGAAAATTAAAAATATTCCCTGCCTTATAATATCAACTTTAATGGTCTTAGAGGTGAGGATCTATAAACACTCTTTAAGGAATGTCATAGTATATGCACTACTATAAGACTGTCTAAGGTACTTAGGGGACACATCACCAACTTCACAAGCAACTAAGCTTTTAATAACTAGAAATTCAGTGTTATAATTAATTCATTGATCTTGAGTAGAATAGTCCATGAGATGGGGACTACCTATGCTGCTGATCAGGTGAAGTTAGAAAAAAGCTATACGACTCGGTGTCCATGGTGAAACAATTGAGAATGTACCAGATGATTGCTGAACTACATGGGAGTTGTACTACTACTTCTTATCCCACTTCATATGAATCTAGAGAAAATAGTGTTGAATGAAGGTGCAATTGGCTCCAAAAAAGAGGATTGAATATGGCCTATAAACTCGATTCACACAACAATAAAATTTGAGACAATAATTAAATTTGAAAACAATAATAAAATGAGCACACGAAATTTATCCTAATTCACTCAAACTGTTGATGGAACTGACTTGTGGCATAAAAGGTTATGTCATATGAGTAAGAAAGGAACGTTTTCTTTAGTTAGAAAGAATGTATTGTCTGATGTTAGAAAGTCAAATTTGAAGAACAATTCTCATTGCTTTTTGAAAAGCAAAATAGAGTGTCTTTTAAGAGTCACCTACCCTTAAGGAAGTCAGAGATAGGTGATTTGGTTCATTCTGATGATAACAATGTTGATATGATGACAAAGACATTGCCTAAGAAGAGCATGAAACATCTTTCTCTATCACCAAATTTGTGAGGGCCTCAATCTACTCGAGAAGGGGGAGATTTGTTGGCTTGGTTCTCTCCTTGTGAGGCCCAAACCCATTATGTTTAGGTGTGTCCATGACATATGACAGGCCCAAAATAATGCATCATTATAATTAGGTAAAAGACTAACCCTAAGGGTGTGCAACTATATGTGCAACCGTGAGAGCATTGGTGTGTATGAAGAAGTGTGTGAACAACCGCTTAGAAGTAAAGAGAGAGAGGCAAAAACAATTTGCAGCTACTTCCTATAACAACCTGTGTTGGTTGTTTTGAAGATCGAACAGTGAAACCTTGTCTGATCGAGCTGCAATTTTTATTGAAGAAATATGAGTAAGGAATCTTTTAGAATTTTAGCCTGAGTTATGTAAAGTGTAGAGTGCTTAGTACCTCTACCACAACCATGAAACCTTTAGTGAGCTTCTAACTATCACCTGAAAATGAACAATTATAGTTTTCATCACATAACTTACCAATGGAAAGTAAGTTCAATCGGACACCAAGGAACATGCTTCACATGCTTTAGAATTAATCTAGAGCCATTGGACATCTCCAAACAAACCTGTCCAACACCAATGCATCTTACTACACCTTCATGAACCATTTTCACACTGCCAAAATCACCAGAAGTATAAGAAGTAAACAAGATTCCCAGACTCAAACTCATGAACTAAAAGAGAGTCAACAGAAGTTGCATTGATTATGTCTTCATCATCACTGTTATCTATACCCTTGTCATTGCTATCCTTCTCACTTCTATTTTTCAACTTCCAACAATATTTCTTTATGCGCCCCTTCTTGTGACACTCAACATCTTTGTACCTGCCTTTAGAGTTGCTTCTACTTCGATCTATGTCTTTTGGAGCACGACTGTTGTTGCTCCCCTTTTACTCAGAAACCAAAATATTTGAATGAGGTGATGTACCCAGTGACTTTCTTCTTATTTCTTCATTCAAAACACTACTCTTAGCAATGTCCGTAGAGATGACACCATCAGGAGCAGAATTGGACAATGAAGTTCTAAGAATTTCCCATGAATCTGGTATGGAGCCAAGAAGCAATAATCCTTGAATTTCTTCATCAAACTTGATACCCATAACAGATAATTGATTCATAATTCCCTAAAAGTTGTTCAAGTGATCTTTATGTCCCATTAGTATATTTCAAAGTTAATAGTTGATTTATCAAAATTATCTTATTGTTTATAGTTTTTCTAGCATATAATTGTTCAAGCTTAATCCACAAAGCTCGAGCATCTATCTCTCCAATAATATGGTTCAACACATTATCATCTACTCACATTAGAATATATCCACAGGCCTCTCTATGCAAGAGATTCCATTCTTCATCACTTATATTACTAGGCTTCTCATCACCAAAAACAGGTTTATGAAAAATTTTCTCATAAAGCAAATCTTACATTTTCGCCTTTCAAATATTATAATTTGAGCCATTTAGAGTAACCATTCTACTAGTGTTAGTCTCCATTGTTCACCAAACCACAAACCCTAAACCGATAAGCTCTGATGCCAGTTGATGGGAGTCAAGTAGTGGTAGAAATAAGATTCACTCTTATCATAACAAATGGAAACACCCTGAACGCAATCAATCAATCCAAACAAAAACTAATATAAAAGAATAAATCAACACCAATAATTAACGTGGGAAAAACCTCTCAATAGAGATAAAAAAAAAAAAAAAAAAAAAAAAACCCTTGGATGGTAAATACTCCACTAATACCAAAACAAAGGTACAATGAGTCTCACAAAAACTAATCACAGAACATATCAATACAACTCTTCCTAATCCTCATATGGTCACCAACAATGGCCCAAAATATCAACAAATTGAAATTTAACAATGAAGAGTTTAAAAATCTCATCACCAGAAAAATAGCCACTGTTCACGAATTTTCTAGAAACAAACTAGAGCTCTGATCTCAAATCCGACTGTCCAAAACAACAACTGTAAGTGGTAAAACTCTAGTAAAAATTTCCGAACAATTGAAAAAGATTTCACCATTAGATTTACGAAACAACTAAGACTGACGGTAACAGGAACTTCCTGCGAACAACAACTCTTCACAAAATTTCTAACATTTGTAGAGACCTCCAGTAAAAAAAATAAACATACATATTTTTGTTTTGAATTAATTAAAATAATCATATCTTCAACTATTTTTTTTTTTATTTTCATTTTTGTTGTCCAGTATCTCTAGAACAATTTATGATATAAAACATATATGGTGAAGGGAAGCATAACAAACCTGAAAACAAATTGTTTCTGAAAACAGTGAGAAAATATAACACAGCCAATTTATTGTGTTATTTTTGTTGATTTCAAATTTGGTGTAAGGTAAAAAAAAATATTTTCATTTTGAATGTATACAGTACCGTAGGTTGTTAAAAAAACTGGTGTAGAATGAATTTAAACTTTTTGTTATTTATCAGAATACCTTTTTCGAGAATCATGCTTTAAATAAAATAAAATCTATACCGTGAATAACTTTTGTAGATTTTTCTTTTTTAATTTCAACTCAACAAAAGTGAATATGAAAACTGAAATATGTGATCTGAACGAAGAGCATGGACAAATATAAAACAACTGCAGAGCATATTTTCATTTTTATTCAGTGTTGTATAGAGTAGATTTTGTTTTTTTTTTTTATTCAATGCTATGAACAATATCACATATGGGTACATTTTAAAATGAATACTGTGGAAAACGTAAAAATAAGTGTGTAGAATAAAAAAATTAAAATTTATCTTTATGAAGTATTAAATTTTATTTTTATAAAAAAATAAAATTTTATTTTATCGTAAATTAAATTTTATTTTTATCAAAAATTAAATTTTATCTTTATCAAAAGTTAAATTTTATCTCTATTAAAATTAAATTCTAATTCTATCAAAACTCAAATTCTATCTTTATCAAAAAAATCAAATTCTCTTTATTAAAAAATTAAATTTTATCTTTCAATTCAAATTTTGCTTTAAGATTATCTCCAATAATATTTATTTTCAAAAATTTATTTTCTCAAAAATAATCATTCAAATTAAACATTGATACGTGTTATTTTGACTTTGCCAGTTTAATTTTATTTTACTTTAATATTAATATTTAAATTTTTACAAACATTATTAAAAAAACAATTGAAACGTAAACTTGATTTTATTATATAAAAAAAGAATGAGATTGCGAAACCAATAAAATCATTCAATATAAGAATAAAGAGTCTAATTAATTTTAATAGAGATTTGTAATGTTTTAATAAGAAGTAAGCAGAATAAAAACAATTATTTTACAGAAGAGTTGAAACACTACTGAAACATTCCTATTTGTTATATTTGTTATTGCTACTAAAAAAATAAAATAAAATCATCCAATGAATACATATTGAGTTTCCTCAAAGTATATGTTGAAAAGATATGTGATAATAGTAATTCGTTTGATTATCAACCTTCCTTTAATACAGATCTCTCAGTATAATATTGAGTTCTAATTATTAAATTGATTAACTAAATATTAAATTAAGGATGTTATTAATTGTAAGCCATGATTAATGAATTGAATTCAAAGGAAACGTTTGAATTTGATTTTATTAAAGTTTCACTAGTTTCACATCCTCGAAAAGTTGGGTATTTTTTTGAAAAGCTTTTAATTGGATTTGAATTTGTTATCTCTTTTAATTCCTATCATATTCGAATTAACCTAAAACATTATACGAAAGAATTGTTCCTAAATCAAAAGCTAAATACATCTATCTTCTATCCTGCTTAAGAAAGCAACATTCTGCCTTAAGGAAGGTTTTCGAAATTTGATATCTAGAATTCATTTTCTTGATTGCTTCGAAATCAAATTCATGTGGAGATTAAAATTGATTTAATTAGTGTTAGAACAAAATAAGAGAGAAACATAGAATTGAAATTAACTTCCTATGACAAAAGCAGTTGTTATATATTGGATTACTAACAACACTCCTCCTTAATCCAAAACATCTGGAGACTTTAATCCCAACAAATCTCTAAGATTCTCAAATTTGCTCTATTTGAGAGGTTTATTGAAAATATCCGCCACTTGTTCTTCTGTTCAACAATATATGAATTCAATCTTCTTCTTCATGACTTGATCCCTTAAGAAGTGATACTTTGTCTCTATGTGTTTACTCTTCTTGTGACTTATTGGGTTCTTGGATAAGTCTATTGTAGAATTATTATCTACCAGCAACTGAACTAGTTTTCTATAGTTCAACTTCAACTCTTCCAACACAGATTGACAAGTTGCTTCTGTAGATGCGATGTATTATGCTTTGCATGAGGAAAGTGTTACCACGTTCTGTTTCTTTGAACACCATGACACAGGCACATTCATATATTTAAGCAAATACCCATTTGTACTCTTCCTTTGAACCTTGTCTCCATACCAGTCTGAATCAGACCATCCTTCTAAGACCCTGTCCCACGAATTTGTTTTTGTTGGATAGTGCAACACAAGTTCAGTGGTGCCCCTTAGATACCTCAGGATGTGCTTGGTTGCTGAGAGATGTGAAGCTCTTGGATTAGTCATGAATCTGCTCACAAGACCAACTTTATAACTAATGTCAGGCCTTCTGTTACATACGTATATGAGCGAACCAACCAACTGCTTGTAAACCAATGCATCCACTGCTCCTTCTTCAAGAGCTTCAGTCAACTTCAGATTTGCTATCACAGGTGTTGGCACTGGGTTACAATCAGCCATGTTGAATTTGTTTAGCACCTCTAATATGTATTTCTTCTGATGGAGTAGTATACCAGACTGAGTGTACAACTTCAAGACCCAAAAAGTAATCATTATTCCCAGATCCATCATCTCAAATACAACTTTCATGCTCTCCTTAAATTCCTCTATCTCAGCTTCAACTTCTATCCCCAGTCACTATTAAATCATCAATGTAGAGACACACCATCAAAAGTTTCTGGTTTGTTTCCCTCACATATATGTCATACTCAACACTACACTTGTTGAATCCCTACACTGACAACACCGAATCAATGTGCTTATTCCAGGCATGTGGAGCCTGTCTAAGGCCATAAACTGCCTTTTGCAGTTTATGCTCAGCTCCTTTCAATTCAAAGCCAGGTGGCTATCCCACGTATACCTCTTCTTCTAGTGGCCCGTATAAGAAAGCGAACTTAACATCCATTTGCCAAATTCTCCAATTTCTCCAACTAGTTACTACGAGAAGCAACGTCACTATTTCTATACGTGCAACTGGTGCATAAACATTAGTAAAATCCACTCCATGCTTTTGTAGGAAACCCCTTGCAACCAACCTTGCTTTATATTTAGCAATTGTCCCGTCAGGCCTGTATTTAATCTTGAAAACCCACTTTACTCCAAAAGAAACCTTATGTTTTGGTGGATCAACTAACTCCTAGGTTCTATTCCTCTCGATAGCTTTCAACTCTTTATCATGACATTCTTCCATTCCTTTATGCTCAAAGCTTGTTCCCATGAAATCGGCTCTGCCCCTACATAGAAGGCGAAATGTGATAATTCTCCACTATCTGTAACTTCACTGTCAACAAACAACTCATGTTCTTTAAGCCTTGTAGAAGGAAATCTCACTCGTTGAGATCTTCTAATTTCAGCAGTTTCTTTAGTCATTGATTCTTTTCCTTTGTTTCCGTTCTGCCAAACCATTATGTTGCGGTGTATAGGGGGTGTCACCTCATGTTCTATGCCCTTTTGTGCACAAAATTCAACAAACTGGTTGGAGTTAAATTCCCCCCTCCATCAGTTCTGAGGATCTTTATCTGTTTCTCTGAATATCTCTCCACAACATTGCATTAGTAAACAAACTTGGAGAACACTTCTTTCTTTTCTTTCAACAAATACAACCAAACCTTTCTGGTATATCCATCGACAAAGATGAGAAAATACTTGTTTCCTCCAAGTGATGCAATACTGAATAGACCGCATCCATTCGAGTACACAACACCAAGCGATTGTCTATCTTTATGTAAGTCTTCTTTCACAAATTTCTTGCGGTGGTGCTTGCTTATCATACATCCTTCACAAATTTTCTTGGGAGGTTGTATCATTGGTAGTCCACTCACCATACTCTTTCTACCCAGTTGATTCAAACTATTGAAGTTTATATGACCAAATCGATAATGCCATAGCCAATCCTCCTCCTCAGTATGAATGGAAGATATGCACTGGATTGTTGTGGTGTTCAAATCAATCTTGAAGGTGCGATTCTTTGATAGTGAAGTCTTGAACAACAAACGACCTTTGTCATCATAGACTTCTATACAATTTCGTTGCATGTTCATGGTGTATCCCTTCTCCAACAATTTACCCATACTCAACAAATTGTTCTTCATCGTTGGAACATACAACACATTATGCATGAAAGCCATTTTTCCATCCTTTCTTGTGATAAAAACTTTGCCTACATCTTCAGCAGTGATTGTGCTATTGTCAGCAAATCTAACAGTGCTTTTAAAGTTGGAATCAAGATCCACCAGCCAATATTTATTTCCAGTCATATGATTAGAGCAGCCAGTGCTCCAAATACCACGTTTTGTCTCCTCCTCCATCATTCGTGGTTGTCACCATCAAGAGAACTTGATATGAATTTGTGCTCTCCCCTTCATGCGCCAAGTGAGCTTCAACATCTTTCTTTCCTCTCTTGTTTTGTGAATCATTGTGCCAGCATTCATATGAGTACTGGCCAAATTTTTCATACACATAACATTGTATCTTTTTGCGATCAACTTCTTTTCTTCCCTTTCCTGAAAAAGATCTGCCTCCTCTAGAACTAGATCCTTCATTCTGTTCAACTGTGCCTTCATTTTGATCAGATGCATCACCGTATCTTCCAGGGCCTCTACCTCCTTTAGTTCTACCCCTGAATCGTCTTCCTCCTCAGCCTCTCGACTTGTTGTAATTGTTTACTTTAGCCTGTAAAGCTGCTTCTGTCACTGTCTCACCACTTTTTCTTTTTATAATCCTCTATTCATGGGCTTCTAGGGAATTTTGTAATTCCTCTACTATCATACTCTCTAAATCTTTTGACTCCTCTATGGCAACTACTATGTGATTAAAACGAGGAGTTAAGGTTCGTAGTACCTTCTCCACAATTCTACTATCCTCCATGCTTTTTCATCGCAGTTGCGCATATCATTAACAAGAATTTGTAACCTACTAAAATAATCAACAACAGTTTCTTGCTTTCCCATACCCAACACTCAGAATATCCCAAGCTTCTTTGGTTGTGTTGGCCTTAGAGATCTTCTGAAAAATGTTGGTAGACACGCACTGATGTATTAGCATTCTTGCTTTGCAGTCCAATGTCTTCCTTGCTTTCTCCTCCTTTGCATTCTTCAATGGTTCTCTACAACCCTTCTGCACTATTTCCTCCACTCCTTGGAAGCTCAGGATCGCATCCATCTTTACACACCAATCATTGAAACATTTTCCGTCAAAAATCAGAAGATTACCCGACACTATTCCTCTTGTAGCCATGAAGCATAAACACACAACAATGCTTGGAACTCCTGGTGTGTATTACTTGTTTTTTTTTAGCCCTTCAAGAACCCGTGTTCTTAGTACCAAACTCTTAGAACAAAATGAGAGAGAGAAACAGAGAAGTGAAAAGTGAATTGAGAGACTTCACTTTCTATATTAGATCTGGACTTAGATCTGGACAAGGATACATGTATTTATATATAAAGAATGATCAAATAATTTCCTATGACAAAAACATTTGCTATATATTGGATTAGTAACAACAATTAGTGACTAGTTAAGCCCAATGTTAGGGTTTGCGAACTGTGCTATCATTTACATTTTCTTTGATATAGAAATATTTCAAATTCTCTATGTCATAAACTAATGGTTTCATACACATAATTACTTTCAATTCAGAATATTGTATTTATATTTGAATTGTTTATTTAGCAGATTATATTAGAATAAAAACAATGTTCATTCCTGATTCCACTTCTATTAGATTAGACGGTTAACCTCATTCTTTAGAGTTTCAAAACACACTAAAATTTGAAGTGAGTTATATACAGTAAAATATTGAAAAATAAAGTATATACTGTTCATTTACTTTTAGGTGTTGAACTCCAACACCATTAAATAGTCTAAGATTATATTAGATGTTTCATAAAAATGTTTTTAAATAATCAAATCAATGAATATGATTTTGACGATAAGAACATCAAGATTATGTTTGATGAATTCTAGATTACATTAAGAAAATTATACAGGTTATTAAGCTTATAAAAACCAGACAGTCTACTCATGTTGCAAATTCAGACAAGGCCTATCCTTGCATTTTTTTTAATTCGTTTTTCACAGGATAATTTTATCTAACCCTTAATTAAATATTTTCATCCTCGTAATTAAGAAATAACATTGTGTTAATTCAGCCAAATGAAAATAGTGAAACCGAGGTCAATTGTAGTAAAAAATATATCATCTTAATAAATTAATAAAAAAATAAAATAATTGTTAACAGGTAATTGATTGAAAAAACAAAAAAATTGTATATGTTTTTACGTGTGTAAGAAAAAATAAATTATTTAATATATAAATTTAAAAATAAAAAATCAAGATAAGATTGTTGGTACATTAAAAATTTACTTAGTATGCAATTTGTATCCTGCACGAAAGCCAAAATCTTTTGATATTGTTTTAGATCAATTCTTTCCAAATTAGCTTGGCCTTTTCTTCGTAGCTGAATATTTCTCCTCAATTTTGAAACATAGTTTAGGAATCAATTTGAAAAGCTTTTTCGTTTTAGGTTTCTCTTGATCTCTATGAACAAAAATTCTTTGATTCTGTTTTAGACCAGTTCTTTCTAAATTGAATTATGCTTTAACGTCGGTTCACCTAATTGAATATTTCCCCTCATCAATTGTTAATTTTGAACAGTTTTTAGTTTTTAGAAATCAATTTGAAAGATTTCCAGATTACGGTTCTTTGCGATTGTCATTTATCTTAAATTGGGAAATTCTGATATTGGGTTCCAATTGTTAAATTGATTGTTTGAATCTCTAATTCAGGATATTATTGAACCTGATCAATGATTAATTGCATAAGTAATTTTGAAAACAATTCAAATTTGCTCAAATTATGTCTCGTGTGCCTTATTTAACGTTCTGAAATTGGGCGTTTTCGGAAACTTAATCAATTGGCTTTGAAATGTTCTTTACCTTAATTATTATCAATTACGAATTTTTTTGATACATTTTAAGTACATTTCATTGACAAAATCATATGCTCGAATCACCTCTGTTATACTGTTTATAGAATGCTTTCCGACACAACGATATTAATCTTTTTCTACAAAGAAAGTTTTTAGAATTATCTTTCAGTTGTTTATTTCTCGTAATCAATTACGATGTCTCGTTGTCTCTCAAGAATTGAATTGTTCAGTGATTAATTCGACTCAGAATCAATCTATTTGTAAATGCGTTAGAGTCTTAGAGTGCAATTTTTGAGTCTCATTGTTTTATCAACTTCTCATAGCAAACCATTTGTACATATGGTTGAGTATTTTTCTTCTTATTATAACTCAGGAGGAGATTAAGACTAGGATACCTAGAGAGGTTAGAATACTTGTTTCATAGAGAGTTATTAAAACTCGTTACTTGGAGAGGTTAGAATACTTGTTACCTGGAGAGATGCATAATACTTGTTACCTATAGAGGTAGAGAATACGGTTTAAAACTCAAATCCAGTGAAAGCTCTTAAGCAGTTTGCTTAAAATGACAAAATGACTAGATGTAATCTTGTTTGTAGGGTGAACAGTACTTCTCTCTACCTTACACTTTGTTTTACTATTTATGAATTCTCCATATTTAACAATTTGAGTTTAGGCTCTATTCAACCCGCCCCTTTTTGGAGTCAATTATAACTATAGTTAGTTCTTTATAGACTTGAGGCACGATCTTACAATAACTCAATGGAAGGAGAAGAACAAGTTTTGAATCATCCACCCTTGTTCAAGGGCCAAAATTATGAGATGTGGAAGATGAGGATGATGGACTTCATCGAATACAACAATATGGAGTTAATTAATATTATGAATGGTATACAAATTGTGATTGAAAAATAAGCTAGGTATATTATAATGTGTGCTTTATTTGAGGAAGAGATGTTAAAGGTGCATGTTATGGTCAACTCTAAGGAAATGTGAGATACACTGCTTTAACATATGAAGGTTCTTAAAAAGTAAAGCAAAATAAATTGACTATTTTGAAACGCCAACTCATGGCCGCTACAAACGTTTAATGTCATCCCCTAATAGAGCATCTCCTGCTCAAGGAAACCCTTCTAGTTCTCATCCACGTAATTCTTCCTCTAAGTCTCCCCTTATTTTTCAATATTGTGATCGTCGTGGTCACAATGCTAAGACTTGCTACAAATTACATGGTTATCCTTTTAATCATTCTCGTCGTCAAGTAAATATGGTTAACAAGGATTCTGGCTCCGAACCGTCTTGGCTTTGGGCCTCTGGCGTATCTCACCATGTCATTGGGGATCTTGCTAATCTCACTTTAGCCCATGACTATACTAGTAATGATAAAATTGTGGTTGCGAATGGTAAGGGACTCACCATCACTCATAATGGTTCAACTTCTCTTCCCATTTCCTCCTCCCCGCTTTACTTAAATAATTTTATTTATGTTTCTAACTGATGAGTCATTATTTTCCCTTATTTACTTGTCTTTCTGTACCTATTTTGATTAGTGATTTGTACTTAACTATCTATTATTTTCTCAATTTCACTATTTGGGTTTCATTTACCAAAAATTCATAATTTTATTTAATTCAGATTTTTTGAGCTAATTTTATTATTATTTTCAGGGCAGCTTTGAAATCTTATTGGGCTTGGAAATTAATTCTAGAATTGAAGAGGATTTGCCATCTTATCAGTTTTTATTTTCAGTTTTTATTCGTTGGATCAAAATTGAAAAAATTTGGGTCTATTAGGTTTAGTGTTGAGGGCTAACCTAGGTCTAGCCGCCTATTAAAGGAGGTGAAGCGCGGACAGTTCATTTTTCTCTACTTTTGGGGATTCAATTCGTTTTCTCTCTGTCTCTTTGGAAAAACTGATTATGTATTTATTTTCTCTACAATTACGTTCTATTTTTGTTTCAATTCAATTTCGTTCCTCTTTTAATTCCGTTTTGTGTTTAATCTTCGTTTGCTTCATTCAAATTTATTTATAAGGTTATTCTTTTGATTTAAATTGTGATGAAACTTTAAGATTGCAGTTGTGTTGTTTTTGCTCTTTTCGTCTCTTTACTCTTCATCATTTTATTTCTGTGCTTAATGCTTTTACTGGTTCATATTTAATGTTTCGGTTAATATGAAATTCGTGTCTCTGTTCATGCTTAATGGAGTGAGTCACTAGTTGTTGGGATGGAATGAATGATGTATGTGAATGCTTAATTTGCATAAGGAAAACTTGTGTTAATTCTCACTTAGTTAATTAATTCGGGTTGGAATTAGGGTTCCATAAGTTGAACATGAATTTTTGTATCTTGTGATAAGCAGACTGCAACCTAATCAAGAGGGTAATCTAATTCGATTAAGGAAATCTAATTTGGTTATTAATTTTTTATTTTATTAAATTTAATTATTTCACAAACCCCCTCTTTATGTGTTTAATCCTTTGATAGAAAAATAGATCCTTGGCAGACGACATGGGAGTCACTTCCTAGTACTGTATTTAACTGCATTTATTTGACTGGATACGACTTCGATAAAATTTGGCACTGTTATCGAGGATCAAATCTGGTTACTTTCAAATCCATATTGCTCATGAGGATCAAGAAAAAACCATATTCACCTGCCCCTTTGGTACTTTTGCCTATATGAGGATGCCCTTTGGCCTATGCAACGCCCCTGGAACCTTTCAGCGGTGCATGCTAAGCATTTTTACTGATTTTCTTGAAAATTGCATAAAGGGGTTTATGGATGATTTTACTGTTTATGGATCCTCTTTTGATACATGTTTGGATAATTTGGATAGAGTGCTTAATAGATGTGTAGAAACTAATCTTGTTCTTAATTTCAAGAAATGTCATTTCATGGTAGAACAGGGTATAGTTTTAGGGCATATTATCTCTAGGAAAGACATAGAGGTAAATCCTGCAAAAGTATTTGTTATTTCACTGTTACCTTACCCCTCTTGTGTGCGACAGGTTCGTTCTTTTCCTGGCCATGTAGGCTTCTACAAACACTTCATTAGAGATTTCAGCAAGAAGGCCCACCCACTATCCAACCTGCTTCAAAAAGATGTGGAGTTTGTTTTAGATGATGGGTTTAAAGAGGCCTTTGACTATCTAAAGAACGCATTAACCACCACTCCTATCATTTAAGCACCTGACTGGACAGTCCCCTTCAAGCTGATGTATGATGCTTCAAATTATGCACTTGGAGCTGTCGTGACATAGAGAGTTAATAAGCTACCTCGAGTGATATATTATGCTTCTAGGACTTTAGATGTTGCCCAAGCAAACTACACTACCACAGAGAAAGAGCTTTTAGCTATTGTTTTTGCTCTTGATAAATTTAGATCATGTTTGCTTGACTCTCTTATTATTGTGTTTACAGATCATGCAGGTCTGAAGTACTTGCTGAAAAAGGCTGAGTCAAAGCCTCAACTGATAAAATGGATGCTCTTGCTTCAAGAGTTTGACTTGGACATCTGTGACCGGAGTGAAACATAGAATTTGATAGCAGACCATCTCAGTAGGATTGAGAGAGCTAAGGATGTAGATCAACTACCCATCCGAAAAGATTTTTCGAATGAAAGTTTGTTGACTATTTTTGTTTCTTACCCCACCCTTGGTTTGCAAATATTGTAAATTCTTTAGTTGTTTTTGTCTTTCCTTCCTTAGCATCTAGAGCTCAGATTGATAAAATTAAGACTGATGCTAAGCATTATATTTGGGATGACACCTATTTTTGGAAGTTGTGCAGTGATCAGGTAATCAGGCAATGCATTCCAGATCATGAGGTTGATTCGGTCTTGCAGTTTTGTCATTCTTCTGCACCAGGTGGCATTTAGGCATACAGAGAACTGCTCGCAAGGTGCTTGACTGTGGTTTTTACTGGCCCGCCATCTTCAGAGATGCGTGGAAGATTTGTAGCACTTGTGAGCAGTGTCACAGAGCAGAAGAATCCCTTACATGGGGATAACAGATGCCACAACAACCCATGTTGTTTTGTGAGGTGTTTGATGTCTGGAGTATTGATTTAATGGGTCCCTTTCTTGTCTCTTTTGGTTTTAATTACATTCTTTTGGTTGTTGATTATGTTTCAAAATGGGTAGAAGCCAAAGCCACCAAAGTAATGATGCTAGGGTTGTTGTAGATTTTGTTAGATCTAACATAATTTACAGGTTTGGAGTACCCAGAGCGATTGTTAGTGATCAAGGAACCCATTTTTGCAACAGATCCATGTAGGCTTTACTAAAGAAGTATGAGGTTGTGCATAGAGTCTCTACACCATATCACCCCAAACAAATGGGCAGGCCAAAATTTCAAACAGGGAGATTAAGAGAATCTTGGAGAAGATTATACAGCCTAGTAGAAAGGATTGGAGTAACAAAATGGATGATGCTCTTTGGGAACATAGGACTTCTTATAAACCACCCATAGGGATGTCTCTATATTGGGTTGTCTTTGGAAAGGCATGTCATTTACCTGTAGAGATTGAGGATCAAGCATACTGGGCTGTGAAGACCTGCAACTTCTCTATGGATCAGGCTGAAGAGGAAAGAAAGCTGCAACTCAGTGAATTGGATGAGATCCGTCTAGAAGCCTATGAGAACTCTAAGTTCTACAAGGAGAAAACTAAGAAGTTCCATGACAGCTTGATAGCTAGGAAGGACTTCGTGGTCGGGCAGCAAGTTTTATTGTATAATTCTAGGCTCGGACTCATGGGTGGTAAGCTTCGTTCTAAATAGATTGGACCTTTTTGTCGTTACTAACGTTTATCCTTATGGGACAGTTGAAATCAAAAGTGAGTCCACGGCCACATGTCCAATGTTCTAGGCACCTAAAACCTTAACCTAGGTGCCTTCTATAAACCCTAAGACACCTAGGGTTACAAAAAATCAAATTTTCCTAATCTAATGTTTACAATTTTTACAAAAATCATCAAAGCTCACAATAGTCAGCATTTTGATATGCACAGGTGTCTCTGACTCTTCACTGGCTTCAAGATGTCTGAGCATAGCTCTAGTGACTAGATCTTGCCTGAGCCCTCTTCCATCATCCCCTCCCTCTTGAAGAGGACCTGACCTCAGATCTGGCTTGTCTACCTTATCTTCATTACTACCTACAAAAGGAATGAGATCAATCACATTAAAGGTAGTATATACTCCATATTCTTTAGGTAGATCCAATTGATAAGCATTGTTATTTATTTTCTTGAAGATTTGAAAAGGTCCATCACCACGGGGATTGAGTTTTGACTTTCTTTGGTTTGGAAATCTATCTTTTCTTAAGTGAAGCCAAACCCAGTGTCCCTCTTCAAAACTTATTTCTCTCTTCCCCTTATTGTTTTGCCTAGCATATTATCACTTTATTGTTGTATTTGAATTTTAACCTCCTCATGCAATTCTCTCACAAAATCAGCCCTTGATGGCCCTTCTTTATGAATGAAATTAGTAGGATTGGACAAAGGGATTAAATCTTTTGGAGTGAGAGGATTAAATCCATATACAACCTCAAAATTTGAAAGTTGAGTGGTCTTGTAAACTACTCTATTGTAGACAAACTCAATATGAGGAAGATAATCATCCTAGGATTTGTGATTACCCTTCAAGATTTCCCTCAACATAGTCGATAGAGACATATTAACAACCTCTATTTGTCCATATGTTTGAGGATGACATGAGGTAGAAAAATTAAGTTTAGTTCCTAGCCTTCCCCACAGAGTTCTCTAGAAATGACTAATAAACTTAGGGTCTCTATCTGACACTATGGTTTTAGGTAATCCATGAAGCCTAACCATATAAGAAGAGCCTAGAAATATTGCTTGCATCATCTACTTTGTGGCATGGAATGAAATGTGTCATTTTACTAAAATGATCCACAACCATGAAAATATAATCAAACCCCCTTTGAGTCCTAGGTAGATAAGAACAAAATTCATACTGATATCTTTCTATGGAGCACAAGCAACACGTAGTAGGGTATACAAACCATGAGGCATGACTCTAGATTTTGCTTGTAAACAAGTAACATATTTGTAACAATACCTATGTACGTCGACTCATGTGGGGCCAAAAGAATTTTTCTCTTAGTATGCACAAGATATTCTCTACCCCAAAGTGACCCATAAGACCTCCCTCATGTGACTCTTTTACAAGGAGTTTCCTATGTGAACCAAGGGGTATACACAATTTTCCTTCTTTAAAGAGATACCCTTGGCTTACATAGTACCCTCCTTGAGGTTTTTGTTGACATTTAATAAAGATGGATGGAAATTCAAGATCTTGTTTATATAATTCAATTATGTTATCAAATCCAAGAATTTGGGCACCAAGCTTAGAAATGAATACACTAGACAATACATCAGCCACAATGTTAGTTTTGTCCTTCTTATACTTGATTACATACTGAAATTGTTTCAGAAATTTCATCCACTAAACATGTCTTTTATTTAATTTATGTTAACCCTCTAAATACTTAAGTGACTTATGATCAATGTGAATAATAAACTCTTGGGACACAAGGTAATGTTCTCATCTCTGAAGGGCTCTCACCAAAGCATAAAGTTCTTTATCATAGGTGGGATAATTAAGAATGGCACCATGAAGTTTTTCACTAAAATAGGCAATGGGGTGATCATCCTGAAGTAACACAGAACCTATACCTACTCCCGATGCATCACACTCTAACTCAAAAGGTTTAGAAAAAATCAGGTAAAACTAGAATGGGTGCATTACTAAGAACTTTATCCTTTTGAATGCATTTTCTTGGTTTTCGCCTTAATGAAATGTAACATCTTTCTTCACTAACTCATTGAGAGGTGAAGCTAGACTAGCGAAGTTAGGCACAAATCTTCTATAAAAGCTTGCAAATCCATGAAAACTCCACTACTAGAAAAATCGCTAATAGTGACCAAAAAATCGGTCACTAAATGACCAAAATCAGTTACTGATTAAAATAGTGACTGATTTAGTGACCAAATGCATCCGTCGCTATTTTGCTGGTCACTAATGTATAGTGACCGATTCTGTGATTGAATGTGTGACCGATTTTGTGACCGGTTTTAAAAAATTAGCAAATATTATTTTTTTATAAAAAATATTATTTTTCAATCTATTAATCCTATTATCATTTATAATATTTTTATTTATAATTTTATTATTTTTATTACCTACCACTAATCATTTCAATGAGATTTTGGATAAAGTGCACCAAGGGAGAGTTGAACCCACAACCTTTCGCAGCTTAAGAGAACCTATAATCATCAGACCGAAGCAATTTTTCAATCATGTTACGATTATTATTATACTTATTATTACAATTACAATTATTATTAATATGGTAAATATAAATATTATTATTATTGTTATTATTATTATTATTGTAATTATTATTATTATTATTGTTATTATTATTATTATTATTATCATCTGTGACCGAATCAATGGCCGAACTTATGATTGAATCTATGACCGAATCAGTGACCAAAATCAGTGACCGAAATCAGTGATTGAATCTGTGACCGAATTAGTGATCGAATCAGTGTCCGAAATCAGTGACCAAATCTGTGACAGAATTTTTCGGTCACTAATAGTGATCAGATTGTTTAAGTCAATGATAGTGACCGAAAGAATCAATCACTAATTTCGGTCACTATTCAGCAATTTTCTAGTAGTGCTTCTTACTTCTCCTACATTTTGTGGGGTAGGCCACTCTTGAATAACTTTTATTTTTGAGGGGTCCATATGAACCCCATCTTTATTAACAATGAAACCTAATAAGACAACACTATCTACACAAAAGGTACATTTATCTACATTGGCAAAAAGTTGGTTATTCCTAAAAACTAACAAAACTTTTCTAAGATGGTGGATGTGAGACTCTACACTAGTGTTATACTCAAGAATATCATCAAAATAAACTACTACAAATCTTCCTATGCAATCCCTAAGGACATGATTCATTAGCCTCATAAAAGTGCTAGGTGCATTAGTGAGCCCAAAAAGCATCACTAACCACTCGTATAGTCCAAATTTGGTCTTAAAAGCAATTTTTCACTCATCACCCTCTTTGATTCTAATTTGGTGATATTCACTTTTTAGATCAATTTTAGAAAATATATGGAGCCATGCAATTCATCAAACATATCATTAAATCTAAGAATTGGGTGCCTATATTTAATAGTGATGTTGTTAACCGCATGACAGTCACAACACATTCTCCATTTATCATCCTTTTTGGGCACCAACAAAACTGGCATGGCACACAGGCTAAGACTCTTTTGAATCCAACCCTTGTCTAATAACTCTTGAACCTGGGATTCTATCTCTTTGGTTTCCTCTGGATTTGTTCTATAGACCGGTCTGTTTGGCATACTAGCACCCAAAACAAAATCGATTTGATGTTCTATTCTCCAAAAAGGTGGTAATCCTGTAGGACCATCACTAGGAAACACATCACCAAATTCTTTCAAAAGTTTTTCAATTTGTAGAGACAGAACCTTAGATTCAGATTTATCAGACTGTGCACACGTGAGTGTTCCTTTACACAACAAGAGGTATGCAGGTTGCTCAATAAGGAGACAATTTTTCAAAGAATTTTTAGTTAATAAAGACACCTTTTAAGTGACCTTGTGGGAAGGAACACCTAGCTTCCACTCCTCAGATTCATTTTTAATGCTTAAGTGTTGAGATTTTTGAACTTTGTTTTTCTTTTCGCTATCTAATTTCTTTTTCATTTGGACTTGATCCTTCAACACCTGAGTAGGAGTCAAAGGATGAAGTACAAACGTTTTATGTTTGAGTAAAAGTAATTTTATTGGTAAGACCATCATGAATAGTTTGTTTATCAAATTGTCATGGTCTTTCCAATAAAATATGACAAGCTTCCATGGGGACTACATCACACAAAACTTCATCAATATAGTTCTCCACAGAAAACTTGACCTTTACTTGGTTTTTAACATTAATGTTCCCCCATCATTAATCCAATGTAATTTATAAGGTTTAGGATGGGGTAATAATTCAAGTTTTAATTTATCAACCATCCTAGCACTACAACAATTACAACACGACCCGCTGTCAATGATGAGAGAACATATATTTTCAGAAATTTTGCATCTTGTGTGGAAGATGTTCTCTCTTTGTGACTCAAGTTGTGGACAAGGTTGGTTGTGAAGGGAACGTCTAACCATCAATAGCTCTCCCTCATGAGTAAGTGCATCCTCTCCCTTCTCACTATCAGACTCCTTACTAGTGCTCTCATTCTTCTCTTCTTCACTACTATATAGGTCTTGGCCTCTCAACAAAATAGTTCTCATAGATGGACATTGAGATTTTATATGACCCCGACCCAAGCACTTGAAACACTTGATGTCACTAGTTCGGCTAGAGGATGTGGGTTCTTCTTTCTTTTTTTTTTTACATTTTCTTGAACTATGGCTTTGGGGGGATTCTCTCTTCATTTTTCTTTAAAGGGTTTTCCCTCCTCTTATAATCAGTCTTGGAATAAGAGTTAGAGTAGGAACTTCGACTTGTGCCTTTTCTCAAAACTTGTTGTTCAACCTTTATACAAATTTACACCAAGTCATGAAAATCCCTATAAGGGAGAAGTTCTACTTTATCTCTTATTTCTAGACTCAATCCACTTAAAAATCTAGCCACAGTTACATTTTCATCTTCTCTAATTCCCACCCTAATCATATACAATTCCATTTTCTGCCTATACTCTTCAATACTCATGTTTTTCTAATTAAGCCTATGAAGTTTGTCCAGGAGTTCTCTATGGTAATATGAGGGAATATGTCTTCTTCTAAGGGCACTCTTAAGGTTATTCCAATAGGTTATGGCCGATTCGTGATGAAGAATCGTATCCCTCACTAAGGCAGTCCACCAATGTAAGGCATGTCCTTAGAAACTAAGAGTAGTTACGGGAACTTTTCTTTCTTCACTCACATTATAGCATTCAAATAATTGTTCCACTTTCATCTCCCAATCTAAAAATGTACCAATGTCATTAGTGTCATGGAAATGCGGGAGATCTACTCTAGCTTCTTTGGACTTTCTTTCTTTCTTGTGGTGGTGATAAGGGTCAGGCTGATAGTGTTTGGCTGCTCTCATGCTATCCCGCTCTGGTTTTTCATCCTCACTATCAGAATAGTATTTTTTTCGATGAGCTAGTTTTTGTTTTATACTTATGATCCTTCTTCTTTAAAGTCTTCATCTCCTCTACCATAATGGCAAATTGTACATCAGTATTTATTTTCATAATCGTAATTTCTTCCAAATCTTTTCGCATATCTAATGTATTGTCAAGAGACTCATTGCCACTATAGTGATGGGAATTTCGAGACATCTTAAATTTTGTGAAGAAGTGTTCTCAAGATAAGACAAACTAGTGTAGCACACTAGGGGTCTTCTAGGAAAGTGAGGTATGTCACTAGGACGGATTAAGTATCAAGACTTTCCTTGCCAAAGCCTTGCCTAATGCACCTTTTCAACCATTCTTACAATGAGACTACTAAGTCACAAACGAAGGCAAGTCAATCAAAATAAAACTAGTTGGATTGCACAATTAAAAGAAACAAAAGAAAGTAAGAAGGATGCTTGAAAACTTAAATCTAGTCGAATCCTAAGGTGAAGTTCTTTGGCACCAAGGACCTTAGAAACACTTCACCTTCTACATGTTTTGAACTATTCCACTAATAATAAAGAGTTTTGCAATTACAACTCAAATAGAATACAATGAAAATTTTGCTGAAAATTAAAATTTCTAAACTATGCACTCCTTGTGTTTGTGTTTTTGCCTCACTAGCGTATCACTCCTTTGGGGTACTTTGTTCAATGAAACTTTTCTGCAGCATGACTGGATTTCTCATTGTGAATCATTCTCCAACAGTGCTTGGAAGTTCAGCTCTTGATGTATTGGTTCTAACTCAACTCAAGAGCTTCACCAAAGTACTAATTCACCATGAGGTCACAAATACAAAGCAATAAAAGCTAATTTGAATAACACAACTCAAAGGATTATAAAATGACAAACTCAAAGGAATGTAACTAGAAATGACAAACAAGAAATTAAAGCTTAAAACGAAATTTTAGCACTCAAAAGATGATCAAGGAATGGCTCTAGAGTAGATTAAGAAATAGCAAAACAAAAACTAGAATTCAATTTTGGCAGTGGTTCTCGCGTGATTTATGGTATTCGATATAGTTCTTCTTTAGTCTCAAAATTTTAAACACAACTTCACAACATCATAAGGATCATCCACTCAGAATTTCAGAAATTACGAACCAATATTGCGTTCACAATAAATCCAACACAGAGAGTCTTTTTCAGTACAGTAGTGCAGTTTTTCTAGTTTCAATAGTTCCTGTGGCAGCAATGTTTGTAAAATTTATCACAGTACGATTACCTGGAATTAGGTCACCAAATTTTTACCATCAATTCTTAACATCTCAAACTATGATCACTCCAAATTTGAATAATTAAAAGTAACTGGATCAGACGCAGTAATCCAAACACAGAGGCATAATTACACTTTATGTCAGAAGTCTGAACAATAATAGCATTCGACTTTTTCAATTCATATCTTTTTTTTTTTAATCTGAATGCGCCTTTTTAACACAACATGTTTAACATCTTAAAAAAGAATCTCACAAAATTTCACTTGAAAACATGTAAGAATCCAGTGGTAATAAATGGTCCAAGTCAATGATCAAAGACACAAACATTTTTCAGAACAGAGTCAAGAAACCTATGGATTCCAAATGAAATTTAGAACAAACCACAAGACATGTAGGAGTATTATGACTCAAAGAAACTCACTAATGATCTAATAGTAATTAAGAACTCAAGAATGAAAATAAAAATGCACACAATGCACAACTCCTTTCATCAAACACCTTGTGCTCACAATTCTTTCACACACACATTTCAACAAACGCTTGATCTACACGTATAAACCTAAGGAGTTTATGACAATTTTGAACCATACATGAATTTGACATATACTATAGATCATAAAATTGAAAGCTAGGACACAAATAAACAATTTGAACCGATTAAAATCAAAGAAGAGACAAGAAATATCAAAAACAATTTGCAGCACATACATAAACACCTAAACAACGTATTTTTAGAAGGTTCAAGAAGATTGATGTGTTTTGAACTGTTTAAATTTAACTAAAGCACTTTCAATAGGTGGAAAACATCCAAGACATGTAAAAAAATATGTAAACAACACGAAAAGTGGATACAAAACAAGAAGGAATCAAGAACTTAGCTCTTGAAGACCAAAGCTCTAGATACCAAATGATGGAGAGGCTCCTTGGTGTTTTAGCTTGTAGCTCACACTCCAATGAATGAAGAGCATATTCAAGCCTTTTGCACCGAACATAATGCATGGGAGGAGCTCCTCATGATGTTAAAGCAATGGATACGGAAGGATTCACCATGGAAGGAAACGTGAAGGTGAAGATTGGTGCAGTTTTGGTGAGGTAGGTGGTGAAAGCCTTGAAGGAGGTTAGGCCAACCTTCAAGAGAGAGCTTCTAGCTTCTAGGAGAAGAAACTCAATGTGAAACTTGATACAATGTTTAGAAAATTCAGCAGCGTTTCATTAAGGTAATCAAGCTTACAAGAGAGGCTCCTAAGCCTCTTATATATAGAAAAATAGAGGAGCTAATAGCTTCCCTAGCAAGCTACCTTAGGTAGAGTGTAGAAGAAGCTAGGGTTAGAAACCCTAACTTGCACCACATGTTGGGGTTAGGTTAACCTAGTGTGTAGAGAAACCTACTCCATACCCTAAGCCATGCGCCATATGTCCCATGTTTTAGGCGCCTAAAACCTTAACCCAGGTGTCTTCTATAAACCCTAACACACCTAGGGTTATTTACAAAAATCAAATTTTCCTAATCTAATGTTTACAATTTTTACAAAGATCATCAAAGCTCAGAATAGTCAGCATTTTGATCTACACAGGTGCCTCTAACTCTTCATTGGCTTCAAGATGTCTGAGCATAGCACTGGTGACTGGACCTTGCCTGATCCCTCTTCCATCAACTGGTTCATGTTTAATGTTTCGGTTAATATGAAATTCGTGTCTCTGTTCATGCTTAATAGAGTGAGTCACGAGTTGTTGGGATAGAATGAATGATGTATTTGAATGCTTAATTTGCATAAGGAAAACTTGTGTTAATTCTCACTCAGTTAATTAATTTGGGTTGGAATTAGGGTTCAATAAGTTTAGCATGAATTTTTGTATCCTGTGATAAGCGAACTGCAATCTAATCAAGAGGGTAATCTAATTCGGTTAAGGAAATCTAATTCGGTTATTGGTTTTTTATTTTATTACATTTAACTATTTCACAAATCCCCCGCCCCTCTCTATGTGTTTAATCCTTTTACAGAAAAGTAGGTCCTTGGGAGACGACCTAGGAGTCACTTCCTAGTACTACATTTAACTGCATTTATTTGACCGGATACGGCTTCTATCACTAACATATCTCAAAATCTTCTTTCAGTTTCCAAATTATTTTAAAGTAACTTTGTATCCATTGAATTTTTCCCATGACATTTTCAGGTTAAGGATTTTAGAACGGGGGTGATCCTCCTACACGGAAAGAATAAAAACAATGTGTACGAGCTTTCTTGCCTACTTTCTCATCCTCAATCCCATTATATCCACTGTCCTACCTCCCTCTCCACCTGGCACAGTCGCTTAGGACATCTCGCTTCTCGCATTCTTCATCATGCACTTAAGGCCAATGTCATTCCATTTTATTCATCACGTATTCAGTGTTCAAATTGTTTAGCAATAAAAGTCACAAATTCCCCTTTCTAGGTCGACTTTGTCTAGTAGTCAAGCCTTATAATTGATTTATTCAAATGTATGGGGTCCTGCACCTTCTTCTTCAATAAATGGTCATTTTTATTATGCCATTTTTATTGATCACTTTTCAAAATATGTGTGGCTTTATCCGATTAAACATAAATCTAATGTTTCTCATATTTGTCCAATTTTCAAATCTCTTGTTGAAAATCAATTAAATACAAAAATTAAAACATTTTACTCAAACAATGGTGGTAAATATATTAAGTTGAGGTCTTTCTTTCAAACTCACAGAATAACACACTTAACAACTCTCCCTTATACCCCCAAAACACAATGGGTTGTCTGAAAGAAAACACCGCCACTTGGTTGAAATTGCTCGTTGTCTTCTCCACCATGCTTCTTTACCCATCTCATTTTGGTCTTATGCTTTTGAAACTACAACCTATCTTATAAATCGCATGCCCACACCTGTTTTAAATATGAAGTCACCTCTTAAGTATTTATTCCACTCCCCACCAAATTAAGTTACATACCTTCGGATGTATATGTTTTTCTTGGTTGGCCGAGTACGTTCATAACAAACTTCTCCCAAAATCCTAACAATGCATATTCCTAGGTTACATTTCATCTCAAAGTGCTTATTCATGTTACAATTTTAAAACTGAAAAATTATATACCTCAAGACACTTGCACTTTGTAGAAAATGTTTTTCCTTATTCTTCTACACTTACAACCACGTCTTCTCTTTCTCCAAAATCCACCCCTACATGCATGCAACCATCTGGCACCACACCCTCAAACCACATACAAATCATTCCAACATCTATATCTCAAAATTCAAATTTCACCTCTAGTGTCTCCTCTTTACCTACCACATCTCAAAACTTATCTTCACCTATATCCATGCCAACATCACCACCTACCTCTTCCACTCCTCATGTATTACCAAATTCCATTGAATCCTCTCTTCCATCCAATCATGATATCTTGTACACTTTGGGTTCATCTCCTTCCACGCATGTAGTAGACTCATCCTCATGCTCGTCTGTACCAAAACAACCGTCCCACCCAATGGTTACAAGATCTAAAAATGACATCTTTAAACCCAAACAACTTCACCGAACCACTAAATTTCCTCTACCCAACCAAATTAAACCTTCTTGTCTTTCCCAAGCTTTGAAACATTCTGAGTGGAGGCAAGCAATGTTGGAAGAATTTAATGCATTACTTGCCAATGCTACATGGTCCCTTGTCCCTAAGCAACCACAGTTCAACATTATTGGTAATAAGTGAGTTTTTCGTCTAAAGCGGGATCCCGATGGCTCTATAATTCGATATAAAGCTAGTCTTATTGCCAAAGGGTTTCATCAACATCCTGGTATTGACTATACTTAAAGCTATAGTCCAGTCATTAAGCCTCAGACTGTCAAGTTGGTTCTATGCATTGCTCTCTCTAACGGTTGGCTTTTATGTCAAATGGATGTTAATAATGCATTTCTTCATGGTAGTCTCTCGGAGGATATTTACATGTCTCAACCACTAGGTTTTGTCAATTCTCACTTTCTACATTATGTATGCATGCTTCACAAAGCGTTGTACGGTCTCAAACAAGCACCTCGTGCTTGGTATAATACTCTAAAGGATTTTCTTATTACATATGGATTTCTTAATTCCTGATCTGACACTTCTTTATTTATATACAATCGGGATGGTGTTATTCCATATTTTCTTGTTTATGTAAATGATCTACTACTCACGGACAATAACGACTCATTTCTAAATGCATTCAAGACTGCCCTTGCATTAAAGTTCTCTTTAAAGGATCTCGAGCCTCCTCATCATTTCCTTGGTATGGAAATTCTCCCTACATCTCACAATTTGTTTCTTTCACAACAACACTATGTACGTGAGTTATTGATTTCTACCAACATGCAAGATGCAAAGCCTGTCTCTACCCCTCTTTCTACTTCATGTGATTTGACTCCAACGTCTAATGTTCCCTCATGTGATATCCGGGAGTTCCATCATATTATTGGTTCCCTACAATATTTGTATCTCACCCGCCCAAATGTTTCTTTCATAGTGAATAAACTATCACAATACATGCAAGCTCCCATTGAAATTCACATGAAAGTTGGAAAGAGTCTACTCCGCTATCTCAAGGACACACTTAACCATGGTCTTCACCTCTCTCGCATAGATCTCTCCCACCCAGCATTTTGTGATTCTGATTGGGCGAGGGATACTCACGATCGCAAATCTACTAATGCCTATCTTATTTATAAAGGACCCAATGCCATCTCTTGGTCCTCTAAGAAGCAACCCACTGTTGCTAAATCTTCAATGGAGGCTGAATATCGAACTATAGTGACCACCACCACTGAACTATTATGGTTACCAAAACTGTTAAAGGAGCCTGGGCATCCAATCATCAAGACGCCACAATTGTTTTCTAATAATATTGGAGCTACCTACCTTTGTACCCATCCTATGTTCTACACTCGCATGAAACATCTTGCCATTAACTATCATTTTGTTCGCAACTTGGTTGCTTCTAAGGAACTTCAAGTGTCTCATGTGCCAACAAGTCATCCACTAGTTGATCTACTTACCAAGCCTCTATCTCACTCTCACCATGCATTTCTTCTAGACAAGATTGGTGTTCGGTCTCCTTCCTCCATCTTGCGGGAGCGTGTAGACCTCTCTCTCTATATTCATCAAAAACAATCTGCTGCAGATCAATTAAATAATATATATATATATATATATATATA